>Ga0265294_10006262_pt1 | contig 14318 bp, 15 predicted proteins | sample MunlanPumphouse3_FD_192504 | JGI IMG/M metagenome (GOLD analysis project Ga0265294, IMG submission 192504) | Groundwater microbial communities from a municipal landfill in Southern Ontario, Canada - Pumphouse #3 | ecosystem: Environmental > Aquatic > Deep subsurface > Groundwater | place... | reverse complement strand
TGCATATGTGCGCCTAGCCCCGGGGGGTAGGGCCGCCGCCAGACCCTGTCGAGTTTATATATATCCACTTTAGTCCTTTTATTTCCTTCCCCCCTTCTCTCCACCAATATTTACCTAATACCCACTAAAACATCCATTGTCAGGCATAACTTATTTAACCTACAAAGTTATACCTTTCACCTAAGTTACCCCCCTAGGATTTGATTGTGGAGGGGGTGGGGGTATAAAACTGGGTCCCCTTTGTGTGGATTTAGGGTATTCGAGGTCAAAAAAAATTTTTAATAAAAAATCTATAGCAGGAAGCCGGTTTTTCGGTCTGTTGGGGTGATGAGATTTGGCGATAGACGAAGCGTTGTTGGAGAAAGAGATGAGGTGCGCTCAGTCCCTTGTGGAGTTTAGGAAGGCGCACTTAGCCGGAGACAAGGATGTAGAGAGTCCTGAGTTCCATCATAAGTGGAGCAGGATGCTTTTACAGGGCAGGCATCATTATGCGATAGAGGGATTTAGGGAAAGTGGCAAGGACCAGGTAGTATTTCAGGCGAATCTGATGCATGCTCTGACCTACCCGGTGGATTACAGGAGTTACATCATCATGATAGGTGCTAACTGGAGAGACATGTCGACAAAGCTGAAGGACGTTACCAGACAGTGGCAGAGTCCGTTGCATGACGGACTTAGGGTGAATGTAGCGAGGATAGTTGAGGATTCCGGGGATGCATTCGAGGTGCTTTATAAGAATGGTCAGAGGGTAAGGATCGAGATATTTGGTAAGGGCGGTATGGTCCGTGGAAGAGTCTGGGGAGTTAAGAGGCCGGACATAGTAATACTGAATGATATGCAGGACCCTTCGGACATGGATTCGGAACTTATACCTGAGAAGGATTGGGATTGGTTTCTGAGTGATATTTTATTCTTAGGTAAGTCCTCTAGGATATTCATGATAGGGAACAATATCGGTGCTAGGTGTGTTATTGAGAGGGTAATCGCTCATGCTACGGCGTTGAATTTTAAGACGATGAGGGTAGGGATAGCGGATTATCTGAAGGATGACGGTGTAACTGTGGAGGTGGGGACTCCCACGTGGCCGCAGAGGCATACTAGGGAGGAGATATATAGCGAGTATATGTCCTTCAAGAGTATGGGGAAGGAAGACCATTACATGCGTGAGAAGATGTGCATGAACATGGCTCCCTTGTCGCATCCGTTGCATCCGGAGAAGCTGGTTGAGTTTGACTGGCATGACGATGATGTTAAGAAGGAGATAGGCGGGGGCAGTGTATCTTTGGTGGTTGATCCCGCTCTGAGCAAGAAGAAGACAGCAGACCCGTCTGTGATTATAGCGTTTGTGGATGGTAAGGGTGGTCGGAGATATATTTTGGATGTGGACTTCAGGAAGAGGGACCCAAATGAGTTGGTGGAGGATATCCTGAAGATGGCGGCCAAGTGGAACCCGGTATGTGTGGGGATAGAGACCGTAGCTTATCAGCAGGCGTTGGTGGTGATGCTGAAGAACAAGATAGATTCGAGTTATGTAAAGCCTGACTCTTTCAGGGTGGTAGAGATAAAGACAAGGCAGAACAAGGCACTGAAGATCGGCGGCAGGATACAGCCGATGCTTGAAGCGGGGCAGTTGCTCGTTCCGAGGGGTGCATCTTGGCGGGGGGCTTTAAATGACCAGATGGCGGCATTCCCGGATGGGGAACATGATGACATTCTGGATGCGATGGCGATGGCTGACGATGTAAAGGTGGACAGGCTGGTACATACATTCAATGTCCAAAATAACGTGGTAGAACCGATGAAGATACCTGCCAACTGGCCAAGATGGGCAAGTTTGGCGGCAAGGCCTGACGGTGAAGTGGTAATGATATTTCTTGTATGTTCGCCGGAAGGGAAGCTCTATGTGACGGATGAGATAAAGGGGATCATGTCGCCGGCAGAGCTTTATGTCCAATATCAGCGTGTATTGAGCAACAGGAGATGCGGTGCGGTATTTGCTCCGAAGGAGATGTTTGAGCCTGACCCGATAACCGGCACAGTTTGGGCAGGGAACTATATAGGAGTGGGACTCCCCCTCTGTCCGGGTGCTGATTCTTGGAAAGTGCTTACCGCAGAGATGATAGAGCAGTTTGAATCACACGAGGATGGTTCACCTCCAAGGCTGAAGGTGTTCCGTGGATGCGAAGAACTCATATGGGAATTAAGCAGTGCCGTGAGGGGTGATGAGGGTAGGGATACTATCATCGCTCTTCGCTGTCTGATGATGATTTTGGGACACAGGCCGTCATGGCGGGATATGACCAATGTAGACCAATATGGCGAAAGTTTGAAGTATCCGGGAGCGGATATTCCATAAAGGGGTGGTATAAGGAATGGTCATAAGAACAGGCGGCCTGTTGCCGGGCGAAAGCATGGAAGAAATGGAAACTGCGCTCATGGAAGCATATGACGAGGATGGCAACTCATCTATAGACGAAAAAACACAGAAGATAATCCAAATAATAAAGAGCGATATCGAGACCGGCAAGAGGGCTAACGAGAACGAGCAGTCCAACCGGGTGAACAACTACAACATCTATCGTGCCAGAGGGGACGATATCTCCGAGCGGGACGGCAGGTCCAGAATAAAGAGTTCAGACACAATGGACGCTATCGAGTGGATGATGCCCAGTTTTATGAAGACTTTTGCCGGTAGCAGTTCTGCCATAACGGTATCTCCGGTAGGTACGGAAGATGTTATGAAGGCTGAGAAACTGGAGAAGCTCCTTAACTGGCAGTTTATGGGACGCAGAGTGCAGGGGTTCAATGTCCTGTATGAGTGGATAAAAACCTCTTTGATATATGGAACCAGTATCATTAAAGTGACTTGGAAGGATATCTATGTCAAGAAGGGCTTTGATATGCCGGTAGTCGGCGAGGCTCAGATGCAGGACATGATGTCCAGTAGTGATTTTATAGATATCGATGGTTCCCCCGAAGATATCATGCCCGGTACGGTACTCTCAGAGGATGTCCTGACAACAGCGCAGAATGACCCAATAATGCTTTCAAAGATAGCACATGTCAACTCACAGTCGTATGGAATACAGCCGGTTGCTGTTCAGGCAATGCGTGTATACCGGGATGTGCGTGGGACAAAAAAGATAAAAAGCTATTCGGGGCCACAGGTCGAAGTTATCAGCCCCGAAGATTTCTATATGGACCCGGAGTCGAGGTCGATAGAGGAATCCCAGTTCGTTATTCACCGGGTGTGGAGAACATTCGGGGAACTGCGTCAGCTTGAGCAGGACGGTATTTACCAAAACGTGGACAAGGTTAAAGACTGGGTCAACAAAAATAAAGAGGAATACAACAACCACGAGCAGTCGGAGAGGTATGCGGCGGCAGGACAGACAGACCCTGCAATTAACGCAACAGACAACAGCGACCAGCTGGCACGTAAAAAACTGGAAGTATTTGAGTGGTGGGGACTGCTTGACCTAGACGGGGAGGGATTACAGGAGCCATACCTCGTCGTCTTCTGCGGCGAGTCCATACTCAGAATGGAAAAGAATCCTTATGGACACGGACAGGCCCCGTTTGAAGTATTAAGGCCGATGCTCGACCCATTTAAGTTCACAGGGATAGGGATGCCGGAACTTGTCGGTGAATTTCAGTCGCTCAAGACAGCGTTGCTGAGGCAGACACTGGATAATATCTCATTCCAAAATAACGGCATGTGGCTGGTAAACCGCAACGCCGGAGTTGATATAAACGCACTGCTTAACCCCAGACCGGGATCGATAGTCAGGACTAATATCGTTGCAGGTGCGGTACAGGCAATAACTCCTGCGAGCCTGCACTCGATGCCGCTCTCAATGATAGAGCTTGCAGACAGCATGCTCCAGAAGCGCACCGGCGTAACAAGCTACAACCAAGGGCTTGATGCCAACAGTCTCAATAAGACGGCCACGGGAATTTCAAAAATTATGGCGGCCAGTGCGCAAAGGATAGAGTTGATAGCCAGAGTTATGGCTGAGACGGGGATCAGACCGCTCTATCAGAAACTGCTTATGCTCAATCAGCAGTTCATAGACCAGACGGTCGTGATAAGAGTGTTCAACAAGCCGCTTGAAATAAGTCCGGATGACCTTGCCGGCGACTTTGATGTCAATGTGGATGTCGGGGGGGCCACAAATAGGGACGAGGTCCGCTCACAGCAGTTAATGATGATGATTCAGTATGCTGGGAATCTGATCTCTTTGGGTGTCATGAGACCGGAGAATGTTTATGAGACCGTGAAGCAACTCATGACTATCTGGGGATGGCGGGACTATGAGAGATATCTCAGTGACCCCAACGAGACGGAACAGATGAAACAGATACTTGCGATGATTGAGCAAATGGGTATGGCTATGCAACAGGGTCAGGCCCCTGCTCCCGAGCAACTGATACAGGCGTTCCAGATGATTTACCAGACACTGGGACAGATAATTGGTCCAAGTGAAGGACTACAGCAGGGCGGCACTCCGTCATCGGAGGACGTTGCTCTAGCGACAGGTGGTGAAAATAATGGAGGACAATACAGCGCAAGCTCAGTACCAAGCGGACTCCCTAATTTACAGGTTTCTTAACGACCCTGAACTTATGAGGTCACTCAACGACATAAACATCAATGACCTCAAAAGGTTAGGGGAGGCATTCCAGACAGTACAGCATATGGTTATGCTGTCTATTAACCCGGCAGATAAAGACCTTACCTCTCTTGCAGTAGCAATGTGCAGGGGGGCTAACGATTTTGTCTATTGGCTCGAAGCAGTAAAGGTTCAGTTAAAAGAAATCGAAATCGAGACAGCGCAAAGGCAGGCAGAAGTCAATGCCCACTGAGGTAACCTTTAGTGGGAGTCCGGGACGCTATACAAGTATAGCGTTTTCCGGACACTCTGCTGTCGAAGACGGCGACAGAGATACAGGATTAAGGCTGTGCGCCACCATGAGTACGCTTGCCTCGGTTGTAGAGGCTCATATGGAGACTCTTGGTATAGGGTACAGCCTTTCAGTTGACACAGGAGAGACGAACGGTAAGCCTGTTCGGTCCATCCGATGGGATATCCGGGATGCGGATAAGGTGGATTCATTATCCGCAACAATTAGAATGGTGGTCTCTCTCCTTGCGATGCAGTATCCCGACCATATCAAGCTTCGGGACTGCGGATAGGAGTGTGAATCTTGGCTGAAACAATAATAAGAAACCGTATTAGGGTGGTGGTTATGTGGATGTTCACAGCATAACCCTCTCGGAAGATGTCAAGGAGATTGAACTTGTTCAACTCTGCGACCTCCACTACGGGTCCCCTAAGTTTAATTACAATGCGTATAAAAGACATGAAGATTATATTTTAGGAGCGCCAAACAGATATGTTACGTGTCATGGTGACATCCTAAACAACTCCATCATTAACAGCGTAGGTTCCCCGTATGAGGATATGCGCCCAAGGGACCAGCGGATGGGTGCTGTCGCTATGCTTAAAAAAATAAAAGACCGAATCTTGTGTATCACATCGGGCAACCATTGTGAACGCACAAGCAAAGATGTAGATATCAACCCGGCAGAAGATGTTGCATACAGACTCGGAGTTCCGTACTTTGATTTTGAAGTACTGCTTAAAATAAGACTGGGACGTAATGCTAAAGGGAGACCTTTTTATTATACGGTCTATGTTACGCATGGTTCAGGCGGCGGGCAGACAATAGGGGCAAAGGCAAACAGGCTGGAGAAGTTACAGCACATTGTTATAAGCGACCTGTATCTGATGGGGCATACACACCAACCGATAACATTCCCGGAAGTTATTTATGTCCCGGAAAGACAGTGCGATGTTGTGACCCAAAGAAAGATGTGGTTCGTGAATGGGAGCAGTTTTATCAACCGTGAGAAATATGCGAAACATAAGAACTTGCGTCCCCAGTATATCGGCAGTCCCATTGTAAGGCTGAGTGGCACTGAACATAGGGTGGAAGTAATCAATGGACGGCTTTAACAAATATGCCTATTCTAGTATTGATATTTATGCTAGTGTGACATAAAATAGAACGCAAGGGGCTGCTACCCACAGAAGCATAAACTTATAACTAAGGAGAGATAGGTATGCAGAATTATCTTGGCGTAAAGCGCGTTGAAGCCGAACCTTGCGAGAAAGACGGTAAGGATGGATACAGAATTATTTATCCTGATGGATATGAAAGCTGGAGTCCGAAGGAAGTTTTTGAATCGGCGTATTTCCCTATCGATAAGGCAAATAGCCTTTCGCCTGACGATATAGATAGATTCATCTCTATATCAGGGTATCAGAATATCGACTCTAAGACTACGCTGGTCAGAGCAAGGTTGTTGAACGGGTTTATTGATTATGAGGCATCTTCGTGTGTTGATCCTGCTAATTACGACGAGGCAATAGGATATGAGATAGGCATAGGACACATTAAGGATCGCCTGTGGAAGATGCTTGGCTTTGTCCTCCAGTGGGCTGACCATGGACTTGAGGAAAAAATAGATAAATAGAGTATTTACAATATATAAACTGCCACGAGGACAGAACTGGCATCTGTCACCTATATGGAGATGCAAGGCAATGCCGCTTGCCGTGGCAGTTTTATCATTTGGTTGCCGTCACCGATATGTTATCAGTTTCGTGAGGTCACGGAATTGATCAAGCAGGAGGGTTCTTATGATAAAAACAGAAAATTCTTCACCTTATAAAAAGCGAATATGTTTTGATTTTGATGGCGTAATACATTCTTATACTTCGGGATGGAAGGGAGCAGATATTATTCCAGACCCCCCTGTTAAAGGAGCCAAAGAAGTAATAGATGAGTTAATTTCTAAGCATTACGAAATAGTTATTTTTTCAACTAGAGCGAGGATTGTACAAGGGTATAATGCAATCCAAGAGTATCTCAATAAACACAACATAGAGTTTGACATGATTACATCAGATAAAATACCTGCCTTTGTGTATATTGATGACAGGGCAATTTGTTTTAATGGAGACATGTCAGGATTAGTAGAACAAATTGACACGTTTGTACCTTGGCTGAAAAAAGGCACAATGTGAGGCACAAGTTAGCAAAATATAAAATCCAATTTTAGTTTTACATAAGAAATTTCACACGAAAAGGCAAGTTCGTCAGTTTAATTTTTGCACGAAAACACTGAAATATAGAGGTTTATGTGCAAAAAATAAAAATACAAATCAGACAGTATCCGCATAGCGGGCTGTCTTTTTTTATATTCTATGGCCAACCGTAAAAGCGGAGCCGGAAGGGAAGATGCAATATGAAGTTATGGAAATGGTTTTTTGATGACGCTAATGCCGAGGAGCATGACAGCGGTGTAACACCCCCGGAAGCAGGTATAGCCCAGTCCGAAGCTGACTCATCACAGGAAGTTGATGCAGGCCCCGAACCCGATATCGAGGTAGATGATTACTCTGAGTTTGATATCAAATCCCCGCTGCTTTTTGCAGGAAGGGACGATGACGATGAAGGAGAAGAAGAGGAAGAAGGGACACCTCCCGTAGATGGAAGTCAGGCCGCAGGAGCGGAGCCACCTGTTGATGATCCGGCGACACCAGCCGAGGAACCAAAGCCGTATAGGACTCTGAAATATCATGGTCAAGAGATACCGGTAGAGACAGAGGATGACCTTGTCCGTCTCGCCAGCCAAGGTCTTGATTACACAAAGAAAACACAGCAGTTAGCACCCTACAGGGCTTTAATAGACCGCATCAACAGCGACCCTCAGCTGATGGAAAAAGTAGTAACACTTGTCCAGACAGGGACTCTGCCCCAACTACAGCAGGTTCAGACTGCACCTCAGGAACATGAGCCAGAAGAACCTAATGATGACGAGACTTGGGATGAGTTCATTGAGCGGCGTAATCAGTGGAGAGAGAACCAGAGAAAGGCTCCCCAACAGCAGAACCAAAACGAGGATGCCATCTTCATGCAGAGATTTAATGCCGCACTAGAAGTAAAACAGAGACAGGATGAGATGAACAGTATGGTCCAACTTACACTCAGGGACCCACTGCATCAGGATGTCTTATCTGCTCTCCAGACACAGCTTCCACCCGCATTGTTAGACACAATGAACAGGGATGCCACCACGTACCGTTTGGTTTATGACCAGATACGGGCAATGATTGCGAAAGAACCTTATTTTGCATCACTTGGAAGGGCAAGGGAAGCTATGCCGCCAGCGCAAAATAATAATGTTACGCCTCAACAGGCGCAACATCCAGCACCAGTACAGAAGCCTACGCAGGCAGTAACACTCAAAGGTAACACAAAGGCCCCCTATGTTGAACCAGCTAGGGGACAAAAGGCTCCGGGTGCAGTAAAGAAGACTCTGCCCGGACTGCCGGAAGATATTTGGGACTTGCCTGATAAGGAGTTCTCTGCACTGGTGGATAAGGTGACAAGCCAACGGTAGAGAAAGGAGCATATAAATGCTTAAATTCATAGACATTTCATTTTTTGATGTTGCTAGGATGACAGCAAGCAACACCCGCACCAAAATAGAGGACTATTACGACAGGGTAGCCCTTACCAAAGCACTGCCCCTGCTTACATTCCGTAAGTTTGGACAGAAGCGCCCGCTCCCTAAAAATCAGGGGAAAATAATACGCTTCACCCGCTGGGGGAGACTCACAGCGGCAACTACGCCGATAACAGAAGGTATCACACCGCTCGGGAATCAGCTGTCCTATTCGGACATCACAGCAACGATACAGCAGTACGGGGACTTTGTGCTTATCACTGATCATGTCTCCTTGACCGCAATCGACCCCATACTGACCGAAGCTGTGAGCCAGCTTGGTTACCAGCAGGGCGAAACCTTCGACATCCTCTCAAGGGATGAAATTATGACCGGCTCCAACGCAATCTATGCCAACGGTATCGGACGCACCGCAGTCAACACAAAAATAGCGGATGCCGACATTACTAAGGCAGTAAGGGCGCTGAAGGTGGCTATGGCGAAACCTGTAATGAAACAGGTCAACGCATCTGTGAAGTACAACACAACCCCGATAAAGCCATCATTTATCGGTGTTTGCCACGTATACGCAGAGCAGGATATTGAAGCTATCAATGGGTTTGTCCCCGTTGAGAAGTATTCCGCACAGCAGGATATCATGGAGGGTGAGTTCGGGTCATTTGCCGGGGTCCGTTTCATAGCAACCACACAGGCTCCCGAGTTCCTCGGGGGCGGTGCAAGCGGCGGTTCGAGCGTTAAGGAGACCGATGGCAAGGCAGATATCTATGCCACGATTATTTTTGGCGAAGATGCATATGGTGAAGTTCCTCTGAGCGGACAGTCCAGCGCAGTAATCATCAAAGCCCCCACTTCGGGCGACAGGAGCACCACCGCAGACCCATTGAACCAGAGAAGCACGGCCGGTTGGAGTGCAATGTATGCATTCAAGATACTGAACGACCTCTGGATTGAACGCATCGAACATGCGGTAAGCGCATAGGTTAGGAGGTAAATAGACTATGACACACATCAACTCATTTCCCGATAAGGCACAGCAGGATTATATTAACGAACTGCTCGACCTTAGAACCATGGTGACTAAGGCTCTCAGTGGTGATATGGCGTTTAAATGCACACCTGCAACTGCGGCCCCCTCTGCGGCGGCGGCGGCTCTGGCTGACATTGTTTATAAGGTAAAAGTCACCCTCGAAAATGCGGCCGGGGAAGTTCACGACTGGTATAACGGCCCTGTCCTTCTTGCGATAGCAGACACCGATGACACGGGCGCGGCAACCATCAGCCCTGCCGCCGGAGAACGCAATATGACAAACGGTGAACTTGAAGTAACAGTTACGCTCCCGACAGCGGCATGGACGGCGGGTAAAACTGTAACGCTCACAGTGTCAGACCCCGCAAATGCTGGGACCGGCATCTTCGGTTGGGCAGTAGCGGACAAGACCTTCGTAGCTACACTCGGAGCGTAACGCTGGACATTTAACAACAACACATGGGGGAGGCTAACGCTTCCCCCATTAACTATATCAGGGAGTCTTGAATGACCACCCCTGTAAGGAGGAAATTATATGAGCAACAATCTTGTGTATTCAAACGCAATACCAGTAGAGGTAATGGGAACCATGTCAGAGATGTACAAGGTAGGTAAGACTTATGAAGTTATGGTAGACGACAGAATGAACCCCGGGTCCCGCACCTTCGCATTCGGACTTAATGGGAAGATTGGGGAATATCCGACCAACACCAGAATACGCCTCTTGGGTGAAGAGATACAGCACCTTTATAACTGCGTCTTTCAGGAACCGCTCACAGAAGAGGTCGGAGACGGAAGATATAAACGTGTCATCGGCAAAAAACAGGTATGCAGGTTTTCCATAACCCCCACATCGTGGGATGCCCTACCTGAGCGGGCGGTGCTTTTAAATGCCCCCGGGCAAACAGTTTACCGGGAAGACACAACAAAAGCACCAATACAGGACGCAGTACCGGAGGACATGCTTAACCGACAGCCACTTGAACCCAGTCGTGAGGTTACAGTTGATGACATGATGGGTGCGAGAGAGAACGAACTCTCCGCACTGAGTTATAACGCACTGAAGGAAATAGCAAGGGAACGTGACATTAGATATGCCGGTATCAGCAAGTTAGACCTTGTTGGCAATATACTCGAATTTGAAGAGAAGCTTCTAAGGGGAGAATAACAGATGAGTTATGCGAAGGGGATCTTGCACGAAATAAAACGCAGACTTGGAGATGTCAATGCTCCCGTTCCCGACGAATCAGATATGCTCGCTTATTTGAACAGTGCATTGCGGGGCATCTGGAACTATGCGATAGAGCTTGATTCCCCTCGCATTGAAATAAGCGAAAATATTACCTGCAATAGTACCGGGGTGGTAGAACTGACAACAAAGCCGGTTCGCATCACAAGAGTGATAGATATGGGTGCGAATAGGGAAATTTACGAAGTTACCCCCCGGTCTACAGGTTTGATTTCATATTACAGCGGGATTTGGGGTTATTACACCACACTTGATGGGATACAGATATTACAGGGGGCAGATAATGACGGAGGGGAACTACAGATATCCTACTACCCTGACTTTACTCCGTTAGCAAGCAGAGAAGAAGAACTTCCGTTTGTATCGGTTCTTGATGACGTGGTTATAGCTTGGACAGTAAGGCTTATCACGACCGGACGTTCAATGTCCGTTGCGGATATGGGTTATGCCGGCACGGAATTTATGAACTCGCTTGCCCATTACTTCGAGGGCAGGGCAGAGGATAACCGTCGCGGAAGCGGACCTTGGTGAGGTGTTGAATATGACAGCTAACGACATTATGTACAGGATCCGCCTATATGTCGGAGATACAGATAAAAAGAGTCTGTCGGACTGGGAGGTACTAAACAGCGTTAATGATGCCCTCCGGTTGATGGCCGAAGAAAGCGCCAGACTGGGTAGTTCAATGTTCAGGATGAAGTCCAATGTGACAATCACAGCTGGTAGCGCATCTCTGCCAGCAGGTTACCTGCAGGTAATAAAGGCGTTTAACGGTACGGGTGGCGAATTACTTAACGTGTTCACCGACATCCCGGATGACGGAGAATTCAGTGTAACCGGCGGGAGCTTGTCTTCCGGGGAAGCCACAGTAGAACTTTGGTATTTTGGTTACCCGGCGGCAGTGGTATCTGCCGACAGTACGATAAACCTACCCGAGTCAATGGCGGTTCCTCTGGCAAGGGTGGCATCTCTGCTTCTGGCCAATAAAGTGGAAGAGGCAGTGTCTATGGCTGACTATTTCATTGGAGCAAAGGCGGAGAGGTCTGAGCGAAAGGGGTAGGTGTTGCTAATGCTTGTCAACGATTTTTTAAAAAAGGTCGCAGTGCGTCTAGGTGATGAGGCAAGAATTACATACAGCAATAAAGAGCTTATCTCAGTGTTGAACGATGCCATTACACAGCTCTCCCTTGAACGCATAGCGGCAAGCGATGCCACAATGGTCAAGGAAATATCAGTCACCCCCGGCACCACCGCTATACCGTCAGGCTTTGTCAGGTTTGTTGGTCAAGAGAGTGTATATCCGCTCAATGGGAAATTCATGTCGCTTGATAGTTCATCTGCGGCAAGGACAGTAAGGTATTTCGGGGTCAAGCCCCACGTTGAAACAAAAGGCGATGACTTGCCGTTTGACGACACGACATCCCTTGGTGTGCTTCTGAATTATGTCGTAGTCCTTGCGGGCGCAAGGGTAGGAGATCAATCCCCAATAGAGGCAGGGCTTGCCGATAGAATGAGCGGGGCATATCTGGGAAGGGTGAACGCTGATGCCAATAAAGTCAAAGAGGCGTAGCGACTCTAACCTAAGGACTTATTCTGACTTCAGGGGCGGGGGATTAAACTTAGCCGCTTCAGACAGGTTCCTCAAGGAAAACGAAACAGGCGGCGGCAAGAATTATTGTTATGAAAGAAACGGTGGACGACTCAGAACACTTGAACCTCTTGACTTAGTTTTAACCGCCTCAGCAAGCATAACCACTATTTATCCCTCCTTGAATTTCGGGCTGATTCTTGAAGCTAATAAAGGAATATACAAAATAGTTGAAGGTACGCCTACATCAATAGGTACTCTGAACGGCACGTCACCGCCGCAGTTTTGCGACTGGGGTGAGTCCGCAGAGAGAGAATTATTTATAACCTCTGGTTCAATCATACAGAGTTATAACGGAACTACTTTTGCGACACAAACTCCCATACCAATAGTCCCCGGAGACTCTGCCGGCGATAAGTGGAATACAGCGCATGATGTAATGGTTCGTGAGGGAAGGTTACTTCTTTCAGAAACAGGCAAAGACAGACTGAAGTTCTCCGGGGTAGGGGAGCCTGACAACTGGCAAGTGGAAGATAGCGGGTCAGATGTATATACAGATGCAGACGCAATATGGATAGATATAGGTTATAAAGAAGGCGGCGACATAGTTAAAGTCATTCCGCTTGGGCGAGACCTTGTGGTATTTAGAACAGACGGGAACCTCTACAGGCTGTTCGGTTCATACCCTAACTGGGAAGTAATCCCGATAGCACAGGAGGTAGACCCTGTAAGCAGAAACACGATAGTCCCTGTCGGCAACGACATAATGTTTCTTGATAAAGACAGGGGTATAAGAAAACTTTCGGCAATCAAAGAACACGATGATTTTGCAATAGTTGAAAAAGAGGGCGGCAAGGTTAATGCTTGGCTTGCCGGAAACTTCACAGCGGATGCAAGGCTGTGGGCATTGCCTGACCGTGGGGAAATATGGGTCAGGCCTGACAGCGGTAACGTTGTGTTATGTTGGAGTGAAAGGTATCAAGGCTGGACAAGAATAGACCTTGGTGCGCCGATACTTGCCGTGGCTGAATATAACGGAGTTGTGTATCTCTCCATAGGAAAGAATCTTTATAAGTTAGACGATTCAGCCACAACTCCTGAGATAAGCCCCAGTATGGAGCTTCCGTTGGCCCCTTACTTTGGAACAGACAGGGCAATGGTCGATTCTCACGAAATAACAGTTCAAAAGGACACAGGGGCAACTGTGACACTTGAATATGGAACACAATGGACCATGCCAGTGAATGATGGCAAGACAATTAAATACCAGAAAATTCTTGGGGATAAAATCAGCCCTACTCTTAAATCATCAAACGGAACAGTTGTATTTGACAAGCTGACTATTGGAGTATCGGAGGTGGTATAGTTGGGAATATCGAATCTCGAATCAAGGATCGTTAAGCTCGAAAATACGGCAAAAACAGAGTTCGGGACTCCTGCTAGCGCCATCTTCTTCCCAGTCAGAAAGCTCATGTTGGCAGAAGAGAGAAGCCATAATGAGGACGGGGTAGCGTTTCCCGTTCTTGTCGCTACTTGGGACAAACCGGCGGGGGTACTTCTCCCCGATTCAATAAGGCTGATACACAATGACACGACAGTATCGCTTCCGGGCACAGCTACGTCATACAGGATGACTGGATATGCGGTCGATGCGACAGTATCGGTCAAGGTAACTGCGATATATTCACAGGGCAACTCCTCTACCATTATCGCAGAGAAGACCATTTCCGGGGACATTGAGCCTCCTTCCGTGCCGACTAATCTAACGGTCACAGGTGGATTCCGCACCCTTACTTTAAGATGGGAAAATCCAACTGCCGAGGATTTCTCGCATGTTGAGATATGGGAGAGCATTACGGACAACAATATAGCCACAGCAGAGCGCATAGCACAGGCATACGGAACTGAGTTTGTA
>Ga0265294_10006261_pt1 | contig 14321 bp, 15 predicted proteins | sample MunlanPumphouse3_FD_192504 | JGI IMG/M metagenome (GOLD analysis project Ga0265294, IMG submission 192504) | Groundwater microbial communities from a municipal landfill in Southern Ontario, Canada - Pumphouse #3 | ecosystem: Environmental > Aquatic > Deep subsurface > Groundwater | place... | reverse complement strand
AGCATAAGTATGTGCAGATCTTAATGGACCATATCCCTGTGTAATGGAATCACCAAGCCATAACACTTTTTCCTTTTTCTGTGGTGCATCTGCTTTTGCATTCATCGCAAAATTCTTTATCAATACCGTTGCATCCGCCGGAAGGTAAATAACTGCATTCTTACTGCCCTCTGGTAAAGAGAAAACCAATTTCCCTTTTTCTTCTAAATCTTTTACATAGAAAATCTGCGTAATCTGTCCATCTACGGCAAGTTCAAAGGTATCAAGAGAACCAATCCATATAATTTTATACTCAAAGGAAATCTCTGTTGCAGATGTATTAAATTCTAATGTTTTGGAAGTAGAAGCCATACATCTGTCATACCAGAATTCATCTGCTGCCTTGAAATATTCCATCTGTGGAGCACTATACTGAAATGCCTGTAAATATCCATCTTCTGTTTCGCTAAAACTGTAAGCACCAAAATAGTATTTTTTTAATTCATCGTTTGTTATGTCCATTTTTATGCTCCTTGTGTATTAGAATGTGATACATTACTGATTCAAAAACTGCAAAATAGAGTCAACTGTCTTGCTCCATTGCTCTGTGTTGGTAATCGTCGCCGAAGCTGCTGAAAAATCAACCGTTTATTTGATTGGAATTTTGATTTTAGCGTTAAAAATGGCTCTATATCAATTTTTTAAATTTAAATCACTTTAATAAGCCTTTTGGTAAAGAATAAAGGGATATTCCCTCTATACTGTAGCTACTAGTTTTGTAATCTTGACAATATTTGCAGTTATTGCCGTCAGAAAAGACTGGGCCTTCATACTCCAAAGTCCAGTTCCGTAAGTTATATTCAATCCATATTGATTTTTTAAGTGTGAGTTCCGCTGTTCGATTTTCCAGCGGATCTTATGGATTTGTTTAAAGTGTTCCGTTGTTTCGAAATTTCGTTGGTCTTCAAAAATGTCATAATTCACATTATTTAAAATTTGCTTGTAACCATCACTATTGTCACCTAAACACTGTTTTTTAAAAGGACATTTATCGCAATCACATCTATGAAAGCTGTATGCAATAGAACCATTTTTCCTTACTTTATTTTTTTTCGCTAAACAACTATTTTTGCATTCATACGTATCAGCATCTTTGTTAAAAGATATATAATCATCATTAAATTCCTTGCTCCCTACATTTTCTTTTAGCTTCGAAATTATATTTATGTTTTTGTCGATACCAAATTTTAATATATCACTTGTAGAATATGCCTTATCTCCTGCAATATCGCTTACTGTAACACCCGTATTAAGTGTTTGGTTTACTATAGTTTCAAATTCTTTGTTGTCCGCCGCTGTTCCATTCGTAACGGAAAGACCTGTGATGATACCTTCCTCTGTCATTGCGATATGGTTTTTATACCCGAAAAAGTCGTCATCCTCGGATTTGTGTCCAATCGTTGCATCTTCATCATTGGTGCATTGCAATTCCACTAGATTCGGCAATTCTAAAGTCTTTTGAACCTTTAGAAGAAGTTTCTGAGCTTTCTCGCTTACTAAATCAACTTTTTCAAGAGCAATCACCAATGACTTCGTATAATCGATTTCTTCAAAAATGTCATCTTCAACCGTAGGCTTTTCGGGAAACACATTGCATATTTCATTCTGTGTACGATGAATTTCTTTGCGAAGATTTTTAGTCATCTCACGCAATATCTGCGTAGGAGTCTGAGGTGTGTGCTTTGAACGTGAATGCGTAGAATCAACAATAATTGTCTTGCTTTTAATAACCTTATGATCGATAGCCTGTCGTACTGTTTCATTTAAAAACTCCTGTAATCCATCTTCTGTTATGCGTAACGTACGGAATTTCGCAAGTAAAGAAGCATCTGGCACCTCATCTTCGGGATTAAGTCCTAAAAAGAATTTAAAAGCCATATCAGTTTGACATCTAGAAATAACTTCGCGGTCCGAAAGGTCGTAAAGCAATTTTAAGAACAAAAGTTTAAGAATAAGCTCTGGTTCGTAAGCAGGTCTGCCAAAATCGATACAATAACATTCTTCCATAAGTTTATTAACAAATGAAAAATCAATATGTTCAGCTATCTTGCGAAGTAAATGGTTCTTAGGTATAATAGCATCATAGATGCCAGTAAAATATGAAAATTTTAGTTGTCTATTTAAATTAAGCACTTGAAATCCCCCTGTGGTTTATATACATATTGTACCATGTAATCAAGTAAAAAATAGTATTAGGAAATTATTTACAACTATTATCTTTTAATTGCTAATTGCAATATCAAGAACTTTTTCAGCAGCTTCGGGCTGATGTGCTTTCAGAAAAAACCGGATGCGGAGATACAGGAGGCGATCCGGGAGTTCGCCTGCAAGTACGGACTTCTCGGCATTATGACGGCTCTTCCCACAACGGCAAAGTTTGTAGAGTACGAGAAGGTATATCTCCCGAAAAATGAGATGATTCGGGAAGAAGCGATGGAAACGACGGATTACCTTGATCTGTTTTTCCCGTTTACAAAGCCGGACTTCACAAAAAGAGGTATGGAATCCGTATGGAATGAAACCGACAGGACGATGATCCCCATCATTATGGCGTATGGAGAATACCCGCAGTCTGCGGTCATGAGCTTTATGCGAAACTACGGGGAACGGTATGACTGGCTGAAAAGCATCTTCCGGGATTGGTCATTTACTTTTATGACCTCTTTCCTGTATTATGAGGACAGGGACAGTCTGGACGAGGACAGCCTGATGCTTTACAGAAAGGGTATGGAGGCTTTTGACGGAAATGCGCCGACCTACCACATAGAGCTGAGAGACAAGCCGGTGCTTGTCTGGGACTTCCATTCGCTGATGCTGGATATTAAGATGATGTTCTCCCTCATGCTGACAGATGAAGCAAAGCCCCTGCGGATGTGCAAGAACTGTCAGCGGGCGTTCATTGCAGAACGCTCTAACATGGTTTTCTGTTCTTCTTCCTGCCGAAACAATTATAACGAGAAAAAGCAATAAAAAAAGCACACCTCCGGGATAATTATCCCAAAGGTGTGCAGGGTACATTTCACATAAGTTTTTCTGACAGAGCTGTCCGTGCTGCTTCAAGCAGTGCCGGAATAGCAGCGGTCAGATTTGCGGCGGTTACAACGGCAATAATGATGATTCCGTTGCGGATACATTCCGGTGTCGGCGCAATGCCAAAGACTGCGCTGAGGATAACAACGAGAAACAGAATACAGCCGATTGCCGTGACGATGATCTGTGCCGTTCGGGACAGAAGCCTGCTCGCCAGTTCCATCACGGCAAGGATGAAAAGCACCGGCAAAAGGGTGAGCTTCAAAACTGTTTTCATGGCGCACCTCACACATAAACATAGTCTGCCAAAACAAGTTCTTCTGCCCGGTTACGGATATTGTTCATGCGGCGTACCCATTCCATCTGGTCGGCGGCTTTCAAGGCTTCGGTCACGTTTTCCCGTTCTGCCATCTGAGTTACGATGCGGTCAAAGCGTTCCTTGCAGGACTTGTCGATTTCATGCAGATGATCCCAAAGCGATCCGTCCATCAGCATGGCGGTGTAAATACCATTGTGATGCTCCTTCAAGAATGTACGCCGCAGGCGTCCATATTTGCCGAGCGGCGTGTCGCTGTCTTCGGGCGGCAGCAGATTCGGGATAAGATAATCGCCCTCCTGACGATATGTGCCGCCCATTTGTTCATAAAGAGATTTCATAAAAAATTGCTCCTTTCGTGTTGATTTTCAGCGGTTATATAGGATTTTTCTACTCCTTTCCTATAACTGCTTTTCAATTCACCACAAATGAGCCGCAGTCATATGTATTAGGTGATGGAAACCACCCTTTACATAGTAACTCTTGGTTCTGTATGCTGTTGCTCTCGCCGCCGTCCCTGTCCTCGTCGCCCACAGAAAGGCGGGAGTAAAGGGCTGTAATTTTGCTATAATCAGTCATGTGCATAACCTCCTGTGCGTCCATGTATGTGTCATTTACACTTAAAATTATGCACTCCAGGCAGAGGTAACTTACTCTTATTTATGACCTTCTTGTATGCTAGCCTATGGCTTGGTATAATATAGGAAAGAGGAGGTGGGCGTATTGTCTGCCAAAAAGCGGAGAAAGAGTATAATCGACCAGATAATGAGCAGTTCATCCCCAATAACAGGCTCTGAGCTTGCTAAAGGCTATGGGGTCAGCCGTCAGGTAATTGTCCAAGACATAGCCATTTTAAGGGCCTCTGGCTATGAAATAATAGCCACACCCCAGGGCTATATGATACCCTCTGCCTATCAGCAAAGGGTAAGCCGGGTAATGGCAGTAAAACATAGTCAAGAGCAGATAGAGGATGAGTTAATGACAATTGTAGATCTTGGGGGCAAGGTTGTTGATGTAATCATAGAGCACCCTATATATGGAGAGTATAAGGGTAGCCTACAGCTATCATCCCCAAGCGATGTTAGGGCCTATTTAAAGATCATGGAAAAAAATGATGCAGAGCCCTTGTCTGCATTAACAGAGGGTGTCCACCTACATACAGTAGAGGCAGAATCCCAAGAGACTTTAGACAGAATAGAAAGTGCACTAAACAAGAAAGGCTATAGGCTGGTTTGACCTTATAGCCATTTTATATTAATGGAGGCCTCTGCAGTGGCCATTTGGTCAAGCTCTTCGGCCTTTCTACTTATATCTTCCTTGCTAATTATGTTTTTCTCTAATAAGAGTTCAATTATACTAGTCAAGGCCAGTGTATTTTTGTATTCTAGTTCCTTTATATCGCCTAGCTGGGCTATTATATCAAGCTTGTTCATGCGCAACACCCTTTAGTAAATTTGTCCAAGTATATTTTTGCCCTATTAAAATTATATATACTGCTAGCCTAAGATAAATATGATAGCCAGTTCTCAGGTTATTTGGATCAATGCTTTGGAGCATAAAACTGTTGCAAAAGTATAAAACTATAGTATAATATATAAAAGCAATGATGAGAACTAGTAGGGTAGCCTGCTTCTTTAGAGAGCCAGTGGTTGCTGCAAACTGGTGGAGTACCTACCCGAATCCATCTCTGAGCTGAATGCTGAACATTAAACTAGGCATTTCCGGTACGGACCGTTACCCCGGACAAGGTGGAGGGTTTTAGTCCTCAACCAGGGTGGCAACGCGGGTTTACTATACTCGTCCCTGTTATTAGGGGGCGGGTTTTTTGTTTTAAGATTTCTTTACTTTGCTAGTCTATTAAACTTGACTCATAATTTTTTCTACTCTTAAATCTTTGTGGAGGTGTTTGTATTGTTAGATGCAAAATATATTAGACAAAACCCTGAGCTAGTAGCTGAAAGGCTGGCAAAGAGGGGAGCCAAGCTAAACTTAGATGAATTTTTAAAGCTAGATGAAAGCAGGAGGGGTTTGATTTTAGAGGTTGAGCAGCTAAAAAGCAGGCGCAATAAGGTTTCTCAGGAAATAGCCAAGCTTAAAAAGAACAAAGAGGATGCCAGTTTAATAATTAAAGAAATGCAGGAGGTTTCAAGCCTCATAAAGGATATGGATGAGAAGATTCGTGACCTAGATGAAAAGCTGTCCCAGATACTACTTACCATACCTAATATACCCCATACTACAGTACCAGAGGGCAAGGATTCAGAGGATAATGTTGAGGTTCGTCGTTGGGGTGAGCCTAGAGAATTTAGCTTTGAGGCCAAGCCCCATTGGGATATAGGTGATGAGCTAGGAATATTAGACTTTGCTACTGCAGCCAAGGTGACAGGAGCACGCTTTACCTTTTATAAGGGGCTAGGTGCTAGACTTGAGAGGGCGCTTATTAACTTTATGGTCGACCTTCATGCAACAGAGCATGGTTACACAGAGGTACTACCTCCATATATAGTTCATAGACATAGTATGGTGGGTACAGGCCAGCTTCCAAAGTTTGAAGAGGATGCCTTCAAGCTTGAGGGTACAGACTATTTCTTGGTCCCTACAGCGGAGGTACCAGTAACAAATATGTACAGAGAACAGATTATAGATGGCGACCAGCTACCCATATACCATGTTGCCTATAGTGCATGCTTTAGGGCAGAGGCAGGTTCAGCTGGCCGTGACACCAGGGGTTTAATCAGGCAACACCAGTTTAACAAGGTTGAGCTAGTAAAGTTTGTAAAGCCAGAGGGTTCCTATGAGGAGTTAGAGAAGCTGACCCTAGATGCAGAAAATGTTTTAAAGAGCCTAGGACTACCCTATAGGACAGTTGCATTGTGCGGTGGAGATCTTGGTTTTTCATCGGCCAAAACCTATGATATAGAGGTCTGGCTACCTAGCTATGGCCGTTATGTTGAGATTTCATCCTGCAGTAACTTTGAAGACTTTCAGGCTAGACGTGCTGACATAAAATATCGTCCTAGTACAAAGGAGAAAGCACAGCTTGTTCATACCCTAAATGGTTCAGGCTTGGCAGTAGGTAGGACACTAGCAGCCATACTTGAGAACTATCAGCAAGAGGATGGGTCAGTGCTAATCCCTGAAAAGCTTATTCCTTACATGGGGGGCCTTGAGAGGATTACCAAATAGGTCCTACCATGGTATAAATGAATGAAAAAGAAATATTGACATGGCAAACCCACTTTGCTATACTATATTAGTGCCGGCTCTAGAACTGGTTTTTTGATAGTGCTATATGGAGAGATGTCCGAGTGGTTTATGGAGCTGGTCTTGAAAACCAGTGACACCGCAAGGTGCCGGGGGTTCGAATCCCTCTCTCTCCGCCATTTTAATATTAGCTAAACCTAGCACTATGAGCAGTTAACAAATAAGTAAAATAAGGAGAAGTACCCAAGTTGGCCGAAGGGGCTCCCCTGCTAAGGGAGTAGGTCGGGTTTAACCGGCGCGAGGGTTCAAATCCCTCCTTCTCCGCCATTTGAATCCAAAAGACCGTGAAGGTCTATCCGATTAGGGTTGATTACAACCCTAATTTTTATGCCTTTTTTAGCGTCTCCATATATAATGATGTTAGAAACAAACCTTTGTATTAGTCTTTTTTGATTCTGCTCCGAGAGATCAGCCAGATTCGCCTTACTGAATTCCATTTTTAATTCTTCTATAGATTTTTTCTCGGCGTGTGGGATAGACTTAAACTCAATTATTTTAAGCTCTAGCAGATTCTTTTCTTCTTTTCGCACATTAATTCTTTTTATTGTTTCCTCTGTATCTAAGCCATTCTCCATAGCTCTAAATAAGTTGTCTATTTTAAACTGCAGTTTGGATATTTCTTCTTTATAGTTTTTGATGGCCTCATCTATATCACTTGTCTGGTAACTCTCATAGATTCTAGTGCAGATGTTGAGTATGACATTTTTACTGAATATCTTTTTATTTAGGTTTTCAATGACTGATGCATCTATCTTTTCTTTCTGGATCGGTTCATACTACAGGTCTTATCTTTCTTCTGCCTGGCACAGACATAGTAAGAGTACTGCTTATCCCTGTACCGCCGAGTCTCACCAGTAAGAGCCCTTTTACATTTACCGCAGTAAAAGGTTTAAAATGGTTGACATGAAAACCCAAATATATTATAATACCCATATACAACACAGAGATTCCATAATGCATTCTATCTAATTTCCTTGGTTTGGAATAAAAGGGGGTTACATTATGAAGAAACTAATCAAATGTTTGGGGATTATCATTTTACTTGCTACACTGACTACCATAGTTTTCGCAGAGTCAAGAGAACCGGATGCTTCGCAAACATTTCCCGATGGAACCAAAGCGTATGCGTATTTAACCGTTACTAAAGACAAAGCAACAGCATCAACAAGTGGACCAGACTCAGTGTCGCAAACTTGTACAATTTATTATTTTAATAAATACAACTATACATATGGGAGTACTAATAATGGAAGCGGGGGCTATAAAGGTTCAGGTATAACTATCAAAGCACCAACATTGTGTGAAATTCAGTATGCCCGATCTAGCCATACTGCCTCAAACCCAAAATGGGGTAGTTGGAGTACTTCATTACAAAAAATTGCCGAAAGTAAATAGACAATAGGGAATCCAATATAACATATCCAGGCCAAGGAATTTTTAGGGGGTTTAAGGTGCGGACAAGATTAAATTTGATAATGTCAATTTATATTATTATGTTAATCCTGCTAGTTACAGCTGCTTGCTCAACAAATAAAAAGGCTAGTGTAAACGAACAATATTTAGTAATTAACAATGATGGTTCATATTTTGAAAACGCTATGTTATATTTCAGCGGTGACAGGTTACTTTACTTGGATTATGAGACTTTGGATGCGACATTTGCATGTAACAAGCCCAATTGTGATCACTCAGATCCAGAACTCTGTACAGCATATGGTAAAGGCCTTTCGCCTTTTGTATACAAGGGCCATCTTTACTTTTTCAACCAATCTAGTGAATGGGGTTCTGATGGATTACTTGTGCACAAAACTACATTATATAAATCCAAATATAGCGGGACAGAACAGGTTAAAATCGCAACTATAGATGATATATCACCAAACTTAGGAAGATACTATCTGCTTGAAGACACTCTCTATTTTACCGCATATAGTTATCCAAAGGAAGCAGAAAATGATTTATTGTATATAGCTATCCATTTGTATTCAATAAACCTTGATACAGGTGAGGTTTCACACCTACTCAAGTTTAAGGAGGGTGGCAACAATATAAGTGTAGTTGTTAATGGTGTATTTGATAATAAGGTTTACTATGAGCTTTATTATTATGAACGTCAGATACAATGGCATGAATGGCTGGAGGACAAGGTACCTGAGCCGATACATGAAAACCTCATATTCAACATAGAAACAGGAGAAATTATAGAGAACCATCTGCCTAGCCCTGAGATAATTGCTAATGGATCATATTTTTACAACGAAAAAAATGAGTATGGGGAGTATGAATTTAAGAGGTTAGATATGCTAACAAACAAAGAACAGGTGTTACACAAAGGATTTAACTGTGCAGTCCCCTCATTTGTGGATAACAAACTATTCTTCTATATTGCCAAGGATCATGATGATAAGCTTGGGCCAGTCTTTTCAGAAAACCATGAAGAGTATTTCTATGATTTTAAAACTGATAGAGTAGAGAAACTCAAAAAGGACATACCGAACAATATAACCCTATTTCCTAGAGTAAGATATAAAGACAAGTATATTTTTGTACTGACAGATGTTTTTGATATGGATATAACAGGTAGTATAGGGAAGATATCCATCGATGATTTTCATAACGGCATGAACAATTATGAGCTTTCTCCGGTGGACTTTTCCAATAAGGTACCAATAGGAGGTTGATAAGTTGTATAGATGTATAGCAGGTATATTAGTTTTACTGATTTTAACCTCTATATTTACAGGGTGTGGTGTATTTACAGGCAAAGATGACAGTCATACTGACAGCCCTAAACCCACTGATAAACTTGCCCCAACCCTACCTTCTGGCCCAGATGAGACTCCCGAACCGTCAGATCCCAGCGGTGTAGATAGAGATAACATGCCGTCAATTGTGTGGGTGGTTGATTCTATTACCATGTTAACTTTGACCGATGATATAAGGTCAGAGTTAAACCTCATGCTAAAAAAGCAAGGATGTGAATACCAAGTCGTATTTAAAAGTTTAGACCATATGAATTACCTAAAGAACCTGAGATCGATGATAGAAAACGAGGAACAAGTTGATATTCTATTTTCAGGGATTAAATCAGCTGATCAAATGCCTTATTACTACACCCTGGCTAAAGAGGGATTTTATGAACCTTTAAATGACTATCTAAACACAGAAGTTGGTAGAAAATTGTGGAACAGCATCCCTGAAAAGCAGTGGGATGCAATGAAGTATGGCAATATCATTTACGGCATTGATGCTTCCACTCAAGGTATTTTTGGAGTGGCAGCCAATATGTTTAATGAAAAGCTTGTTAACAAATATGGGTTCTCTGTTGGGCAACTAAAGAAGCCAATATGGGAGCTTGGCGATATTTTTGAAAAGGTATATTCAAACAATGAAAAAAAAGAGTTTTCTGTAATTTATCCACCGGATCTTACTTCTCCGATATTTATACAGGATGATAAATTCAGTTTGACCAAGGCTGTATTTAAGAATGTAAATAGGGATGAACAGCCCTTTATAAGTGTACTAGACGACCGAGTATATGTTGATTATCTTAGATCCTTGTGCCTTTATGCAAGTAAGGGCTATATAGATACATCTGTAGAAGATTGGCAAAATCCTGATACATACTTTATTCACACAGATGCTATGGCAGGGAAGTCACCTGAGGATTATATTGCATACAGATACACGGATACAGATGGGAACAGTGGTGGGCTTATAGCTGTAACCTTTTCTGATCAAGTGGTATTGCGCAGTACCGGCTTTGCAACAGGCATATCGACCTTTTCGAAAAACAAGCAGGAGGCCTTTGATATACTCTCAAGGATTTACTCCGATACTGACCTGACCAACCTACTTATCTATGGAGTAGAAAACAGGGACTACCAGCTAGTCAATGGTAAGGTAGAGGATAGAAGTGGGAGCATTACAGGATTGACGCTTGGCAATATGTTTATATCCCACCCAAATGCTGAAGAACCCAGAGACAAGCAGAGACTATACAGGGAGTTGTGGAGTAAATCCAATAATAGATTTGCAGGCTTTGTCTTGGATACAGAGGGTATTACAGAAGAAATAAGAATGACTAACTCCATAATAGACTCTCTGTCACAGGTTTACAAGACTAGACCGGAGGATTTTGATATATTTATAGAAAAGCTTAGGAAAGACCTGGAGGATGCAGGCATATACAGGATTATCGATGAGGCCAACAGCCAGTTTATGGAATGGGAGAACAGTAAACATAATAACTAGATCTTTGCCTACCAAAGCTTACTGAAAAAATTTAAAGGTGATATAAGATGCTTGAGATAAAAGGAATTAGTAAAAACTATGGCAGTACAAAGGCCCTAATAGACTTTACTGCCGTCTTTAATCCTGGCATTTACGGTCTTTTAGGCCCTAATGGTGCTGGGAAAACTACTCTTATGGATATTATCGCTCGTAATTTGAAGGCTGATAAAGGACACATATTTTATAATGGCAAGGATATAGAAATACTGGGTAGAACATACCGCGAAACTTTGGGCTATATGCCACAGCAGCAGCGATTGTATGATAGCTTTACAGGACGCAGATTTCTGTATTATATGGCAACTCTCAAGGGCATGAAAAATACAGATGCTACAAAGCAGATTGAGGGTTTATTAGACCTAGTAAACCTAAGGGATGTAGCTGATAAACGGCTTAGCACATATTCAGGAGGAATGCGGCAAAGAATCCTGATAGCACAGGCAATTCTAGCAGATCCGCAAGTACTGATACTGGATGAACCTACAGCTGGGCTTGACCCCAAGGAAAGAATCCGTATCCGCAACCTGATATCAGAAATAAGTTTTAGAAAAATAGTTATCTTAGCTACCCATGTCGTTTCTGACGTGGAATACATATCCAGAGAGATACTTCTTATGAATAAGGGCAGACTGGTCTCAAAAAAACCCCTTTCTGAACACCTGGCTGATATGGAGGGAAAGGTTTATGAAATAATAGAGCCGGAAGATACAATAGATAATATTAAAAAAGAGTATAAGGTTGTCAGTATAGCAAAAAAGGAACATGAGGTAGCTGTTAGGCTAGTAAGTGACAGCCCGCCGTCTGAATATAACTACAGGCGGCTAGATCCCATACTTGAGGATGTCTATCTCTACCGCTTTGATGATAGGGACGTTAGCTTATGAAGTTGTGCTTTTTTGAGTTATTTAAGATAATCTCTCGACGGAACTTTATATTCATATTGGTATTACTGCTTTTTATAAACTTATTTTTTGAATACAAAACATCAATAGACCAAGAGATAAGTCCTGATGCTTACAAGAGATTCTATATGGATCTGCAGGAAGTATATGATATAGAGAGCTATTTAAACAATGAGGCAGCAAAATACAATATTTTACTATTCTCCTTATTTGGTACTAGTGAGACTGAGCTGGCAGAAAGTTTTGGAGACAAGGCTTTTGATTACATAGACCAGTATAAAAAGGGAGAGATAAGCCCACGCTATACAAAGCATTATCATACTGAACAAAGGCTCTTTAATGAAGCACTTAAACAATATAATAACATATCTGCCTATGGACAATACATTGACAGCATAGAAGAAGAGGCTGAGCATATGTTAAAATCGTCTATTTTTGGAGAATTGGACTCTTTTTCATACCGCAATATCAAAAAAACGCCCCTTGCCTATTCCCATTTACGTAATAACAAGCTGGAGTTTGGTAATTCGGAGGGGATTTTAGCCCTTACGAACAACAAGACAGCAGATTTTATAGCCATAGTTCTGGTACTTTATATCTGTTTTGTTCTAATTGTTTATGAAGACGAAAATAGATTGTTTAAACTCATTCGCCCTGCCAAGAAGGGAAACTACCATACACTAGCAGCTAAGACAGGGGCCTTGCTTATTTCCACTGTAATGCTTTATCTCCTGCTCTACGGAAGTCTCTTTCTCTTAGTCAGTAATTTGTACGGTATGGGCGACCTGGGTAGGAAGATACAGTCAGTTAAAGGTTTTCTGGCTTGTAACTTAGATATTACTATATCTGGTTATCTCATCCTATATTCATTATCCAAAATAGTGATATATTTTATATTAGGAATGATGGTTCTGACCCTGTGCTTGCTGTTTAGAAACATGGTGGCAGTTTATCTAGCTTCTTTCTTAGTTGCCGGTGTGAACCTAGCATTTTTCAAGGGAATAGATGCTCAATCACCTCTGGGGATATTAAGATATACCAGTTTTTTCATCCTTTTCCGGACAAATAGCCTTTATGAAAACTATATAAATGTAAACTTCTTTGGACATCCTGTCAACCTTGTTACTTTCTTTTTCTCTTTCAGTATGGTTGCTATAATGGTCTTTCTGTTTGTTTCTGCATTAATTTATCTTAAGCAAAAGCAGATAAACTTATCTAGTTCCAAAGTCAGGGGAATCCTTGGCAAGCTACTAGCAAACAGAGTAGGTCATGGTACAAGACTCATATGGCATGAAGGGCACAGGATACTTCTGACTAATAAAGTTATTTTGATCTTGCTCTTGCTCCTCTTATTTCAAGGATACAATATGAAAAATTATACTGCTGCTTATGACTATGATGACAACATATATAAAAATTATATTCTTCAGATTGAGGGCAGAATAGGTCAGCATACTCATAACTTTATAAGGAATGAAGAAGAAGGCTTTAAAGAGATTGAACAGGTCCTTGAAAGTCTGGCTGAAAAAGAGGCCGAAGGGGGAATCAGCAAGGAACAACTAAATATGACCAAGATACAGCTAAGTAATGAATTATACCCGCAAAAGGTCTTGCAGAGGGTTAAGCACAGGGCAGAGGAACTAGAAAGGATAAAAGCCGAAGAAAACTTAGATGTATGGCTGGTATACGATACAGGTTATAATACTCTAACAGGTCCTAGTAGTCGCAAGGACTATGTATCCGGCATTATTATGACCCTCTTATTGTCTATTTGTATATGTCCTGTGTTTACTACCGAATACGATAGAGGACTCATTAGGCTAGTGGCTTCAACAAAGCAGGGTAGGAGCAGGACCTATATAAGGCGGACCATTGTCTGTATTATTTTAACCCTTGTCATTTGCTTAGCGAGCTTCTTGGTGGATCTAATAGGTATATTGAGGATATATGGTGTGGCAGGTATCAATGCCCCTATACAGAGTCTTGAACATTTTTCTTCATTATCCCTTAGGATTACTATTAGCCAGTACTTAGCCCTTCTATACTTCCTTCGGCTTGTTGGTTCAATATTTATCATGTTTATTCTATTCTCTATTTCCATCCTGTCGGAGAATACATTTATAGCAATTGCAATAAGCCAGATCCTGTTCATAGTACCTCTGGCTGCGAGTTTGATGGGTGTGGACTCAGTCAAGCCATACCTGTTCAATCCCCTGATAACCGTTAACATACTTTTTTGGCAAAACAATATGTTGCCTTTGATAAACAGTGTCATAGTAATTGTGGCAGGGCTACTTTTTATTATCGCTATGTATAGGAAAAGGGCGGCTGAATAACAGCAGTTGTAAGATAGCATAGCCCCAAGTATGAATATAAAAAGGGTTTTGGAAACAGTCTAACCTATTTCACAAAACCCTTTTATGCTTTATGCCTTGAATCTGGCCCTATCTATATAGTAGTATTCGTGTTTTATCTTT
>Ga0265294_10006260_pt1 | contig 14321 bp, 11 predicted proteins | sample MunlanPumphouse3_FD_192504 | JGI IMG/M metagenome (GOLD analysis project Ga0265294, IMG submission 192504) | Groundwater microbial communities from a municipal landfill in Southern Ontario, Canada - Pumphouse #3 | ecosystem: Environmental > Aquatic > Deep subsurface > Groundwater | place... | reverse complement strand
TGCTATATTGGCGTTTTGCACGTGCTTTGGCACATCTTCAAGAAGGACAAGCGTACGGTTTACCTCTTCATGTAATCTGTCCACTATCTCCCCGGTACCCTCTTCGTATACAATAGAAGATTGTCTAAGCTGAAGTATATCCTCCGAGCCAATATCCGGGGCGTCTTTTATATAGGCAGCCACAATCCCTGTCGCAGCACCCGCCCCTATGAATGCAACCAAAAGAAAAATTATTATTGTTAGTCTTAATATGCTAAATTTTCTCTTTTTTTTGTCTTTCTTTTTATCAGTCATTTTGTTACCTCCTCTGAGGGACCTCGCGGGTAGTTTATTACATTATTCTGATTATAACACAAATACTTTAAAAAAATAAATAATTGTATCTTTATATGATGCATTAAAACTTTACATCTTCTAGTGTGTCATCCTGAGCGAAGCGAAGGATCTTATGTCTATCCTCAAGTAAGATTGTTCGGGCTTCGCCCTCAGAATGACAGATGAAGGAATGTAATTCTATTAGTGCGTTGTATATCGAGTATTAAGGACGATAAATTGTCTGGACGCGGCAATATTTAGTGTGACTATTGAGATTAATAGACATATTATATAGGGAAGGAGGGTTTTTTATGAGGAAGCCCCGTTTCAGGAGGACACCCCGTTTTAGAGCGAGATTCGATAAAAGGTTTGTTAATCGAAAAAAAGCAAAGGGTTATATAATAGGTGTCGTTCTGATATTTCTTCTTATTATGTTTAGCTGGATTGTGCATTATAATATAAAACCTCCGCTTTTGGCTATATCCGAAATGAGGGCAAAAACAATTGCTGTGCAGGTAATAAACGAGGCTATAATATCAGAGCTTACATACAAAATAAAATACGAAGACCTGTTCATAACAAAGACGGATAATGAAAACAGAATCACCATGCTGCAGGCCAATACAATGTATATGAACAGGATTGCTTCAGAGACTGCCCTTAATATACAGGAGAAACTAAGGCAGATGGGAACCAAAAAGGTGGGAATACCTTTGGGAAGCATACTTGGGAGTGAGGTATTCGCAAATTACGGTCCAAGGCTCAACATCGGCATATTGCCCATGGGTACGGTTGTAATAGATTTTATTACCGACTTTGAACAGGCGGGAATAAACCAGACAAGGCATAAAATTTATCTGGCGGTAAATACTCAGGTTAGGGTGGTGTTACCGTTGGCTAGCGATGTGGTGCCTGTGGGCACACGTATTCCCATAGCCGAGACTATAATAGTGGGGGAAATTCCGCAAAGTTATATATTCGTGCCGGAGAACGATTTACTGAAAATTGTGCCAGAGACAGCAAAATAGCCGTTGATACTAACGTATTCGGCTATGGACGGATGTCGGAATTCTAATTATGCCAATGGCTCATTTGAATGAAAAGAAGAGAAGATGATAGTATTAATCGATATATTAAAAGAAAATGATGGAGTATGGCAATTTTTAAGTGTTGAAATGCATACAATAATAATGTAGTATATAGTTTGCTGTCACACAAAAGGCAACTGGAAATGAAGGAATAAACAGCATGTTGACAGCGGGCAGTATATGTGCTAATATAGAAAAGTCGCTGTCGGGTAAGGAACTCGGCAGAGGCGCGAACCTTTTGAAAACTAAACAGTGCGAAGAAAGGCAAACAGCAAAGCCTTTGAGCTTTAGGAATTAAACTAAAGAGTTTGATCCTGGCTCAGGACGAACGCTGGCGGCGTGCCTAACACATGCAAGTCGAACGGGGAAACTTTACGGAAGTTTTCGAACAGAAGTTAAGTTTCCAAGTGGCGGACGGGTGAGTAACGCGTGGGCAACCAACCCTGTACAGCGGGATAACACCGGGAAATCGGTGCTAATACCGCATGACACCTGGAGTGTGCATACAGACCAGGTTAAAGCGAAACAGCGGTACAGGACGGGCCCGCGTCCCATTAGCTAGTTGGTGAGGTAAAGGCTCACCAAGGCGACGATGGGTAGCCGACCTGAGAGGGTGATCGGCCACACTGGGACTGAGACACGGCCCAGACTCCTACGGGAGGCAGCAGTGGGGAATATTGCGCAATGGGGGGAACCCTGACGCAGCGACGCCGCGTGAGCGACGAAGGCCTTCGGGTCGTAAAGCTCTGTTCTTGGGGACGAATAAAATGACGGTACCCAAGAAGAAAGCCCCGGCTAACTACGTGCCAGCAGCCGCGGTAATACGTAGGGGGCAAGCGTTGTCCGGAATTATTGGGCGTAAAGGGCGTGTAGGCGGCCATGTATGTCAGGTGTGAAAGGCCTCGGCTTAACCGAGGCATTGCACATGAAACTGCATGGCTTGAGTGCAGGAGAGGGAAGTGGAATTCCTAGTGTAGCGGTGAAATGCGTAGATATTAGGAGGAACACCAGTGGCGAAGGCGACTTCCTGGACTGTAACTGACGCTGAGGCGCGAAAGCGTGGGTAGCAAACAGGATTAGATACCCTGGTAGTCCACGCCATAAACGATGGGTACTAGGTGTGGGTAGTTCACTCTATCCGTGCCGCAGCAAACGCAATAAGTACCCCGCCTGGGGAGTACGGCCGCAAGGCTAAAACTCAAAGGAATTGACGGGGGCCCGCACAAGCAGCGGAGCATGTGGTTTAATTCGAAGCAACGCGAAGAACCTTACCAGGGCTTGACATCCACAGAATGCATTAGAGATAGTGCAGTGCCCTTTTAGGGAACTGTGAGACAGGTGGTGCATGGTTGTCGTCAGCTCGTGTCGTGAGATGTTGGGTTAAGTCCCGCAACGAGCGCAACCCCTATCACTAGTTGCTAACAGGTAAAGCTGAGCACTCTAGCGAGACTGCCGGGGAGAACTCGGAGGAAGGTGGGGATGACGTCAAATCATCATGCCCCTTATGTCCTGGGCTACACACGTGCTACAATGGCCGGAACAGAGGGCAGCTAAGGAGTAATCCGGAGCAAATCCCAAAAACCCGGTCTCAGTTCGGATTGTGGGCTGCAACCCGCCCACATGAAGTCGGAGTTGCTAGTAATCGCGGATCAGCCATGCCGCGGTGAATGCGTTCCCGGGCCTTGTACACACCGCCCGTCACACCATGGAAGTTGGAAGCACCCGAAGTCAGTCCTTAATCCGGCTGCCGAAGGTGAAACCAATGACTGGGGTGAAGTCGTAACAAGGTAGCCGTATCGGAAGGTGCGGCTGGATCACCTCCTTTCTAAGGAGCTCTATAAAGAGCAAAAAAATTCAGGTACTAGATATAAGGTACCAGGTGCCAGGGAAACCTAGCACCCAGGACCTAGCAGCTAGCACCTGGCAAAAGGCTTTTGCTAAGTCCTACCTCGCACTGTTTTGTTTTATTATGGGGGTGTAGCTCAGCTGGGAGAGCACCTGCCTTGCAAGCAGGGGGTCAGCGGTTCGATTCCGCTCATCTCCACCAGGATTGGGCTTATAGCTCAGGTGGTCAGAGCGCACGCCTGATAAGCGTGAGGTCGGTGGTTCGAGTCCACCTAAGCCCACCATTTGCACCTTGAAAACTGCACAGCGAATAAGCAAGCGAGTAATAAAAGGTAACTCTAATGTATGTTAGAGTAACTACAACTAACCAAAATTAAGGTCAAGATAATAAGGGCGCAGGGCGGATGCCTTGGCACCAGGAGCCTATGAAGGACGGGGTAAGCGCCGAAACGCTACGGCAAGCCGCAAACAGGCTATAACCCGTAGATATCCGAATGGGGCAACCCACCGCAGGTAATGCTGCGGTACCCTTAGGTGAATAAAATAGTCTAAGGGAGGCATACCGGGGGAACTGAAACATCTAAGTACCCCGAGGAGTAGAAAGAAAGCAATCGATTCCCTAAGTAGCGGCGAGCGAACGGGGATAAGCCCAAACCCAGCACTTAACGGAGCGTATAATAAAGGATACGGCTAAATCGCACTATAGGTGTGAAAAAGCCAAGTCTTAACTGGTACGCTGCGTTAAGTGCTGGGGGTTGAGGACCGGCCGTTAAGGAGTAAGAAAGTTAATGTTTAGCCGAATAAGCTGGGAAGCTTAACCATAGCGGGTAATAGTCCCGTAGGCAAAAGGTATTAACCTCCGGCCGGTATCCAGAGTACCACGGGGCACGTGAAACCCTGTGGGAAGCAGGGAGGCCCACCTCCCAAGGCTAAATACTACCTGGTGACCGATAGCGCATAGTACCGTGAGGGAAAGGTGAAAAGAACCCCGGAAGGGGAGTGAAACAGAACCTGAAACCCTGTGCTTACAAGCAGTGGCAGCCTAACGCACTTAAGTTTACTTAAGAGCAGGGTGGCCGCGTACTTTTTGTAGAACGGACCAGCGAGTTCTGTACTGTTGCGAGGTTAAGGGCTAGTGGCCTGAAGCCGTAGCGAAAGCGAGTCTAAAACGGGCGAACATATAAGTAGCAGTGCAAAGACCCGAAACCGGGTGACCTACCCATGGCCAGGGTGAAGCGTAGGTAAAACTACGTGGAGGCCCGAACCACGTTACCGTTGAAAAGGTATGGGATGAGCTGTGGGTAGCGGAGAAATTCCAATCGAACCCGGAGATAGCTGGTTCTCCCCGAAATAGCTTTAGGGCTAGCCTCGGGAAAAAGATACATGGAGGTAGAGCACTGAATGGGCTAGGGGCCCAATAAGGTTACCGAACCCTATCAAACTCCGAATGCCATGATATCGATACCCGGGAGTCAGACTGCGTGAGATAAGTCGCGTAGTCGAGAGGGAAACAGCCCAGACCACCGGCTAAGGCCCCAAAGTGCAGGCTAAGTGGTAAAGGATGTGGGATTGCAAAGACAACCAGGATGTTGGCTTAGAAGCAGCCATACATTTAAAGAGTGCGTAATAGCTCACTGGTCGAGTGGTCCTGCGCCGAAAATTACCGGGGCTGAAGTCTGCCGCCGAAGCCGTGGATGCAGCATTAAGCTGCGTGGTAGGGGAGCATCCTTTGCGGGACGAAGCTGTACCGGAAGGTGCAGTGGACTGCAAAGGAGCGAGAATGCTGGTATGAGTAACGAGAGGTAGGTGAGAATCCTACCCGTCGAAAGCCTAAGGTTTCCTGAGGAAGGCTCGTCCGCTCAGGGTAAGTCGGGACCTAAGCCGAGGCCAAGAGGCGTAGGTGATGGACAACAGGTTGAAATTCCTGTACCGCTTTAATGCGTAAATAGGGAAGCAGGGACACAGAAGGATAGGCACAGCGCACCGTTGGTAGCGTGCGTCCAATCGAGCGAGGGAGGCGGGATAGTAAAGCACGTCCTGCCGATAATCCTAAGCCGTGATGGGGAGCGAAAATTTAAGTAGCGAACTGAGCTGATTTCACGCTGGCGAGAAAAGCTGCTACCGAAGTATTAGAGTGCCCGTACCGCAAACCGACACAGGTAGGCGAGGAGAAAATCCTAAGACGAGCGGGAAAACCCCTGTTAAGGAACTCGGCAAAATGACCCCGTAACTTCGGGATAAGGGGTGCCTGGATAGGGTGATACTAAATATGGTAGAGCCCGAGCAGGCCGCAGTAAATAGGCCCAAGCGACTGTTTATCAAAAACACAGGTCTCTGCAAAGTCGTAAGACGAAGTATAGGGGCTGACGCCTGCCCGGTGCTGGAAGGTTAAGGGGAAGGGTTAGTTCGAAAGAGCGACGCCTAGAACTTAAGCCCCAGTAAACGGCGGCCGTAACTATAACGGTCCTAAGGTAGCGAAATTCCTTGTCGGGTAAGTTCCGACCCGCACGAAAGGCGTAACGATTTGGGCGCTGTCTCAACAGGGGGCCCGGTGAAGTTGTAGTACTCGTGAAGATGCGAGTTACCCGCGATTGGACGGAAAGACCCCGTGGAGCTTTACTGTAGCCTGGTATTGGACTTTGGGGCAATATGTACAGAATAGGTGGGAGGCATTGAAGTATGGACGCCAGTCTGTACGGAGCCGCCTTTGGGATACCACTCTTATTGTGCTAAGGTTCTAACCAAGTGCCGCATATCCGGTACTGGGACATTGCCAGGCGGGCAGTTTGACTGGGGCGGTCGCCTCCTAAAGAGTAACGGAGGCGCCCAACGGTTTCCTCAGGGTGGTTGGAAACCACCCGCAGAGTGTAAAGGCATAAGGGAGCTTGACTGCGAGAGGGACACCTCGAGCAGGGACGAAAGTCGGGCTTAGTGATCCGGTGGTACCGAGTGGAAGGGCCATCGCTCAACGGATAAAAGCTACCCCGGGGATAACAGGCTGATCTCCCCCAAGAGTCCACATCGACGGGGAGGTTTGGCACCTCGATGTCGGCTCATCGCATCCTGGGGCTGAAGTAGGTCCCAAGGGTTGGGCTGTTCGCCCATTAAAGCGGTACGTGAGCTGGGTTCAGAACGTCGTGAGACAGTTCGGTCCCTATCCGTCGCGGGCGCAGGAGGTTTGAAAGGATCTGTCCTTAGTACGAGAGGACCGGGATGGACAGACCGCTGGTGTACCAGTTGTCCCGCCAGGGGCATAGCTGGGTAGCTACGTCTGGAGTGGATAAGTGCTGAAGGCATCTAAGCACGAAGCCCACCTTAAGATAATACCTCCCATCTGGCTATTAGTCAGGGTAAGGTCCCATGTAGAACACATGGTAGATAGGCCGGGTGTGTAAGTGCAGTAATGCATTAAGCTGACCGGTACTAATAGACCGAGGTCTTGACCTAAACAATATTCGCTGTGCAGCTTTGAAAGTGTAATTTAAACTCGGTGGCAATGGCGGAGGGGCAACACCGGTTCCCATTCCGAACACACAGGTAAAGTCCTCCAGCGCTGATGGTACTGAGGTGGAGACGCCTTGGGAGAGTAAGTCGCTGCCGGGTTTAACTTTTTTAAAAAGCAGTTTATCCTTATGGGTAGGCTGCTTTTTTAGCATTAATAATTACTAATCCACCGGCATAGCCGTCACGTCTAGCTATAGGCATCCGCTGACTTAAAGTATACTGATTTCCGCAATTGTTCTTTTAGGCAACATATGTTATTATTTTAATTGCCCATACATGGGAAAGGTAGGTATATAGTTTATGGTTTCTGCAAAGAGAAGGAAAAACATAATAAGAATTCTTCGAACGGCCACCGGTCCTATTAAGGGAATGGACCTAGCAGACAGTCTGGGAGTGACCAGACAGGTAATAGTCCAGGACATTGCTATACTAAGGGCGGCGGGCGAAGACATCATCGCTACTCCCCGAGGTTATTTGTTGACAAATTCCCTTCAGCCCAAGGCTGTTACAAAAACAATTGCGTGCAGGCATCATACCAATGAGGAGATGGAACAGGAACTCACTGCAATAGTGGATTTAGGAGGCAGCATTATCGATGTTATAATAGAGCATCCGGTATATGGCGAAAAAAGAGGCGTTCTGATGATTACCTCAAGGCAGGATGTTAAGGACTTTATGAATTCCATTGAAGACGAATATGCACAGCCTTTATCATCACTGACAGGTGGAGTCCATATTCACACAATCCAAGTAAGGGACGAGGAAAGTTATATAAGGATTTGGGAAGAATTAAAGAGAAGGGGATTCTTGATTGAAGAATAGAAAATCCCTGTGGGAGGTAGTTTGTTTTGGATATAAAAAAGAGAAAGGGTAGGAAACTGACGTTTGTGATTATCGGCATAATAGCTGTTTTTTTTCTTATGCTGAACGCACTTCTAGGCTTTATTGTGGATTATCAATGGTTTGGTGAAGTGGGCTACACAAGCGTATTCCTGGCGGCGATAATAAACAAGCTCAAAATAGGTATCCCTGTGTTTGCACTTATGACGTTTCTTTTGTACATTTATTTCATAAATATGAAAAGGGACTTTTACAGGCATTCGGGACATATAGAGACCAATGAGGACAAAAAAAGGTACGGGAAGGTCATACTGATTCTGTCCCTGGTCCTGTCTTTCTTTGTAAGCAGCGTTGTGGCGGGGGGACTTTGGCTCGATATTTTGAAATTCATAAACGCAGTAGAGTTTAACGTGACCGATCCCATCTTTGCAAAGGATATAGGCTTTTACATATTTAAGCTTCCGCTACTTAATCAGTTTCTTTCACTGCTTACCTTTGTGGCGATAGTTCTGATAGCCACTACGGCGGTATTCTATGGTGCAATGATTGCCCTTAAGAATCCTGAGATGAGCAGGATGCAGGAGAGCTCGGAGGTGGGCACAAGAAGGCGTAGCCTGTTTAGCAAAGACATGTTAAACCTTGCAATCCGGCAGATAGCCACCGTGGGTTTTGTGATTTTCATTATACTGGCTATCAGGTTTTTTGTTAGCCGTTATAGCCTCCTGTTTTCGCCGCGAGGAGTGGCCTACGGGGCCGGATACACCGATATAATGGTTATGTTGAAGGTTTATATGCTACAGACCGTAGCTGCTGTTCTAAGTGCCATTTTGGTGGTATACGCAGCCTATGCAAAGAAATACAAAACAGCACTGTACGGACCGGCACTGCTCATTGTTATAACCATATTGGGAAACCTTGCTGCAATGGTTGTGCAGAACTATATAGTAGAGCCAAATGAATACGCGAAGGAACAGCGGTACATAGAAAACAGCATTGAATACACCCAGAAAGCCTATGGGCTGGATAAGATACAGGAAAAGGAATTTGGCGCGGCGGACAATTTGACCCTTGAGGATATAGAAAGCAACAAGCCTATTATAGACAATATAAGAGTAAACGATTACAGACCGGCCCTCCAGTCTTACAATCAATTGCAGGGTATAAGACCCTATTACAGGTTTAACGATATTGATATAGACAGATATACAATAGACGGGGAATACACACAGGTATTCCTTTCCGCAAGGGAGCTGTCCCCGGAGCATCTGAGGGAGGAAGCACAGAGTTGGGTAAACAAATACTTAAGGTATACCCACGGTTATGGGGCTGTTTTATCTCCGGTGAACACCGTCACGTCCCAGGGCCAGCCGAAGCTTCTGGTAAGGGACATTCCCCCTGTTGCCGAGATCGGGCTTGAGGTAAACAGGCCGGAAGTGTATTTTGGAGAGCTGACCGATGATTATATAGTTGCAAATGCCAAGACTGAGGAATTTGATTATCCCCTGGGGGACGACAACAAATACAGCTTTTACCAGGGCACCGCAGGTATTAAGATAACTCCCTTAAACAAGCTGATTTTTGCGTTATATCACGGTACCTCCAGGATTTTGTTTTCGGGGGATATCACTCCGGATAGTCGTATGCTTATAAACAGAAACATAATGACCCGGGTAAATAAAATTGCCCCCTATTTTTCCTACGATGACGACCCGTATCTGGTTATCAACGAAGGAAAGCTGTACTGGATTATTGACGGATATACCCATGACAGCAATTATCCCTATTCCCAGCCGATGGCGGGGGGCGCAAACTATATACGAAATTCTTTCAAGGTAGTCATAGATGCCTATAACGGTACCACCGATTTCTATCTTTTAGATGAGGAGGACGCAGTGGCCGTAACCTACAGCAGAATATTTCCCGATTTGTTCAAACCCTTTGACCAAATGCCGCAGGGTCTTAAGGAACATATAAGGTATCCGGAAACTCTCTTTGATATTCAGGCTGAAATTTTCAGGGACTATCATATGGAAAACCCTCAGGTGTTCTACAACCGGGAGGATGCGTGGGGCATAGCACTGGAGCAGTACGGCAACGAAACGCTGGAACTGGAATCAAGTTATCAGGTAATAAGGCTGCCCGGGAAAGAAGAGGCAGAGTTTATAATCACTGTTCCCTATACACCTATAAACAAGAACAATATGGTGGCCTTCCTGGTTGCCCGAAACGATGGGGACAAATACGGGGAAATGATTATTTATAAATTACCCAAAAACAAACTGATATACGGGCCAATGCAGATTGAGACAAGGATAAGCCAGGACACCGAGATATCCAGACAATTGTCTCTGTGGGACCAGAGAGGTTCCGAGGTAATAAGAGGAAACCTCTTGGTAATACCCATAGAGGATTCCCTCCTTTATGTGGAACCTATGTTTATGAAGGCATCCGGAGAGAACAGCCTGCCCGAGATGCGAAGGGTTATAGTGGCTTATCAGGATACCATAGTCATGGAGGAAACCCTGGCCGAGGCCCTTGCCGCCATATTCGGTGAGGCTGATACGGGTACCCGACCACCTAGCGGACCGGAAGTGCCGGAGGAGCCCGGAATATCGGAAGAGCCGGCCGGGCCGGGAGAAATCCCGGAGGGAACCGGCGAGAGCCTGGAGGAACTAATTCGCTCCGCAAACCAATTCTTTGAAAATGCCCAGGAGGCTTCAAAGACCGGGAACTGGGCTCAATACGGTCAGTACCTCCAAAGGCTTGAGGAAGTGCTGAACGCTATGCAACAGCGCACAACTCAATAAGCGGTTTAGGAATAAAAAAGCGGAAGGCATTGTGCCTCCCGCTTTTTTCAAATACTTCTTTTTTTGTTTATATAGGCGATTTCCTCGGCGGTCATATCGTCCAAAAGCTTTGCCTTCTTTGCTATCTCATTTCGGTCCAGTATACCTTTGTCTATTAACAGTTCGATAAGGCTTGCGATGGCAAGAGTATTTCTGTAGTCAATTTCCTTCATATCACCTAGCTGGGAAACTACGTCCAAATCATTCATTTCTACACCTCCGGGGTTTTCTTGTATTGATTATTGCCCTATGGCTGCTGTTTTATTCCGCGGCCTTTTGATTGTGTGTGAGTGTTTGATTTTTTGTTCTCATAACGAAAGGGGAGCGACAACATTTAGGTTGCTGCTCCCCTTGTCTGTCATAAAGTAGGGGCGGGCGTCTCTGCCAATGGCGGTTTTAGCCATTCCTATGCCATCATGAATTAGACAATTAAGAAAACGCTCATCTGTTGTAATTGTATAATTGCATTACTACTGTCCGTTAATTTTAATTTTCCTATTATTTACTTCAATCAGTCCCTCGTCTTTCATTTTCTTAAGTTCCCGAAACAGCGAGGGTCGCTGGACAGATAGATAGTCTGCCAGTTGTTTTTTGCTAATAGGTAAAGTAACGGTTTGGGATTTTTGTTCTGCTGACAACGCAGAAAAATAGTCCAATAAATTCTCCCGTAAAGTTTTTTGTGTGAACATCACAATCTTTCGGTTCATTCCCTGTGAGTTTAAAGAGATACTTCTTATAAAATTCATCATAAAATGAGGGTCTTGTAGAAGAAACTCTACATCTGGTTTTCCGATGTGCAAAAGTTCACAGTCCTCAGTACAATAGATATTCATAGGATAATTGTTTACATTACCAAACAAAAGATTTGTGCCTATAGAACTGCCCTTCTTAAAGTCAAAAACAATACTTTCTGACCCGTTTGCAGTCAAAGAATAAGCAACCAGCTCCCCTGACAGTACAATGTCCATACTTTTGCAGGGAAGCCCTTGGCTATATACTGTTTCATTTTTTATATATTTCAGGAAAACAACCGATACTTTATTTAGCAGAGTTTTGTTTACGCCATTGAAAAATGAAAGATTTGTTAACTCCATTTCGATAACCTCCAAGCTATTATATCAAAAAGAAACATAAGTGTCTATTAACAGTTCGAAAATGTATGTATAATCGAAGCATTAACTGAAAGGAGTAGATGTATGGATATTTTTACAATCGCTATTTGGGTTGTAACCTTGGTACTGTTAGTATTTTCTTTTTTGAAGGATAAGGAAAAAACAAAAGAAACTCTGAAAAAAGCATTATTCATGGGCAAAGGGATGGCACTTTCCATTTTGGCAGTTATTTTTACAATTGGGCTGGTTCTTGCAATTTTGCCACCACAACAAATTTCTGAAATTATTAGTAAGCAGAATTTATATGTTGCTACTATTGCAGCCGCAGCTTTTGGAACCATTACACTGATTCCTGCTTTTATTGCATTTCCACTTATCGGTACATTGGCAGGAGCAGGAGTTGGCATTATGCCATCGGTTGCTTTTTTAACCACACTCACCATGGTGGGCGTGGCAACCTTTCCGTTGGAAAAGAAAGAGTTTGGTACAAAATTTACTATAACGCGAAATGTGCTTAGTTTCTTGTTTGCAATTATCATTGCGCTTGCTATGGGGGTGACATTATGACTAAAGCAATCAAGTTCATTAAATCAAATTTGTTTTTGACATCTGTTATCTTTGCTTATGCGGTACTGGCCCTTATAAATCCGCAGATTGGCCTGCAGGGAGCGAAAAACAGTGGCTACTACATCAAAGAAATGCTGATGATTATGCCAGTCATCTTTGTATTAACCGCTTTACTTGATTCATGGGTACCTAAGAGAACCATCATCAGATATTTAGGCAAAGAAGCAAAAACAAAAGGGGTTGTTTTGTCTTTTGTTCTTGGCAGCATCTCCGCCGGACCTATTTATGCGGCATTCCCTTTTTGTGTAATGCTTCATAAAAAGGGAGCTTCAATAAAGAATGTTGTTATTATTTTAAGCTCATGGGCGGTTGTAAAAATTCCTATGCTCCTAAATGAAGCAAAATTTTTGGGCTTTAAATTTATGATTACACGTTGGATACTTACGGTTATCTCTATTTTGATATTTTCGTGGATTACTGCGAAAATTGTAAAGGATGAAGATTTACCTCAAGAGGAACTTCGTCTTAAAAAGGGTGTTTACCTCAATAAAACCGCCTGTATGGGTTGTACTGTCTGCACAAGAATGTATCCGGCACTTTTTCAAATGGATGGGAAACGGGCCATGGTTAAGGAATATAATTACCTTGATATGAAGCTTTTACAAAAGGCAATTGAAGCATGTCCTGTTAAAGCTATTGAATATATATAAAATAAAATGTCCCCAGCCATATGGCGGGGGCATTTTATTTTCGACTGTTTTTGTGCTTCCTTATGACACACGGGTATTGAATTAAGGGTTAACATAAAACAAATGAGCTTCATAGTATGTAATGAAATTAGGGCATTAAATCAAAACAATAAGTATAGGAGGTAAATCACAATGATGGATCTGAGGTTGAAAACTCCAGATAAGCCTGATCCTTCTTTCCCCAAGGATTGTTACGACAACGTTCCTCAAGATGTGTATATACCGGGGAACCCTTATCTTCCAAACATTGAGCCAAGCCCCGGCGCACCGGGTACACCCGGTTATCCATGTGTTCCGCAGGAAACGGTTATTGAGGGCGTAAAACTGGCAAGGGCCTATGTTCCCTTCGAAAGGCTGTGTACCACCTTCCCGGCGGTCCGTGCGCTGTGCAGAGGGACGCTGTTCCCGCCATTGTTCAGCCCTTACAGAGGGCCGGATAAGGACCACAGGCCCCCTAAATATGAATAAGGAGGCAGTACTATGGATATCAGAAGAGAGGAACTCTTAAAACAGCTTAGTGCGTTGGATTTTGTCGTTATTGAATTGAATCTGTATCTAAATACCCATCCCCGTGACCGGAACGCACTTATGAAATACAACACCGCAGTGGAGCAGGCAAAAATGCTTAGAATGGAATACGAAAGGCACTATGGGCCGTTAACTGCTTATTATTCAACAAGCGGCTATCCATGGCAGTGGATATGCAACCCATGGCCCTGGCACTACAGCTTCAATTTCAGACTAGCAGGGGAGGAGTGTTAAGCATGTGGATTTACGAAAAAAAGTTGGAATACCCGGTAAAAATTAAGAATCCAAACCCTAAGATGGCTAAGGTGATAATCACCCAGTACGGGGGACCCGATGGAGAACTGGCTGCATCCCTTCGATACTTAAGCCAAAGGTTTTCGATGGTTACGCCGGAGGCCAGGGCAACTTTGAACGATATAGGAACCGAAGAACTGGCCCATCTTGAAATGATAGGCACCATGGTATATCAGCTGGTTAAGGGCGCAAGTATTGAAGATATAAAGGCAGCCGGTCTTGACCCCTATTACGCGGACCATGACAGGGGCGTTTACCCAATTTCGGCGGCGGGGAACCCCTTCACGGCAGCATATATTCAATCCAAGGGCAATCCGGTGGTTGACCTCTACGAAAACATGGCCGCTGAGCAGAAAGCCAGGGCAACTTATGAATGGCTGCTAGACCTTGCCGACGATCCGGACGTTATTGATCCGCTTAGATTCTTACGGGAAAGAGAGGTCGTGCATTTCCAGAGATTCGGAGAAGCATTGAGAATAGTACAGGACTATCTGGACAGCAGAAGGCAGTTTGCTATTTCGAAACCCGACGAAATGGAGTAGGGTAGGCAAAAATATGCTTGGGGCTATGCCCGTGGATTCCCGAGGAGAACCAGCACCCCGCCTAAGGGTTATCATTATTGGCTGACAGCAT
>Ga0265294_10006259_pt1 | contig 14323 bp, 16 predicted proteins | sample MunlanPumphouse3_FD_192504 | JGI IMG/M metagenome (GOLD analysis project Ga0265294, IMG submission 192504) | Groundwater microbial communities from a municipal landfill in Southern Ontario, Canada - Pumphouse #3 | ecosystem: Environmental > Aquatic > Deep subsurface > Groundwater | place... | reverse complement strand
TTACATATTCTCCTTTTTCATCAATCTCTTGAGCTTGTTCGTGTAAAGCCATTTCATTCAAAAGAGTAGCTAAAATCTCATAATTAGTAAAATTGACGTCATACCCAGCAATTTTTTCCATCATTAGACTCTTGAATTCTTCTAAATTATCCAATCTTCTTTCCGATTGAAAACTGCGGTCTAGTGTTGAATCATCATTTTCTAGCATTGTTTTATACCCAGATTTTTCAACTAATTGATCATATGTATCTAATAAAGATTGACTATTAATTTTTTCTTTAAGTTCAATTATTAAATCTTTCAAAGCAAGTATAGCTTCTTTTGATTTTCCTTTAAGATTTTCATTTTCAGGATTAATCACATCAAATAATCGAACGTTGTTGTAATTAGCTTCTTCAACTAGTTTTGCAAATGTAGCTTCTCCAATTCCTCGCTTCGGAGTATTATATATTCTTGAAAACGAATAATCGTCTCCCATATTAATAATCAAATGAAGATAAGCAATAATATCTTTTATTTCTTTTCTTTTATAAAATGAAATATTACCTATAACACGATGTGGTACATTGAACTTCAAAAATATATCTTCAAATCGTCTACTCATTGCATTATTTCGATATAAAATCGCAATATTGTTTAGTTTTACGCCATTTTTCCAATACGCTTTAATTTTTTCATACACATAATAAGCCTCTTCTTCATCAGTACCCGCCTTAAAATGAGTAACTTTGTCTCCAGTACCTAGAGTGGAAAATAACTCCTTTTTAATTCTGTTTCTATTATTCTGAATTACTGAATTAGCTGCTTTTAGTATTGTGTCTTTTGAACGATAATTTTGATTCAACATTATTGTTAAATGTTCCGGAAAATCACTAATGAATTTTTTTATATTTTTTATATTAGAACCCCGAAAAGCATAAATACTTTGATCTTCATCACCCACAATAAAAAGGTTTCTATGTTTAGAAGCCAACAAATGAACAATTTCATATTGTAAATCATTAGTATCTTGAAATTCATCAACCAAAATATATTCAAACTTATCTTGATATTTTCTTAAAACATCTGGAAAATTTTTAAATAGTTCTAAAACTAATACTAATAAATCTTGAAAATCAACCAAATTATTCTTTTTCAAATACTCATTATATAGCGGATATAACTCAATAGCCATAGATCTAACCGGCTCTAAAACACTATGAATTGAAGTATGTTGCCCTTTGATTGAAGAGAAAAGATGTGAAGTAATTTTAGGGGAGAATTTTTTTCTATCATAATCATGATCCTTTAACAAATTCTTCACAATTATTGTGGAATCATCATCATCAATAATTTGATAATCTCTTTCATATCCCAAATGATGTATTTCACTTCTTAAAATTTTCGCACCCATAGCGTGAAACGTTGATATCCAAGCTCCTTCAAGGGGAATGTCTAACAAATTACCAACTCTTTTACGCATTTCTTCAGCTGCCTTATTTGTAAAAGTAATTGCTAATATATTACTTGGATAAACACCTTGATCTTCAATTAAATAAGCAATTCTTCTTGTCAAAACTCTTGTTTTTCCAGCACCCGCTCCAGCGACTGCCATAATAGGGCCATGAACATTTTTAACGGCTAAAAGTTGTTGTGTATTTAAATTTTCCAGTATTCTTTCTTTCACATTATCACCTTTGAATATTATACCATATTTCACTTAGATTATTAAGGTATATGAATGATATTCATAACATTATTAGCACTTGAGCATATGTTTTGAATTGATTGCATTTTTATGAGATAATTAAAGCAAGAAAATAAAAAGGAGTGATTTAAATGAAACATATTTTACCAGATTTATCTTTTAAATATAATGAACTAGAACCTTACATCGATGCAAAAACAATGGAAATACATCATACGAAACATCATCAAGGATATATAACAAAATATATTGACGCTCTAAAAAACAGAGAAGAACTACTTGATAAAGATGTTGAGTACATCTTAAAAAACATCGAGAGGGTCCCAGAAAACGTTCGACAAACTGTCATTAATAATGGTGGAGGATATTATAATCATCGTTTATTTTGGGAAATACTTTCCCCGAAAAAATCTGTCCCTAGCAAGAACCTTGAAGAAGCAATTAACAGAGATTTTGGTTCTTTTGACAAATTCAAAGAAGAATTTTCTAACGCAGCTGCTACACGATTTGGTAGTGGTTGGGCTTGGTTATTAGTGGATAATGATAAAAAGTTAATAGTTACATCTACCGCTAATCAAGATGTTCCTTTTGAAAAGGGATACCCAATTTTAGCTCTTGATGTTTGGGAACATGCATATTACTTAAATTACCAAAACCGTAGGCCTGATTACATAAATAGTTTTTGGCATGTTGTTAATTGGGAAATGGTATCAGAAAAATACAAGAATACTTTATAATCCAAAAAAGACGCTGAAAAGCGTTTTTTCTTTCGTTTTTCGCATTAATTTAGCTTTCTGGTGGTATAATACTTTTGGATAAATAAAAAAAATGAAGAAAGGAAAAGTATTAAAACAATTATTTGTTTTAAAAAAATAAAGGTGACTTAATAATATGAAAAAATGTTTAATAGTAGTCGATTATCAAAATGATTTTATCGACGGTGCTTTAGGATTTGAAGAAGCAATTACAATCAAGGATAAAGTAATTGAGAAAATAACTGAGTATAGAGAAAATGGTGATGATATCATTTTTACCCTTGATACTCATGATAACAATTATATGGATAGCGAAGAAGGCGAAAATCTTCCAGTTAAACATTGCATTAAAGGAACAGTTGGACATGAGTTGCATAAAGATATTAACGCTTTAAAAACCCCAAAAGACATAGTCTTTGAAAAAAATACCTTTGCTTCTTTGGAATTAGGTAAATATTTAGAAAATAAAGAATATGAACAAATAGAACTATGTGGTCTAGTCTCAAATATATGTGTTATAAGTAATGCAATTATCGCAAAAAGTGCTTTACCAAATGCGCATATTATAATTGACGCATCTGCTACAAATTCTTTCGACAAAACTTTACACGCTAAAACACTTGATGTTCTTGAGGGCCTTCATGTTGAAGTGATTAATAAATGAAAAGTTATAGACAGTCAATGTTGGTAGATTTTTATGAACTAACTATGGCAAACGGGTATTTTTTAGAAAACATGCAAAATGAAATTGTTTATTTTGATCTATATTTTCGAAATACACCAGACAAAGGTGGATACGCTTTATTCGTTGGTTTAGAAAGCATTATTGATTTCATTGATAATTTTAAATTTACTGATGACGATATCTCATATTTAAGAGATCAGAATTTATTTGATGAACGCTTTTTGGAATACTTAAAAACCTTTTCTTTTTCCGGTGATATATACTCTTTCGTAGAAGGAAGCGTAATGTTTCCAAACGAACCCATTCTTACAGTAAAAGCTAAACTAATCGAAGCTCAAATTATCGAAACATTTTTGTTACAAACAATTAATCACCAGAGTTTAATTGCTACAAAATCATCTCGAATAAAATATGCAGCTGGTAAAAAAACCGTCTTAGAAATGGGAGCTAGAAGAGCGCATGGAGAATCAAGTAGCATTCTTGGAGCTCGAGCTGCCTATATTGCAGGGATTGATGGAACTAGTAACATCTTAGCTGATCAACTCTATAAAGTCCCTTCAGGCGGAACCATGGCTCACTCTTGGGTTCAACTATTCGATAATGAATATGAGGCATTCAAAACATATGCAAAACATTACCCTAACAACGCAACTTTTTTGGTAGATACTTATGATACTTTAGGAAGCGGAGTTCCTAATGCTATAAAAGTTATAAAAGAATGCTTAATTCCTTTGAAAGTAAAAAACTATTCTATACGTATCGATTCTGGCGATCTAACCTATTTAGCTAAGCAAGCAAGAATCATGTTCGATGATGCTATGTTGCCTGAATGTAAAATAATCGTCAGTAATTCTCTAGATGAACATCTGATAAAAACCTTACTCTCTCAAGGTGCACCAATTGATTTGTTTGGAGTTGGTGAAAGATTAATTACAGCTAAAAGTGATCCGGTTTTTGGCTCAGTTTATAAATTAGTAGCTTTAGAAAAAAACGATATAATAATACCAAAAATAAAGATAAGTGATAATATAGAAAAAATAACGACACCACACTTTAAAAAAGTATATCGAATATATTCAAGAAATAATAAAGCTGAAGCTGATTTAATCACAGTATATGATGAAAAGATTGATGAAAGTCAATCATTAAAAATTTTTGATCAAATAAGTACTTGGAAAACAAAAACTTTTGATGATTATTATGTAAAAGAAATGCAACAAACAATATATAAAGATGGAAAAAGAGTATATGAACTACCTTCAATCAAAAAAATTCGAGAATTTGCATCTAGCGAATTAGATAGTTTATGGGAGGAAGTTAGAAGATTTGATTATCCACATAAATATTATGTTGATTTATCAAAAAAACTCTGGGATATAAAACAATCACTAATTAAAAGATAAAAAAGGACGAAAAATAATCGTCCTTTTTTTTAGTTAAATGAAGATTTTAACTCAACAATTCGATTGAAAATATATTCCTTTTCAGTCGAGTCATAATCAGTAGCGAAATAACCTTTTCTTATAAATTGAAATCTCTCTAATATTTCTATGTTCTTTAATGAAGGCTCCACAAATCCATTGAATGTTTGCCAAGAATTAGGATTCAGTCTTGACACTAATTCTTTTTTAGAATCAGAATCTAATAAAAGCGGTTCAAATAGATTTATTTTTGCAGGGATTGCTGTAGATGCTTCCACAAAATGAATATTCCCATTTGGTTTTCTATCAGAGAAACCACTTCCAGATTTTGTATTTTCGTCATATGTACAATGAAGCTCTTTTACGGAACCGTCCTTATTATAAATAACCTCGTTACATTTAATAAAATATGCATGCATTAGTCTCACTTCTAAGCCTAATGATAATCTCTTCCATTTTTTATTAGGTTTTTCCTCTAGAAAATCTTCTCTTTCAATATAAAGCTCTCTACCAAATGAAATTTTTCTATTTCCAAAAGATTCGTTATCGTTATTATATTCAACATCTATCCATTCAATTTCATTTTCAGGATAATTTGTGATGATAACTTTAATTGGATCTATAACAGCATTAACTCTTTTAACCTTTGTGTTTAAATCATTTCGTAATGATGTTTCTAACATTTCGCTTGATACAGTTGAGTTTACTCTTGATAGCCCTGTTGAAAGAATAAAGTTAATTATTGCATCTCTGGTATAACCTCTTCTTCTCAACCCAGCTAATGTTGGCATTCTTGGGTCATCATACCATTTGACAAGTTTCTCATCGACCAATTGTTTTAAGTATCTTTTTGACATTATTGTGTTAGTGATATTTAGTCTTCCGAATTCATATTGGTGAGGAACATGTTCCATTTCGCATTTTTCTACAAACCAATCATAAAGCACTCTATGATCATCATATTCTAAAGAACACAAAGAATGTGTTACTCCTTCAAAAGAATCCTGTAAAGGATGTGCAAAATCATACATTGGATAGATGCACCATTTATTTCCGGTGTTGTGATGTTCGATGTGGATAATACGATATATAACCGGATCTCTCATATTCATATTGGGAGATGACATATCTATTTTAGCCCTTAATGTTTTTTCGCCATCGTTATATCTACCGTTTTTCATTTCTTCAAACAAAATCAAATTTTCTTCTATAGAACGATTTCTATATGGTGATTCTTTACCGGTAGTAGTAAGAGTTCCTCTGTATTCTTTCATTTCTTCTGCGTTTAAATCGCAAACATAAGCAAGCCCTTTTTTTATAAGTTTTATTGCCAATTCATAACTATCATCAAAATAATCTGATCCAAACAAAATCTTAGCTGGAGTATAGCCTAACCACTCAATATCCTTTTTTATCGCTTCTACAAACGAACTATCTTCTTTAACCGGATTAGTATCGTCAAAACGAAGGTTAGTTTTACCATTAAACTGTTTTGCTAGTTCAAAATTTGTAATAATTGCTCTAGCATGCCCAATATGTAGATATGCATTAGGCTCAGGTGGAAATCTAGTAACAATTGTGTCTACTTTTCCTGTTTTTAAGTCTTCTTCCATTATAGTTTTTATAAAATTTGATGTAATTTCCATAATATTACCCCTCTAAGTTCAGCCTTGATTGACCGTTTAATAACAAATCATCAGATTTTTTATGTTTTAAAAATTGAAAGTATCCAGCAGAAGCTATCATTGCTGCATTATCTGTGCAATAAGCCATTTTAGGAAAATACACTGGTATGTCAGTTATTCTTTCCTTCATTTTTTTTCTTAATCCAGAGTTTGCAGCTACTCCACCAGCGACTATTATTTGTTTAACTTTATAATTTTCTTTCGCTTGAATTGTTTTGCTAACTAAAACATCAGTAACAGCTTCTTGAAAACTAGCGCAATAGTCTTCTACATTTATTTCTTCATTACGCTGCTTCATATTATGATGAACGTTGATTACATGAGACTTTAAACCGGAAAAACTAAAATTGAAATCACCACTATCAATCATTGGTCTTGGAAAATGCATTGTATCTTTTCCGATAGAAGCAATCTTATCAACAACTGGTCCGCCAGGATATGGTAACCCTAATATTCTAGCCACTTTATCATAAGCCTCGCCAACTGCATCATCTTGGGTTTCGCCTAATTTTTCAAAATCAAAATGTTCTTTCATCAAAATAAGTTCTGTATGTCCGCCAGATACGACTAATGCAAGTAAAGGAAAAATCATTCCGTTATCAATATAATTAGCGTAAATATGTCCAGCTATATGATGAACTCCTATAATTGGTATATTATAATTCAAACTAATTACCTTAGCGGCATTTACACCAATTAATAATGAGCCAATAAGTCCCGGCCCTTTTGTTACCGCGATAAGATTAATATCTTCAAACTTTAAACCCGCATCATTAATAGCTTTATCAAAAACATAAGTTATCCCTTTAACATGCTCCCTTGACGCAATTTCAGGGACTACCCCTCCATATTCTTTATGAATATCTATTTGTGATAAAACAACGTTAGACAATACTTCTTTACCATCTTTAACTACGCTTACGCTAGTTTCATCACAACTAGTTTCTACTCCTAATACATACATTTCAATCACTTCCCAATCTTTTGTACATAAGAAAAGCATCTTCCCCATTATTATAATAAGCTTTTCTTACTGCGACTTGTTTAAAACCACATTTTGTGTATAACTTCATAGCGAAAATATTAGTGGGTCTAACCTCTAAAGTTAATTCCTTTATTCCAATTTCGCCCAATTTTTTAAATATGAATTCAAGAAATTTAGTGCCATACCCTTTATTTCTATATTGTTTTAATATAACCAAAGAGTTTATCTGCGCCTTATCTTCATCTATCCATAGATTTATATAACCTAATACATTATCTTTAACTAATACAAAATAATTTATTAATGGATTATTTAGTTCTTCTTCCAATTTTTCTTTAGTATTAAAATTATGAAAATATTCATTCTCACATTTCACAATTAAATCAATATCACAAGGTTCAATATTTCTAATGGTTAATTTCATTTTTTAAATTTCGCTCCGCTTCAGTAACTCTTAAATAATTAGGAGTTAAACTATGAATATCATCAACTTTATTCAATAAATTGGAATGAAGCAACTTCTCAATTTGTGGTTTTCCTTCTGTAATAATTTGTAAATCAAATTCAAAACTTTTTATATAATCTTCGATATTATCCATTACATCTTTTGAAATACTAATTAGTTTTTTATTAAGATTCTGATAAACTCCCATAAAAGCATTCCCTCTTCTAGCATCAATTAAGGCTAAAACATAAGGATTATCAGAGAATGATGCCATTAGCGCTAGAGATGATATCGTATATACTTCTAGATTATTTAGATATCCTATCATTTTGCCTACAGTAACACCTATTCTTACACCAGTATAACTACCAGGTCCTACCCCGATTATAACTTGGTCCAAATCTTTAAGAATAAGATTCTCCTTTTTTAGCATCTCTTCTATGAAAGGAATAATAGTGACTGAATGATTATTTATTCCCTCTTCATATACACTTTGTTTTTCAACTCCATCAATTACTAGAGATAAATATATATATTTAGTTGCTGTATCGATTACTAATTGCTTTAATGATTTCTTCATATATACCATCTCCTTTAATTGTAACATTTCTTGAATATTCATTAATTACCTTCAAATCAATTTCAAGGATTTCCTCTGGTAACATACTTGCAATATAAGGGTACCATTCAATAACACTAATCCCATCACCATAAATAAACTCATCTAACTCATAATCATATCCAATATTTTCAAGTCGATATACATCCATATGATATAAAGGTATTTTTGCGTCATATATTTTTAGAATAGTAAAAGTAGGTGAATTCAGATTATCTGACACACCTATTCTTTTTGCTAAATATTTAGTAAAAGTGGTTTTTCCAGATCCTAAATCTCCAGTTAAACCAATTACCATACCCTTAAATACATAATCAGAGATAATACTTGCTAATCTCGCAGTATCTTCCACTGAATCAAATCTAATGTTTATCTCCAAACTAATACACTCTTTCTATCTTATATTTATAGTAAAATTATATCATATATTGAATAAAAACGAATTAAAAACAATAAGAATGTGATGTTTTAATGATTTAACTTTTCTTTTTATTCTTATAATTATCTTTTGTGTTATAATAATTATTGATGATAAAATATAAGGAGCTCATAATGTTTCTAATAATACACAACCCTTTGTCAAGTAATAGGAAATCTAAAAAAACTACATTAAAATATGTTAAATTCTTTAAAAAGCAAAACATATCATTTCGCTTACGTTCATCGTTAAAAATTAAAAACTTGAACGAATATCTTGAGAAGAACCAACAAATCACGGATATACTATATCTCGGTGGCGATGGTTCTATAAATTTTTTAATTAATACTGTTAATATTCAAGACATAAAACAAAAAATTTATCTTGGTAAAAGCGGCTCAGGAAATGACTTTCTTAGAAGCTTAAAAAAATACAATAAAGCAGAAATCACTATTGGTGAAGCTAAAACTAATATTGGTACAACTAAATTCATAAACGGTTGTGGATTAGGTTTTGATGGATTAGTGTGTCATTATGTTAATAACGACAAGAAAAAAGGAAAACTATCTTATTTTATTAATGTTTTTCGATCAATTCTAAATTATCAACCAGTAGAAATAGACATTACAGTTGATGGGATTAAACATCATTTTAAGAAAGTATTCGTCTCAGCTATTCAAAACGGAAAATATTTTGGAGGTGGGATGAAAGTTACACCTACTGCTGATCCCACAAGCGATAAATATGTTGTATGCATAGCTCATAATCTATCAAAATTATTCTTACAATTAGTATTGGTAACCATATATCCTGGTTGGCATAAAATATTTAAAAAGCGAGTCACCTTTTTAACTGGTAAAAACATTATCATTTCCCATCCTTATGAAACATACTTACAAGCAGATGGAGAAGTAATGGGTAATATCAACCATGTCGAAATCAACCCAATCGAAAAACGGATATTTTATGCTTTTAACAAAAAGATTTTTAAAAATAAATCAGCCACAAATTAATTGTGGCTTTTTTTTATAACTTCTTTTCTAATTCTCTTTTTAATTTTTCATAGCCTGATTTTCCAAGCAAAGCAAACATATTATTTTTATAATCTTCTACTCCAGGTTGATTAAAAGGATTTACATCTAACAAATATGCACTAACACCTACTGCAAGTTCAAAGAAATATACTAAATAACCAAATGTATATGGATTGATTTTGGAAACATTTATAACTATGTTAGGTACTCCGCCATCTTTATGAGCTAAAAGCGTTCCCTGGAATGCTTTATTATTTACATAGTCTAACCCTTTATCTTTTAGGTAATTTAAACCATCTAAATCAGCTTCATCTTCTTTTATAATAATATCTTTTTCAGGATTTTGAACTTTAATAACAGTTTCAAAAAGCATTCTTTTACCATCTTGAATATATTGTCCTAATGAATGTAAATCGGTTGAAAAAGATGCACTAGAAACAAACAATCCTTTATGGTCTTTGCCTTCTGACTCTCCAAATAATTGTTTCCACCATTCAGAAAAATAACCAAGTTTCGGTTCATAATTTATTAACATTTCAACACTATAGTTATTTCGATATAAAAGGTTTCTTATAGCTACATACATATGAACATCGTTTTTATATATGTTATATTTATTATATTCTTTTCTAGCAGCTTTAGCGCCAGATAACATTTGTTTAATGTTAATTCCGCTAGCTGCTATCGGTAATAATCCTACTGCAGTTAATACAGAAAATCTGCCACCAACATTATTTGGAACTACAAAAGCTTTGTAATTATTAATATTTGCTAATTCTCTTAATGCTCCCTTATCTTTGTCGGTCGTAACATAAATTCTTTGTGAAGCTTCATTCACTCCATATTTTTCCTCTAATAAATTCTTTAAAATTCTAAAAGCAATGGCCGGTTCGGTTGTAGTGCCTGACTTAGAAATTACATTTATAGCAAATTCTTTATTTTTTAAGTACTCAACTAATTCATTTAAGTATGTACTAGACATATTGTGACCAGCAAACAAAATCTCTATATTTTTTCTTTTCGGAAAATAAGGTCTTAAATATTCTAAAGCCGCTTTAGTTCCTAAGTAAGATCCACCAATTCCGATAACCACTAAAATTTTGGCTTGTTGTCTAATTTTTCTAGCAGCATTATATATTTCATCTATCTCTTGTGGGTCAACTTTTTCAGGCAAGTCTAACCAACCTAAATACTCATTTCCTAAACCAGTTTTATCCTCTAATTTTTTTCTTGCATGCTTAATCTCTTTATTAATAATTTCAAGCTCTTCTTCCTTCAAAAAAGGCATAACGTACTTATAATCCAAATTTATATGTTTATTCATATTTTTCCTCCATATCACGACTAATATTATAACACAAAAACGATAATTATCAGCCCCTTAATGTTCATAATGCAAGCCTTTTCTTACCTGTTTATTAAAAAAACAATTCAAATTTTATCAATTTGAATTGCTTTTTTCATTTTTTACCTTTTTGGTACTTCTCTATCCAAGCTGGTAGTTGCGTTTCAAATGGTTTAAAACCACTAACAACTTCAATAGATTCTCTTTTTTTACGTCTTTTCTTGTTTTGGGATTTGTAACTTAAGCTTATTTTGTTTTCTTCAACTTTAATAACTTCTAAAGTTACTTCTTCCCCAACACTAAGATAGTCTTCTATACTTCTAACATAGCCATCACTAACTTCTGAAATATGGATTAATCCATCAGTTTCATCATTAATTTTTACGAAAGCTCCGTAAGGCTTAATATTAGTAATCCGACCTTTGACGATGTCACCTTGTTTCATATTTAACACCCCTCAAAGAAACTGTAAACATTATAACACATAACTGGCTATTATTAAAGATTTTTATCTTGTTTCTCCAATAATAAAAAAAAGTAACTAATATTAGTTACTCTTTATCTCCTACTGCGTTATGTGCTATTGAACTAGCTGCAGCCGCTGCAATAGCTCCGATTATATCATCCAAAAACGTATGACATTTATCTTCTTGTTTTCCCATTTCATCTAATTCACCGATTATGCCAGGTTTAATTTTGTCTACATAGCCAAAATTAGTTAATCCAATAGAACCATATACATTAGTAATTGATAAAACTAAAATTTCATCAATTCCATATAAGGGATTATCTTCGCTCACTAATGATTGTAAAGGCTCAGAAAGCATCTTTTTTTCGGCTAACATATCCAATTCTATTCCAGTAACAACAGCATTCTGTACTTCTCTTTTATCTAGAACCCGATTGATTGCTGCTAAACATAAGTCCTTTGTTATATCTGGGACATACTTTTTTTGCAAATCATAAACAATATCAACGATTCTATCTAAAGTAACTCCTCTTTGTTCAAATAAATTAATACAAATTTCTTTCATTCTCTTTTGCTTTTCTACCATACGTGTTCCACTCCTATAACTCCAGGCACTCTTTCTAGAAGAGTATCTTCAATCAATTCAGACATTGTTGATTCAAATCCAGCGCAACCAACACAAGCGCCTTGTAATTTAACATATACTATACCATCTTCAAATTTAACAAACTCAATATCTCCACCATCACGATTGATATAAGGCCTGATAAGTTTGATAACTTCTTTGATCTCAAGAATTATTTCTTCATAATTCATATACCTAACCTCTATTCTTCATATTTTTTAGTCTTATCATAATTTGGGTTTTTCAATATATAATAAGCACAATTAGGAGAACAAGACTCCATAATATAATCTGGTATCACTTGATAATTATCATCTGAAAAACCTTTTAACCTTAATAAGCCTCCAGAATAATCTCCAACTATGTACTGATAAATATCAAAAAAGTCTACATATTTTTTGTTGAAATCATCCAAAACAAAAGCATCTCTATAATTTTTTATAATTTCAAACTCTCCATAAATTGACTCTACCATATTTACATCACTCCTAGTATATTTATTTTACCACAATTACCAAATTATTTTAAAGATATTACTTTATTAATGAAAAACAAAAAAATTTAAAGTTTGTCTAATTAATCCAACATATAATCTGATTTTTCAAGTATAACAACAGCTTCGCAAATTACACCTTCTTCTCTACCAACAAATCCTAATCCTTCAAACGTTGTTGCTTTTATAGAAATTAACTTAATATCGCAGTTAAGTATACTAGCGATATTTTCTCTCATCTCTTTAACATAGTTTCTTATTTTTGGTTTTTCTAAAGAAACCATAGTATCAATATTTGAAATCTCGTATCCCTTAGAGGAAATATAATCATAAACTTCTTTTAAAATTAAACTAGAATCATAATTTTTGTACTTTGGATCATTATCAGGAAAAAATTTCCCTAAATCACCTAACGCTAAAGCGCCTAACATCGCTTCTGCGATAGCGTGCAACAAACAATCACCATCAGAATAGCCTATAGTTCCTTTATAATGAGGTATCTCAATCCCGCCTAATACAAACTTGGCATTGTCTTGTAAAGGATGAACATCTTTAGAAAATCCAATTTTTATCATAATACTGCCTCCAATATTTTCAAATCAAGTTCAGTTGTTAATTTAATGTTAAATTCATTTCCTTCTATTATTATAACATCTTCTTGCAGTTCATGCATATATAAACTTGCATCATCACAATAAGTATTCTCATTCTTTATCGCTAAATCATATGCTTTAGTTATTTTACTCGTATTAAAAACCTGAGGTGTCTGTAAGAAAACAAAACTTTCTCTATTTACATAGTTTTTAATTTTATTAAACGAATGTATCGCGATAGAATCTACTGTTTTTTTCGCCAAGGCGCATGCATTATCTTTAACAGTTTCTTTTAATTTATCAATGTTCGATTTATCTATAAAAGGACGAGCCCCATCATGAATCATTACATATTTAGTATTAACTTTTTTTAAAGCATTATAAACACTAGCTTGTCTAGTTATTCCTCCAAGAACAAATTTTACATTTTTACCATGGAGCACTTCTTTGATATGTAACAAATCCTTTTCATTAACCACCACGAAAACATCTGAAAAAGTTGAATCATTTAAAAAATAGTCTACAGAATATTCAAGAATAGTTTTCCCTTTTATATCATATAAGACTTTATTATAACCTAGATTAAGTCTTTCACCTTTTCCTGCAGCTAAAATTATTACTGAAAACATATGTTACCCTCCAAAAATTGAATAGTTTTGTTTGTTGTTTCTAATAGCCTCTTCCAAAGCTTTGTTACTTAAACTAATAAACTCACTTATATCAACACTCTGCCAAGGATCATTCTTAATAATTCCAATATTAGGATATACTATCTGTACAATACCACCAATGTTTATTCTGACATTTATTAAATCTCCACCGCTGACTAAAGCTCTATGTAAGTTTGCATATCTTTGTTCATCTTCAATGATTATCGCAAACTGAATCCCTGTTATTCTAAAAACCGTGTTATTTTCTCTAGCAAAGTGGAAACGCATTTGTTTAATGTATTCTGCAATCATCAAATTACCAACATCTCGACCAAATCGTTTATTAATATCTGGTACATTAGTTAAATGCATCATCGCTAAATAAAACGTTTTCTTTTCTTTTCGCAAATATGA
>Ga0265294_10006257_pt1 | contig 14325 bp, 10 predicted proteins | sample MunlanPumphouse3_FD_192504 | JGI IMG/M metagenome (GOLD analysis project Ga0265294, IMG submission 192504) | Groundwater microbial communities from a municipal landfill in Southern Ontario, Canada - Pumphouse #3 | ecosystem: Environmental > Aquatic > Deep subsurface > Groundwater | place... | reverse complement strand
ATGAGCTGTGCCAGTTGGCTAAAAAGATCAACTGGGAACAACTGGAAAAAGATCTCGAGCCAAACTATTCCCGGATCGGAAGGCCTTCTGTTCCCATCCGCACCATTGTGGGAGCCCTGGCCTTTGAGGGTAATCCCTTTGACGGACATACCCTGAAGCCGCAAATAGAACAGGTAAAAGAACTTACCGGCATCGCGCCGAGATATGCCATTGTGGACCGTGGTTATAAGGGCCAGAACCAAATCGGGAGAACCAAGGTAGTAATGCCAAAGAACCTCAAGCGGGAAAGCCGGTACCTGAAGAAAAAACGAATCATCAACACCTTAATGGCCGCAGGCGCCTATAATATGAAGAAATGGATGGCCAAAAGAAAGGCCGAAATTTTTATCCTCATCAGATTTCTGTTTTTTTCGACTCCAATATGGGTCTGCGTGAATACAACAACCTCCAGGGTCAGAAAAAATGGGTATTGATAAGGATCAACTAATTATCTAACAATTTAAAAAGGAGGCTATGATGAAATGTAAAACCGTTCCTGTCATTTTGAGCTTGCTAATCCTTGCTCTTTCTTGCACTAAACCGCTCGGCGGAGACGATGAATCTTCTCTGATAGGCAAGTGGGGAACCGCTGGAATTCAATCTTTTGAGTTTACAGCCGATGGAGACATGATTGTCGGAAACCCGATGATCATAACCATTACATATAAATACACAGCCAGCGATGGATCCGGGGAATGCTGGCTTGAGTCAATGCCAAGCATAAAAATCCCCTTTACCTACTCTTTTTCTGGCAACCAGCTCATTTTCATTTTCGAGTCAACCACATACGAGCTGCGAAGGCTTTAGCGCCTCTTAAGGTTATTTTTCCTCCATTTGAAGCGGTTTTGATTGATTATCAAAGCTGCTTCCTGGATTCGCTATAATCTATTTGAGTGGAGTAAATGCAGACCTGATAACCGATAATCTGTGGCTATCGCGCACAAGAAATCCAGGATCCATCAAAAATAAGTACTTTCGGCAAAACAACTAACTCAATCCAACCAGCTATTATGAACACCGAAAGACCATCCATCCGCGATTTTGATTTTAACCTGATCTGGGAGTATTTTATTCAGTTCGACCGGCAAGGTCCCGGAAGCCCTGATACAACCATCAAAGCATTGAGTTTCATCGACAACCTCAATGATGAATCGAAAATTGCTGATCTGGGCTGTGGCACAGGTGGACAGACGATGATTCTGGCTCAAAACACGAAAGCCCGCATCACGGCCCTGGACCTTTTCCCCGGCGCCATCAATAAACTCAACAACAACGCAGAAACGCTTGGCGTACAAGATCGAGTGAAAGGCATCGTTGGGTCTATGGATAATCTGCCGTTTAAACCGGGCGAATTCGACGTGGTCTGGTCGGAAGGTGCCATCGACAGTGTAGGTTTCGAGAAGTGCCTGAATCACTGGAAGAAATTCTTAAAAAAGGGAGGTTTTATTGCCGTAACCAACCTGACCTGGTTTACCAATGATCGCCCCGCTGAACTGGAAGAGTATTATCTCAGAGAGGTTCCCACAATTGGAACGATGGGAGAAAATCTATCCATCCTACAAAATGCAGGTTACCTACCCATCGCCGCTTTTGCCCTCCCAGAGAGCTGTTGGAGCGATGTGTACTATGCTCCTCAAGAGGCAGCAAGCGTAAAACTCCTCGAAAAACATGCTGGAAATAAGGCCGTTGAAGAGTTCGTCCGAAACATGAGGATTGAGGCTGAGCTCTTTTCGAAGTATAAGCAGCATTTTGGATACGCGTTTAATATTGGCAAAAAGATAGATGATGACAACATCTCCCGAACACGATGAGCGGGGAGGTAGGCGGAAAATATCAGGGTATAGGCGACACACCGCAACAAGAGAAGAGATATGAATAGTGAAAACATCGACAATTCGTACCAATTTAGAATTGGGGCAAATTCATAATCATGCCGAACCATATCCACGACATCATCCACCTATTGAAACCCGGTGGCTGAGCGGAGTCGAAAACCCGGTGGCTGAGCGGAGTCGAAAACCCGGTGGCTGAGCGGAGTCGAAGCCACTGCCACACAAGAGCAAAGGGCCTTCGACTTCGCTCAGGCCCCAGGATTAATCAGCACGGTGGCTGAGCGGAGTCGAAGCCAAGATTCACTACCTTTATCGGAAAAAAGGAGAAGATGTATAAATATTTATTTGGACCGGTGCCTTCCAGAAGATTGGGGATGTCTCTGGGAGTCGACCTCGTACCCCGAAAGGTCTGTTCCCTGGATTGCGTCTATTGCGAAGTCGGGAAAACAACCAAACTAACTACCGAACGGAAAGAGTATATCAAGCTCTATAAAATCATTGATGAACTGACACACTATTTTAACCATAACCCGGATCCGGATTATATCACCTTTTCTGGCTCTGGCGAGCCAACCCTGAACCTTTTCATCGGAGAGGTGCTGCAGTTCATTAAGAAAAACAAGCCCGATATTCCAGTCGCCGTATTAACCAACGGAACATTGCTATCTAATAAAGAGGTCAGAAAGGCTATCCTTGATGCCGATGTGGTCCTCCCTTCACTCGATGCGGCTACCGAGGAGGCCTTTAACCGAATCAATCGTCCATCAAAGGATCTAGATCTAAATCAATACGTTACAGGATTAATCGACTTCAGAAATGAGTTTAAAGGGAAAATTTGGCTCGAAATATTCATCCTGCCAGGATATAACGACCAGGAGAGTGAATTGACGGAACTGAAGAAGATCATCCTCAAAATCAAACCTGATTCGGTCCAACTGAACACACTCGACCGCCCAGGTACCGTGTCCGATCTCCGCGGAGCAACAAGAAAGGAACTGGAGAAAATCGTTGACTTTTGGAATCTCGATTATGTCGAAATTATCGCAGCAGCACCCGAAAGGAAAAATATCCAATCCTATCGCAGTGATATCGAAACAGCTATCCTCGAAACCATAGCCAGAAGACCTTGCACCCTAGATGACCTAATCAAGATCCTCGGCCTACACGTCAATGAAATCAATAAATACCTCGATGTGCTGGAGGCCGATCATAAAATCGAACAGGTCAAACAGGAACGTGGAGTTTTCTACCAAAAAAGACACGCCGACTGAGCTTCCAAAAAGGACAAATTCCATACAAAAGCCTAAAACCAAATGTTTATGAAAACAATCCTTAAAAAAGCATTACTGTACCTGTTCATTCTGGTGATGTTCACCAATTGTTGTGTCCTATTCGCCGGGAATAGCAACCAGGCTGCCAATCAACAAGAAAAAGCAGAACCAATAGCTACGGAATCAACGTCTGCCAAACCGGAAAAGAAACGGAAAGTAGACTTTCTTCAACTAGCAGTCAATATTGGATATGTGGTTGGGGTTTTAATCCTGCTGCCGATAGTCCTCTATACGAATAAGGAGGAAAAACTATTTACTCCCACTGAGAAAAACAAGGATCAAATAATTGTTAACGAAACACTTAGCATTGAAGAGCGCAATCGCCAGGCGAATCAGGTGCTCAATCAAATTGAATCTATACTCACCACCAGCACCGATGAAAATGGTGATACATGGAAAACAATCACCAACGGTAAACAAGCTAAGTTTGTCAAACAAGGATTGGATTACATCAATAAACGCCTGGTGCCCTCTGATGTTAACATCCTGGCAAGAATAGAAACGTATTCCAATCACTATAATGAACGGTCACGCCGCTTCTTTACAGGCTCTAAGTGGATTATTATCTGTGCGATAGCTCTGGGGGTGATCATGACACTAGGAGTTGGATTGACAAGGTTTATTTTCATTCATGCCTTCGGGATCATCTTCTATTACGTTTCCAGCAAAACAGCCAATTACACGCTGGAGAAACGCATGAAGCTTTTTAAGGGAGGAGGAGCCGGCTTTGTCGGGATCATCATTACCGCCCTGTTTTTAGGATCCACCGCCAAACATTATGTTAAGGTGGGTGATGATCCTTGGAAGAGAGACTGGGAAAGCGAAGCCCATAGCGGAATTTTTGGACTGGTAATCTTCGCTTTGGTAGCCATCGTGCTGGGATTCCTCACAGCTTTTTTGGGAGTCATCAACTTCCTGACAAACTATTCCACCTCATACTTACTCCCCTTTCAAACCGTGGATAAGTGGTATGAGAAGCATTTCTTAAATAACCCGACCATGGGAACCTCCTTAATCAAGGCATAACTAATCAGCAACCAAACCATGACCCGCGTAAAAATCACTCCATCGAAACCCCTCGGACAAGACTTTATCCCTCAAGAATACCTGCCCGAAGGGTGCGATCAGCATTATATCCGAAACCAACAGTCAGTCCAGCCTGATGGCCATTGGCGGCATCTGCGGGCGGATGAGCTCGAAACCCTCGTGAAAAACCACAATACCTCGTCCGACTGGGACGAGGTGCTGGTAACCAACGAGTTCGATCCAAGGCAAATCCGAAATACCGAGTTCTTCGGACTGGTGCGCATCGGCCGGGTGCGCGATGCCGTGGTTGAACATCACGACCTGAAACTTCCGGTGGGCATCACCAACAGCCTCGTAATCTCCTGTGATATTGGCGATGATGTGGCTATTCATAATGTCCGATATCTGGCCTATTATCTAGTCGGCGATCAGAGCATCCTGTTCAATATCAATGAGATAAACACTACCGACCACGCCAAATTCGGAAACGGCATTATCAAGGAGGGTGAACCCGAATCCGTCAGGGTATGGCTCGACCTGATGAATGAGACCGGATCAAGGCGGGTGATGCCCTTCAACGGCATGATCACGGCTGATGCTTACCTCTGGGCTCGCTACCGGGATGATACCAAGCTGATGGAGCGGCTCGGTGAGATCACTCAGGCCTCTTTAGATTCACGGAGAGGATATTATGGCGTGGTGGGGACCTGCAGCGTGATCAAAAACTCCCAGATTATCAAAGACGTGATGGTGGGATCCTACTGCTACATCAAGGGCGCCAATAAGATCAAGAATGTCACCATCAACTCCTCCGAAAAAGAGCCCTCCCAAATCGGCGAAGGCGTAGAGCTGGTGAACGGCCTTATCGGATATGGCTGTCGCATCTTTTATGGCTGTAAAGCCGTGCGTTTTGTGTTGAGTGATAACTCCAACCTCAAATATGGAGCCCGGCTCATCAACTCTTTTCTGGGCGACAACTCCACGATCTCATGCTGTGAAGTACTTAATAATCTGCTATTTCCATCGCACGAACAGCACCACAACAACTCCTTCCTGGTAGCTTCGGCCGTCCTCGGGCAGAGCAATATCGCTGCCGGAGCCACGATCGGATCAAACCACAACAGTCGGGCCAACGACAACGAAATTCTTGCCGGTCGGGGATTCTGGCCTGGCCTCTGTACCAGCCTGAAACACTCCAGCCGGTTCGCCTCCTTCGTCCTCCTGTCGAAGAGTGATTATCAGGCCGAGCTGGACATCAAGCTCCCGTTTTCCCTGGTTAACAACAATATATCATTTAACCGACTCGAGGTGATGCCCGCTTATTGGTGGATGCACAACATGTACGCCATTTCGCGCAACGCCTGGAAATATCATGCCCGCGACAAACGCCTCCGAAAAGTGCAACACATTGAATATGAGGCACTCGCACCGGATACGGTAGAAGAGATCATCACCGCCCGCAAGTTGCTGTGCCGGTGGACAGCCCAAGCCTGGTTGCTAAGTCGAAGAGAATCACCTGGGAATCAGAGCGATGAAGAGCTTTTTGAGCTTGGCCATAAGCTCCTTACCGGCGATCCGAAAACCGTAGCAAGCCTGGAAATTTTCGGCGAAGAGATGGAGCGATCACATCGCAAAGTATTGATCATCAAGCCGTACGCTGCCTATCAAGCCTATACCGATATGCTGCATCGGTACGCCTCCAAAAATGTGATTGAATTCCTCCTCAGCCGCCCAAACCTATCCCTCGACCAGGTACAAGAAGAACTGGGAGGCGACCGTGTCCGGGAGTGGGATAATATGGGCGGACAGCTGATGCCGCGTCATGAGGTTGATCGGTTGCGGAAGGATATCAATACAGGGAAGCTCAACAGCTGGGCTGAAATTCATGAACGTTATGATCAACTCTGGGAACAGTATCCCCTTGACAAACAGCGTCATGCATGGGCACTGCTCCATGATCTGTTAGACACCCCACGCATCACCAGGGCTGATTTTCTCGAGCTCTTCGAGAAAGCCATCGCCATCCAGCACTACATCGACGAACAGGTGTACCTCTCACGGAAGAAAGACTACGACAACCCCTTCCGTAAGCTCACCTACCGTAACGACCAGGAGATGGAAGCCGCCCTCGGCCATATTGACGAAAACGAGTTCATCCTCCAAACTCACCAAGAAACCCTCGACTACATCGCCACCATCCGGAACCTGAACATCACCGGTGGCTGAGCGGAGTCGAAGCATGGTGGCTGAGCGGAGTCGAAGCATGGTGGCTGAGCGGAGTCGAAGCATGGTGGCTGAGCGGAGCCGAAGCCTAGTGGCATTTGCCAGTGAACCAAGTTATTACTATATTTTCGGCTTGGTTGAAATGATAAACCTATGAAAAGGAGTATCAAGGATTATATCGATTTTGAGCGGGTAGATGCCCTGCTCGAGGGGTTTCAAAAATCAACAGGATTTGTGACCGCTATTGTTGACCTGAATGGAAATATCTTATCAAAATCAGGCTGGAGGCGGATCTGCACAGAGTTTCACCGTGTCCATCCTGAAACAGCTAAAAACTGCTCCCTCAGTGATACCATCTTGGCCAACAAAACAGCCGCCGGAGAGAAATATTACTTCTATCAATGCTTAAATGGTTTGGTTGATGTGGCAATACCCATCATTATTAAAGGTGAACATCTGGCCAACCTGTTTACCGGGCAGTTTCTGCTTGAAAAACCTGATATCTCCGCCTTTCGCGAGCAAGCAAAAAAGTACGGATTCGATGAAGAGGAGTATTTGAGTGCCCTCCGGGATATTCCCATCGTAACCAAAGAAAAGGTTCTGACCATCCTGGAGTTCCTGCAGCTAACCACCAAGCTCATCAGCGATATGACGCTGCAGAAAATGGAACATGCACAGCTGTTGGAATCGGAGCAGAAGGCTCTAAAAGAAGCCAACAAAGCCAAAGAAAAGCTTGCACAAACCTTGGGGCGCATCAGCGACGGGTTCGGATCCCTTGATCACAACTGGAACTACACCTTCGTGAATGAGAAACTAGCCAAGAACGTGGGGAAAAAACGGGAGGAACTGCTGGGTCATAATATCTGGGAAGTTTTTCCCGAAGCCATTGGAACACCCGTTCATCAGGCCTACCTCCAAGCCATGGAGGAGCAAAAATCCATTGATCTGGAGCATTTTTACCCTCACTTTGGAAGATGGTTTCAACATCGATTTTATCCCTCATCCGATGGCCTGTCGGTTTTCAGTAGAGATATCACGAAAGAAAAGACCGCCGAAGCCAAAACCAGGGAGAAAGACCTTCAGTTCAGGAAACTGTCGGCCAACGTCCCAGACCTGATCTTCCAATTCACCCGAAAACCGGATGGATCCTATTATGTTCCAGTAGCTTCTGAGGGAATCAGGAACATTTTTGGCTGCACCCCGGACGAAGTAACTGATAATTTCGATCCAATCGCTAAAGTGCTTCACCCGGATGATGCTGAACGAATTATGGCGGATATTGAGTATTCAGCAAAGCATCTATCCTATTTTACCTGCGAATTCAGGGTATTGATTCCCGGGAAGCCCGTTCAGTGGATCTTTTCACGATCAAACCCCGAGAGATTACCCGACGGAAGCATTACCTGGTATGGCTTCAACGCTAACATTACCCAACGGAAAGAAGCTGAAGAAAAAGTTCAAACGCTCAATCAACAATTACATCTGCTTGTCGAAGCCATACAGAAGCTATCCATCGCCAGCTCTATGGAGGATGTGATGAAAACAGTTCGCCAATATGTGCGAAAACTGTTGAACGCCGATGGTTTCACCTTTGTCCTGCGCGAATCGGACTATTGCTATTATGCTGATGAAGAAGCTATTAGCCCACTATTTAAGGGTCAGCGATTTCCAATAAATCAATGCGTCAGCGGTTGGGTTATGCTTAACCAACAATCTCTGGCCATTCCTGATATCTATTCTGATCCGCGCGTGCCAGTGGAAGTTTACCGACCAACCTTTGTCAAAAGTATGGCCATGGCTCCTATCCGCACAATTGATCCCCTGGGAGCCATCGGCATCTATTGGAGCATCAAATATTCCCCATCGCCAAGCGAGATTCAATTGCTACAAACCCTGGCTGATGCCACCGCCAAAGCGGTTGAGAACGTCCAGCTAATTGAAGGATTGGAGTCCAGCATTGATGAACGTACCGCTCAGCTCAAGGTTGCCAACAAAGAACTTGAAGCATTTTCTTACTCCGTATCACACGATTTACGTGCACCCCTGCGCTATATCAATGGATATGTCGATCTACTCAATAGTCGATTCCGTGACAACCTGCCTGAAAAAGCCCTGCATTACCTGGAAACAATAACGGATGCGGCAAAACAGATGGGAACACTCATTGATGACCTGCTACAATTCTCACGCACCGGCCGCCAAGAGGTTCATAAAGCTCGGCTTAACATGACCGCTCTAATCAACGAAGTGCTGGAAAAAAATAAAACGGATATCGAAACCCGTAATATCAAGGTGTCGGTTCAGGAGATGCCGGAGGTCTTTGGCGACTACTCGTTGCTTAAACAGGTGTGGATCAACCTGATAGAAAATGCAGTAAAATACACGAGATTGCAAAAATATCCAGAAATTGCAATCGAATTCGAGAAACAAAAAGGAAATTTCATATTTTCCATCCGGGATAACGGAGTTGGATTTGACATGAAATATGTTCATAAACTCTTTGGTGTGTTTCAACGTTTACACTCACAGAGTGAATTTGAAGGCACGGGCATCGGGCTGGCGAATATCCAACGGATCATTCAAAAGCACAATGGGCAGGTTTGGGCCGAAGGAGAACCCGATAAAGGAGCAACGTTCTTTTTTAGTTTACCGCAAAAATAAAGCAGCTAACCGATGTATGATTTGAAAACCATCCTTTTAGTGGAGGACAATCCTCACGATGTTGAACTAACCCTCGAAGCTTTGGCCGAACACAACCTGGTCAACCAGGTGACCTCAGTAAACGATGGCGCAGAAGCAATGGACTATCTTAACTGTGAAGGGAAATTCGAGAATCGCGAGAAAAGCAATCCCGCTGTCATCCTGCTCGATATCAAGATGCCGAAAATGGACGGCCTCGAAGTTTTGGAAGCAATTCGCAAGGATCAGCACCTAAAAACCATCCCCGTCGTCATGCTCACCTCATCCCGCGAAGAACCCGACCTAAAAAAGTGCTACGAGCTGGGCGTCAATGCGTATGTCGTTAAACCGGTGGACTTTAAGGACTTTATCGAGGCAGTGAAAAATATCGGAATATTTTGGGCACTTTTAAACGAACAACCTCAGTGCGAATAGGTAATGGATAAAACCACTAACCATATTGAAGGTGTTAAACTGAGGGTTCTCATTCTGGAGGACTCCAGGCAGGACTATGAATTAATCTCAGAACAACTATCCGATGCTGGATATCTTCTGGAATTAACTCATGCCGAAAACGAACTAGAATTCGATGCGGCCTTACAGGAAAATGAGTACGACCTCATCCTGTCCGACTTTAAGCTGCCTGGCTTCGATGCTTTCAAAGCTTTGCAAATTACCAACAAAACCTGTCCGAATGTTCCCTTCATCTGTATTTCAGGATCGATCGGTGAAGAAACTGCTATTGATTTACTTAAGCTGGGTGCCATTGATTATGTGCTGAAAGACCGACCTGAACGCTTACCCTTCGCAGTGAAAAGAGCGCTGGATGAAGCAAAAGAAATTGCTGCCCATCAGCAGGCAGCAAAAGCTTTACAGGAAAGTGAATATCGCTTTAAACAGGTATCCGAAAATGCTCAGGAATGGATCTGGGAGGTTGATAAATCCGGACTATATACCTACTCAAGCCCTGTAATCCAATCCTTGCTGGGCTATTCGCCAGAGGAAATTGTCGGGCGACATCACTTCTATGATCTGTTTGCCCCGGATTGGAAAGATCAAAAGAAAAGAGCAGCCTTTAAGATTTTCACGAATAGAGAAGCGTTCAAAGACTTTGACAATCAGGTAGTTCACAAAAACGGGCAGATCATCACGTTAGCAACAAGTGGTAGTCCGGTCTTTAACGACCAGGGAGATCTTGTTGGTTATCGGGGTGTGGATTACGACATCACCGAAAGAAAAAAGATCATCGAAGAATTGATTCTGGCCAAAGAGAAAGCCGAGGAGAGCGATAAACTAAAAACGGCCTTTATCAACAACATCTCGCATGAAATAAGAACCCCATTAAACGGAATTTTGGGTTTCGGACAACTCCTTGCAGATGAAAACCTTACGCCTGACCAGCGGGAAGAATACTATGCTTTTCTGTCAAAATCAAGCAACCGGCTGATGAACACCATATCGGATTATATGGATATGGCAAGGATTGTATCGGGCACCATGAGCGTGCACAAAAAAGAGTTTCACTTACAACCACTTTTCCAGGAGATCATGGAAAAGGCGCAGCAATGGTCTGAAGAAAAAAAACTCGATATTAAATCGGATATTCAGGAGGGGACGGGTGAGATAATTCTGAAATCTGACCGTGAAATCATTCGCAGGATTTTTAGTATCTTGATAGGTAACGCAGTGAAATTCACCGACAATGGCAGCATCAACTGTGGCTATAAGGTAATTCCGGGTTTCGTCGAATTCTTCGTTAAGGATACCGGCATAGGAATTGGCAAACATAAGATTAATGCCATTTTCGAGCTCTTCACACAAGAAGACTCCTCCATGATTCGTGAACACGAAGGAAGTGGCCTTGGGCTGGCGATCGCGCGTGGCTTAGTCAAACTTTTAGGAGGAACCCTTAGCGCAGTTTCCGAAAAGGGAATTGGATCAACTTTCTCATTTACAGCTCCATACAAAACTCCTGCGATATCCGCAAAAGCTCCGTCCTCAAACATTGGTGAGCCAGGCAACAAGGACGAACAAATGGTGCTCATTGCGGAAGATGAGGAATCGAACTATCTGTTTATGCAAGCGGCCCTTGAGATCATGGGATATCATTATATCCATGTTACCAATGGAGCTGATGCCGTGGAAATTTGCAAGCAAAAGGAATCAATATCCTTGGTTCTGATGGATATCAAAATGCCTGTCATGAACGGGATTGAAGCCGCCCAGCTAATCCATGCATCGAGGCCTGATTTACCCATCGTTGCCATCACAGCCTACGCCCAAACCGGCGATGAACAACGGTTTATGGATGCCGGCTTTAATGGCTATCTCGCAAAACCGGTTATCAAAGAAGACCTCCAGACACTTCTACAAAAATACCTTCACCCCGCCGGTGGCTGAGCGGAGTCGAAGCCACTGCTACACAAGAGCAAAGGGCCTTCGACTTCGCTCAGGCCCCAGAAATAATCAGCATGGTGGCTGAGCGGAGCCGAAGCCACAACCCTATGCTATCTCAATATCTCTTCCGGCGTGAATAAACAGGAGTTGCCCAACTCCATCGTACCCCAGGAAGACATCCTCCCCTCCCTTTTTCACATGTTCAAGACTGAACCCAACCAACACCAATCCGGCGCTGGCCGACCGCTTATTGACCAGTGATTTAAACGAGACCTGTTCGTCTTCCATGATCCACTCAATATTCGTTTCGGTGATCGGAAGACGCCCGGCTTGCAATAAGCCAGTCTGGCTAGCCTTCAACGACTCCAGCTCGCCCTCGCGGCACACCTGCATGATCCGTATGGACGATTTGCGCCAGGCTGGATGCCCCAAAATGATGTAACTCAGCAAGATCATCAAATTGGCGTTCTGGAAATCGGCACTCCGAATCCAGATATGAATCCCGCCTTTGAAATTGACCGACTTATTCGAGCTTGCAATAATCCCGATATCGAACGCACCCGCATCAATGAGCCCGAGGTTGTCAATGATGGAATCGAGCCCCTCAGGCTCGTCTTTTGAAAACTCCAGCATGACCAGATTATTCTCCATCCCCGAAATCCCTGGGACTTGAATCGACTGGGCGATCGCCGAAGTGTATGATGGTGAGATCAGGGTATCGATATAGACATGGTTCATCTCCGCATCAAACAACTCTCGCAACCTCGCCAATTCAGCCCTTGCCTGCTCATCTGTCTCCCGTGAAAAATACCCGGGAATCTTGTGGATGTAAGTCCCAAATCCATACTTGTAACTGATCCAGTTGAGTGTCTGGAACGCTGCATCACGCCTGAACGAATTCTCCGATAAACACAGCACACTAGGCCTCCACTCCACCTGCATCTGCTTCTTTTGACGCTTTTGAAGCCAAACCTGCAGATTACGATTCAACTGAAAGAAAGCATTCAGGAAAATCTCTGCCAGCCCTTGCCTATTTCGATGTACATAATTGATATACAGATAGATAAAAAACATTACGATGACCGCCAATAAAGCATAAAAGGTGCTGATCTTAAACATAACCCACACCGCCGCAAGAAATCCGGTCAGCGAAATGAACCATTTCGATCGAAATGATGGCCGATACGAAGGTGAAGATCCAAAATGGTTGAGGAAGGAGATCAAACAAAGCGATCCATACGTCAGAAGGAAAAACATCGAGATAATCTGAGCCACCGCATTCACATCGCCCAATGCAACAAATACAAAAGCAATAACAATCGTGACGATAGAGGCATTGTAAGGCTCATTGTCGGCTCCTTTTCCAGCACTGAGCCAACGGTTCACCCCCTTCGACGGAAAGATGCTATCCCCCGCCAATGCCTGCAAAGTTCTCGGAGCTACCATCACCGAACCAATGGCAGCGGAGATGGTTGAGGCAGCAAGGCCTAAGGGAATAATCAAGGCTCCTCCCAAAGCGATTCTACCCATAATTAGCTGATGATCAATTAACTCCTGTGGCGATGCAGAAGAAGCCAGCTTCCATACCACAAAAAAGTAAATCACCATCCCTATTAGCGTTGCCGAGAGGGTTCCTCGCGGGATGGCACGACCCGGATTTTTCAGGTCGCCCGATAAGCCCACTCCAGCTGTCAACCCGGTAAACGCAGGGAAAAGGATGGCAAACACGATAAAGAAATCGCCCGTATTACGAAACTGGATATTTCCGAAAGAGAAATCAGGATTGGCACCCTCCGTGGGTTTTCCTAAAAAGAACATAAAAAGACTGATAGCCAGAATTCCCGCTACAACATAAAGCGCCTTCACCCCCATGTTGGCACCCCTTTTTAATATCATGAACGCCAGAACAGCCATCACCGGCAGACTAATTGCCTGACGGGGAAGAGTCCAGCCGAGCGAGTCAGCGACCCAGTTGAAAATAAATTCGAACGATTCCGTAAAAGCTATCACATAAAAAGCCACACTGATCGCCTGGCTCATAAAAAGAGCTAAACCGATCGTACCGCCAATATTCAATCCAAACGATCGGCTCATGATGAAATACTCCCCCCCACCTTCCACACGCTTGTTCGTGGCCAGCTCTGATAACGCCAAGGCCGTGGGAATAGTTACCAAATGACCAACAACGATCACCATAACCGTCCCGATAAATCCAATAGTACCAACGGCATATCCGAATCGCAAAAATAAAATGGCACCGAGGATCGTGGAAATGGCGGTAAAAAATACCGGACCGGTGCCAAAACGTTTGTTGGGTGTTGTTAGTTGTGAGTCCATGTTTTAATTTCGTAGGCCATACAAGATAGAAAAAAACAATTCATAAATACTGAATTATTCCTTAGCCAAACAACCAAATCATGACGAAAGACTGGAAAGAGCGACTTGGCATGGTCTATTCCACCAATCCCAACTATCAGTTTGAGAAAGAAGAAGAAGATTCCCAGGATACGCTGGTTCCAAAGCAACAAAAATTGATCGTCAGCCTGGAAAAGCGCAATCGAAAAGGCAAAGCGGTAACCCTGATCTCCGGATTCATTGGCCAACCAGATGATCTGGAACAGCTCGGCAAACTCCTGAAAACTAAATGCGGAGTCGGTGGAACCGTCAAGGACGGAAACATCCTCATCCAAGGCGATTTTCGTGATAAAGTCGTTGCAATTCTTCATGGCGAAGGATATCAGGCAAAACGCTCAGGAGGATGATGATGGAACAAGTAGAAAAAAACATGGGTCGGATCT
>Ga0265294_10006255_pt1 | contig 14327 bp, 13 predicted proteins | sample MunlanPumphouse3_FD_192504 | JGI IMG/M metagenome (GOLD analysis project Ga0265294, IMG submission 192504) | Groundwater microbial communities from a municipal landfill in Southern Ontario, Canada - Pumphouse #3 | ecosystem: Environmental > Aquatic > Deep subsurface > Groundwater | place... | reverse complement strand
AATTGTTTTAATAACTAAATCGTCGGGTTATGAATAGGAGGGTTAAGATGAGTATACAGGAACATTTTTATTCTGAACTGATAAAGCGATTTCGGGAGATAGTAGAAACGAATAATCTTTTGGATGAGGAGATTGTTATTACTGGCCGGGCTCTTTCGGTAGAAGAGGCCATAGGAAACCCCCAAAGGCAGGACTTCCCTATTGTCAAAGGCAAAGAAAAGCTAATGCAGGCTGATTTCAAGGGGTGCAAAGGACAAGCCTTTACTGATATGGCGGGTAATTTTAAGGGTACCTTGAAGGAGGTCTTAAACAATCCCCTGGAAAACAATTTTGACCGGGCGATACTGGTAGCCAGCATGAACGCCATATGCTGTTACCTGGGCCTAATTGAGAAAACCATCCATTGTCATGATGACCAGCCGGAGCAATGTGCCAGGGAATTGATTGAATATATTAAGGCGGAATTTGGTAACCCCCAGGTAGCACTTATCGGATACCAACCAGCTATGTTGGAGAAACTGACCGGATCGTTTTCCCTGCGGGTGGTGGATTTGGACCCTGATAATATAGGGAAAATTAAATCGGGAGTGCAGGTTGAAGGATATGAAGCAACCGATGAAATACTGGAATGGTGTGATGTTATTGTGGCCACCGGCAGCACCGTGGTGAACTCTACCATTACTGATTACTGCAAACAGAAACCAACCCTTTTCTTCGGAACCACCGGAGCCGCCGCCTGTCATATCATGGGCTTGCAACGTTTTTGTGCCCTGGGCGGGTAAATCCAGGAGAAAATTTAACCTTAAAACAAAAACTGTAGCTACAAATAGTTCGCAAAATAAGTCCGGGGACAGTCCCCGGACTTATTTCTGGGCACTGAATAACGATCTGCCCCTGGCCGGCAAAATACCATTCAGCAATATTATTGTGCAATCTATTGCCCAGGCTGAAATTCCGGCAACTAATCCTGAAGTACGAAATAAGTGGTTGCGTGTCCGCACTCATGGAGGATTTATATATCAACTCCCTTATGCCAGTTTATTGTGGCTGGTTGACAATTAGCCTGGGGCAAGGTTTTAATGGTATTATCGGTAACCTTAACAGCTAATGGAGGTATAAAATGTTAAACTTTAATATTCATTTCCCTACCCGTATCTCTTTTGGACGGGGAAAAATTGAAGACCTGAGCAAGGAAATATTATGTTACGGAGATAAAGTGCTGCTGGTCTACGGTGGGGGCAGTATCAAACGCAGCGGGCTTTACGACCGGGTACTGCAGGTCTTTCAGGATAATGGTATTACTCATGTGGAACTCTCCGGGGTGCAGCCTAATCCCCGGATAAGCAGCGTGCGCCAGGGGATAGAGCTCTGTAAGAAACACGAGGTACACCTGGTACTGGCAGTTGGGGGGGGCAGCACTATTGATTGTGCCAAAATTATTGCCGCCGGTGCCGGCTATGATGGTGATGCCTGGGACTTCTTTACCCGCAAGGCTAAAATAAACTATGCTCTGCCTATAGGCACGGTACTGACTCTGGCTGCTACCGGTTCGGAAATGAACCCCAACGCAGTTATCAGCAATGATGATACTAAAGAGAAACTGGGAACCGGCAGTCCCGTATTAATTCCCCGTTTTTCTATTGTTGACCCGGAATACACCTTTACTGTTCCCCCTGAACAAACAGCAGCAGGAACAGTCGATATTATGAGCCATGTATTTGAACAGTATTTCAGCCCCACCCTGGGAACCTATATTCAAGACCGCCTGGCGGAAGCCATGCTTAAAACCTGTATCCACTATGGACCAATAGCCATAGCCCAACCGGATAACTACGAAGCCCGCGCCAATTTGATGTGGACCGGAAGCCTGGCCCTAAATGGATTGCTGGGAGCCGGCAAGCGTACTGATTGGGCCACCCACGATATAGAGCATGAAATCAGCGCCCTTTATGATGTAACCCATGGTCTGGGCCTGGCTGTCCTTACTCCCTATTGGATGCAATATGTTCTGGATGAGCAAACTGCTCCCCGGCTGGCCGAATATGCCCGCAATGTATGGGAAATAGAAGAAAACGATGATATTATTGCAGCCCGGGCGGGTATTAAGAAAACGGCCGAGTTTTTTAAATCGCTGAATCTGGCAAGCAGTCTTAAGGAAATTGGGGTGGAAAAAGATCAGCTGACGGGAATGGCTGAAAGAGCGACTTCCCAAAGACCTCTGGGAGCATTTCGTAAGCTTGAATATCAGGATGTTTTAAACATTTTACAGGCAGCTTATGACGGCTTTCCTTACAATGGGTTGGTTGACAATTAGCTTATGCCAGGGTTTAGTTTTGATTGAGCAGCAAATATTAAGATAGGAGAAAACTACATGAGATATAGCATGGAGTGCCTGCCCTGTTTACTTAACCAGGGTATTAGAGTAGCCCGGCTTTACCTGGAGAATGAAGAAGAACAACGTACTCTCCTTAAAAGTATCATAGCTGAAATCGCAGTAATGGACCATAATGCAAGTGCACCCTACATTGCCCATAAAGTGCATCGGGCTTTAAAAGAAGCACTGCAAAATCCTGATCCTTATCATAAGGAAAAACTTTACTATAACCAGGAAATGCTGAAACTGGAAGATGATTTTTCCCGGTTGGTGGAATCTGCCGATAACCCTCTTGATGTAGCCCTGAAGCTGGCTGCTGCCGGTAATATAATTGATTTTGGTCCTGGTTATGATTTAACCAGAGATAACGTACTTAAAACCATAAAAGATTCTATGGAAAAAGACTATTCCCAAGAGGTCTTTCTTTCCCTGGTAGCTGCTTTACAGGATGCCGATAAACTTCTTTATCTGGGAGACAATGCCGGCGAAATAGTATTTGACAAGATATTCATCAGCACCATCAAAAAATCTTATCCTCACCTTCACATAGACTTCGCCACCAGGGGCGAACCGATAATGAATGATGTTACCGAAGAGGACGCATATATGGTAGGTATAGACGCCTATGCCACCATTATTAATAATGGCACCGATATTCCAGGAACAATTCTTGAACACTGTTCCGATAGTTTTGTAAATGTATTTAATAAGGCTGATGTGATTATTGCCAAGGGGCAGGGCAATTTTGAATCGCTGTATGGAAACGGATATAATAATCTATATTACATTTTCCTGTGCAAATGCGATCTTTTCATGGACCGATTCGGGGCGCGGCAAAAAGACCTGGTATTAATGCAAGAATAGTAAATTTAAACTGAATATAGTTCATAGACAAGGGTGATTGATAAGTGTCAGAAGAATATATTTTAAAAGCTTTACAAGAAACTAATAAGAAAATCGCCGATTTAAAGGAATTCAATCTGCCGGTAATACTACAAACAATTGAAGATTATAAAAAGGCCGGGGCTGACCAGCATTTTATTGAGCAACAGGAGACTCAATTAAAAAAGGTCTATGCCATGATAGAAGAGCTGGAAGCTAAAAAGATCAGGCTTTTCAACAGGTTGTAAACCGGCTTGCGTTAGGAGGGTGATGCTTGGTTCGTGACTCACACTTTATTCATGGCTGCCACGAACACACCGGTTAACTCTGGGTCAAACTGGGTCCCGGCTTTCTTTTTTATTTCCTGAATGGCCTCTTCATGGGTCATAGGCTGGCGGTAAGGGCGTTCACTGGTCATAGCATCATAGGCGTCAGCTAGTGCCAGAATACGACATTCCATCGGGATTTCCTCACCCGCCAAACCACAGGGGTATCCCTTACCATCCCACCACTCATGATGTTTAAGGATCCAATCGGATATAGGTATTAAGAGCGGCGAGGAACAAGCAATACGGTAGCCAATCTCAGGATGCCGTTCTATCTCAACCCGCTCACGAGAATTAAGTGGACCTTTCTTAAAGAGAATGGAATCAGGAATACCCACTTTCCCAATATCATGAAACTGCGCCAGGAGTTTCAGGTCCGCCACGTGGTGCTGCGGTAAATTAAGGACATCGGCCATTATACAGACCAGCTTTTGCAGTCTATCAGCATGTCCCTGGGTAATAAAATCCCTTTCCCCCAATGCACTCATCATAGTGCGTACCAGATCGTTGCGGCTGCTACGTCGATGGAAAAGCTTTTCCCGATACATATTATCATCCGCCTCTTTGAAGAGTTCTTCCATGGTTTTAGAGGAATCATTTCTCACTGCAGAACCCATGGAAATACTGAGCGGAACGGCAGAATCGTTTGAATTCAATATATTTATGCTTTCTCTAATACGAGTAATAATGCTCTCTAGTCCTTCCTTGGTACAGTCATACAAAATGACAGCAAATTCATCACCGCCAATCCGTGAGACAAAATCACTGCAACGCAGTGATTCCCTGATAATATTCGCAGCTTTGATAAGGACGGCATCACCAGCTTCATGACCCAGGGTGTCATTTATCAGTTTCAATCCATCAATATCACAAATGATAAGACCAATTGAGCGAAACGGTTGCATTTCCAGGCCAGCAAACTCCGAGTTAAAGTAGGCACGGTTGTACAAATCGGTCAGAGAATCATGCATACTGATATAGCGCAGCTGACCTTCCATAACCCGACGCTCGGTTATATTTCTGATGATGACAAAAATATGATCACCTGGTATGGGCAGCAACCGGGCTTCAAAATGTTGTTCCTGTTGCTCCCTCGTAATCGAATATTCAATACTGGAAATAATTCCAGTTTCTAGTACCTGTTTTACTGCTTTACTAAAGGATGAATTGATGGTATACGGTTCAAAGTCACTGATTTGTTTACCCAATAGCTGTTCCGGACTCATATACAAGTCAGTAATACTTCCGGCTTTGAGATCAATAATGAAACCCTCGGAATTAAGTATCATGAATACATCAGGAAAAGCTTCTAAAATTGCCCGGAGCTGAGAATTCGACTCCAACAATTCCTGGGAGCTAAGCTCCAAAGCACGTTCCAACAGCTTACGATCAGCGTCAAATTCCCAGTAAGCTTCGTTTACCATGTTCAGAAAGTTTTCCCCTTCAGGAACTACCGGTGAAATGTTGCCGAATTGCCTGCGTAGTTGGCGTCTAAGTAAATTATGCATGTTTTCCAAAACAACTAATCCTCCCAGAAAGTAGTGATAGTCATAGTTTGATTATGTAGCTCAGCTACTTCCCCGATACTAAATGGCGATATCTCTCCATAAGAATAAAACCCGGCAAGCACAGTTTCAGAACCCATTATTTCAGCAACTTCTTCGATTTCTTCCTCAGTCATCTGTCCAAGTACTACCCGTCGAGCAAAACAACTAATGATAAGAGCAAATGCCGGGAAGCTGCCTTTCCCTGCTGTAAGACTGGTTTGGGCAGCATAAATGGCACCCTCAATCAGGCGACCACTATTAGCCTTCATAAGCCGGGCGTAGGCTCCGGTAGGTACATTACCAGCAAAGGTTAGACTTTGGTCTTCCTCATTAACTGCTAGAATAGCGCGTACCACACTACGTGCACCCTCATGGTTGCGAATGGAAAGGGGGAAGAATACTCCTGTTGTCGGTAAACCATCAGCAAACTCACCCAGGTATTTCTTATATAATTCCAGGGCTGAACGCCCATCCATCTCATAGAGAATATTACCGACTGATCTGGTTATAAGGCGCTCGGGTCCGAAAGGATCCCAACCACCCATGGAGCCATACCCAATCTTTAGGCGGTTACCGTAAAACCCCAGTATGGCAATCGTATCCGGTTCTGGTAGAGCGTCCCAAAATACCAGGGTTTCCTCAAAATACCCGCCATCGGCAGCCAGGCCCCCGGTTATAGAAATTCCAGAGGGCAACCCTGAAGTCAAGCCCCTTACCAGGTCGCTGCCGTTTACTTTTAAACCGTCAGATAGTATCAAAACATGTGATAAATCCTTAACCGGCAGGGAGGCAGCAATATATTCACCAGCCTGAAGTGCGTTTTCCACCTGGTTCAATTTAATTTGCATACCTTCGATACGGGTATGCTCGAATTCTAGAGCAGTAACAACAATAGTATCACATACCCTGGTGCCGCAGATTTCGCCGGCAGTGGAACATCCAAAGATATGAGCCCCGGGATAAAAGCCCTTGATCTCAGCAAACCTTTCATTTTGCTTAAGGCATTTACGCGTACCAAAAACCAGCACTACTTGTGGTAAAAACCCTTCAGTCCTAGGACTCTCATCATGCCAGCCGCCGCTTTCCTGCCAAATTTTCTGTTCAACCCGCAAGCAGTCCCCCCCTCTCCAACAAATACTGAGTATTTTTGCCATATGAAGAAAATCCTAGCATATGTTGTAATTTAATTATATTATTGAAGCTAAGAAGCGTCAAGGTATCCACTTGCTAGCAAACAGGAAAAGATTTGTACGGACAAAAAACGACTGTAGGTAAGAGATTCGGAGCTATTAGTGTCTACAAATATTGTCGATTATAGGTAACCGTCACCCTGCCTATTATAGTATATAGTGGCGTTCAGTAATATAATGGAATAGAGTATGATTTATGACAACTTGAAGTTAAAGACTAACCAGGAAGGAACAAGAATCTCACTGTTTCTTCCCTGCTTGTTGGGAGGGTGATTCTAGGTGAAGGTTGTTGCTGTAATTGCTAAACACCCGGGCAGTGGTCAGACCACGGTTTTAGTTAACCTGGCCAGCGGATTAGTTCGCCGGGGATACCGGGTATTAATCGGGGAATTAGGGAAAAGTGAAAGACTGCGCAATTGGCTGGGGCTTAACTGGGATGGCAATACAATATTAAATGGTAATATACCCGATAATGGTAAAATAGAAACCCGCATATTAAGTTCGCAGTTTGGTATAGATCTGCTACCTCTGGTTGTGGAACCTGACGGACAGAATACTCCGATGCGCTTAAACTGGCTGCAGGAACTGGAATATGATTTTCTGCTGCTCCATCCGGCTGGCAGCGAATATTATAAATTGCCGGATATAACTGCTGCTAGCGTAATTGTCTGTACCGATCTCAGTCACGATAATGAGCTGGAAGAATTGCAGGCCCTGGAGGAATGCTTACAGGGCCTGGGAAACGATAATGGTATCGACTTAGTTTTGCCCAATAAAATTAACACCAAGGAATGGGATCATAACAGCCAGATATTATTTACCCTGGCTGATTATTTTGGCTATGAAAAAATAGCCGACCCCATCCCCCATTGAGAAAGGCTCCATGATTTGTCCCTGGAGGGACATACGGTTTGGGAACTTGGCCAGGCTAATTTGCAGAATGCCTTTTTAAGATTAATAGAGACAGTAGAATCTATAGTACATCCATGATATCGCTAGCTAACCCTTATGTAGTATGTGAAAAAGGTGACAGGGGATACCCTGAAGGGCACACGCGGTTCCTCTGTCACCTATAAACCACAATCAGGAACTTATTTGCTACTAATTCTCTAGTTTGTGGATAAGGATAAAATATCTTCCTGGGCTGCTGAGGCTGTAGCCATAGCAACCCATCACAAAATAATTTCAGGTTACCCCGATAACAGCTTTAAACCTCAGGGTGAAGCTACTCGTGCAGAAGCCGCTACAGTAATAATTAAAGCTCTACAAGTCAAATAATTTAATTCACGCTTAAACATACCACGGTGCCCGGCACTGTGGTATGTTGTTTTTTGCCATTTTAATCTATCAGCAGTATCCTGGCCCCAACTGCCAGTAAAGCAATACCCAGCAGATCGAGGTAATGAAACTCGAACTTTTCCATTCCAAAAAGACCCAGCTTTAATACCCCAGCCAGAATCCCCAAACCCAAAAAACAGCCAGACTGCTGTTGTCCCAACGTCTTTTTACAAAAAGCAATATTGCCCCCAAAGCAGTACATGCTCCAGCAGCAATACTAATTCCTAAAACCTGACTTATACCCATATCCTGCCCCACCAACCTCTTTATTCTTTTTTTAAGTCTATGAAGTGCAGGCAGGATTTATGGTTCGGGTTTTGTTTTCCTATTTTTACAATACACCAAGATGCGTATAGCCAAACATTATAAACCATAACAAAAGTAACATTAGCAAACATAACTTTATTATTAATAATGTAAATTATTGTGATAGTATAGTTATAAATAGTCTTCGTTTAGTTATATAGGCAAAATACTTTCACCAAATTAGTAGTCTGGCTATTATTAGTAAGTTATTAGATAGGATTAACACGGTTCATGGAATATTAGTAAAAGAGGTGATGGGTATGAATAGAAAGCCAAGGCTTCCTAGAAATTGGATTACATAAAACTGTACAAACTGTAAGGTGTTATTGAGTAATATTATTTATGGAAAGGAAGATGCTCATGAAAAAGATTAGATTGTATACCGTATTGTTAATTGCGGTATTTTTAATGTCTGTTTTCAGTTTGACCGGCTGTAGTAAATCAGGTGATACTGATAATAATGTTCCAAAAAAAGATACTGAGCAAAAGCAAACCTTACAATATGAAGGTCAGACTTTATTGGTATACAGCGGGGCAGGTTTAAGCAAAGCCATGGATGAAATGGGACAGGCCTTTGAGCAAAAGTACGGGGCCAAAATTAACTATAACTATGCCGGCTGTGCCCAGTTACTAGGCCAGATGGAGATTAACAAAACAGGTGACGTTTTTGTGGGCGGTTCACTTAACGACATGAAAATAGCCAAGGAAAAAGGTTTTGCCGACAAATACTATGAAGTAGTATATCATATTCCGGCCATTGCCGTACCCAAAGGTAATCCCGCTGGGATTAGCGAACTGGCTGACCTGGCCAAACCCGGAGTAAAGTTGGTCCTGGGGGATGCAAAATCTAATGCCATTGGTAAAAAAGGTGAAAAAATATTTACCCAAAATGGCTTGACCGAAGGTATTGCTAAAAATGTAGTAGCCCGAGATGCTACCGTAAATGAAATTGTAACTCACATAGCTATGAAACAGGGCGATGCCGGTCTGGTTTGGGAAGATAACGGAGCTGCCAACAAGGATATAGAAATAATCACCATTCCCAAAGAACAGAATATTATTGATACAGTTCCGGTATGTGTGCTGAGTTTTACTGAAAAGCAGGAACTGGCACAGGTCTTTGTTGATTTTATAAACTCCCAGGAGGGAAGAGAAATATTTGCCAATCATGGTTTCAAACCTATTGAATAATATACTCTATCCAGTGCCGACAATACAGGTTGCGGCACTGATGCATTCAGGGCACAAGCAGACGTAATGAAGGGGGGCACACCCGTTACTGGTGTGTCCCCTGCCCTTGAATAAGACAAACTACTACCCAGTTACAGGTAACGAGGAGGGTATTAATGAAACATAATCACACTTTTGAAGCTATAAATAAACTACCTCCAGCAAAAAATAGCCGGGTTCTTAATAATGGGCTTTTTCAGGGTCTCATAATACTGATCATTTTAATTTTGTTCACATTTTTCTTTTCTGCTTTGGCCAATATTGTGTGGAAAGGGATGGCCGTACTGGTCCAAAGCATAGCCAGCCCGGAAATACAATTTGCCATTCGCCTGAGTTTATTTACTTCCATCACTTCCACTCTGATTTGTATCCTTTTCGCTTTACCGGTTGCCTACGGCCTGGAACGTTTTAGAATTCCTGGACGTAAATTAATAAGTGTTATATTGGATATACCAATATCCCTTCCGCCTCTGGTTTCTGGGATAGCTTTACTGCTTCTGTTTGGAACTACAGAGTTTGGAGCAGTATTGGCCGAACATGGCTTAAGGTTTGTTTTTTCCGTTAATGGAATCATATTGGCCCAATTCTTTATTATTACCCCCTATATGATCAGGGTTTTGAAGTCTACTATCGCGGACATCAATCCCCGTTTGGAATTTGTGGCCCGCACCCTGGGCTGCTCCCAATGGCAGGCGTTTTACAAGATTACCCTGCCTCTAGCTAAAAACGGTATTATTGCCGGTTTAGTAATAAGCTGGGCTCGAGCCATTGGAGAATTTGGCTGTGCATTAATGGTGGCCGGGGCAACCAGAATGGTAACCGAGACCTTGCCGGTGGCCCTCTTCTTAAATATGTCGGTAGGCAACCTGGAAATGGCTATGGCCTCAGCTACCTGCTTGATTGTAATTTCCCTTATATCACTTTTTATCTTTGAAATGGTGGGAGTTAGACAGATTCCAGCTTCCCGAATCAGTTAAGGCTAGGAGTTTAGTATGATTAATCTATATAATGTGTCAAAGCGTTTAGGCGACTTTAGATTGAAGAATATTAATTTAAGCGTAAATGAGAATGAATACTTTGTGATCCTGGGTCCAACCGGTACAGGGAAAACGGTTATACTGGAGATAATCGCCGGAATGTACCAGCCCGATAAGGGAGAAGTTTGGATAAACCAACGTAATGTAAGCAAAATATTTCCAGAGTCCAGGAATATAGGATTTGTTTATCAGGATTATATGTTATTCCCTCATCTTAATGTACGGGAAAATATTATTTTTGCTTTAAAGCTAAAAAATACTCCCAGGAACATAATGAAACAAAAGCTTGAACAGATGGCAAGTCTTTTAAACATAGCAGGTTTATTAAAGCGTTACCCTTCAACCTTAAGTGGCGGCGAACAACAAAGGGTAGCTCTTGCCCGGGCACTGGTTACTGAACCCGAAGTTCTGCTGCTGGATGAACCGTTAAGCGCTCTTGACCCACGTAGTAAAGAATTACTTCAACAAGAATTAAAAAATATTCATGAGCAGATTAAGACTACCACTATTCATATAACCCATGATTTTAACGAAGCGCTACTTCTAGCTGATCGTATGGGGATTATGCAGAACGGAGAAATAATTCAGGTAGGCAGTCCCGAGGAGGTCTTTCAAAAACCTCAATCACAGTTTGTAGCTGAATTTGTGGGTATGGAGAATATATATAGCGGTGAAATCATGGAGGATAGAGGAGATCATTATGTTAGTATTGCTTCGGTATCTCTCAGGGTCGTATCTCCCCTTAGAGGTAAGGTTCGGGTAGCTATTCGTCCCGAAGATATAATAATTACTCGAGAAAAGTTTCCCAGTAGTGCTCAAAATACAGTCAATGCCCGTATTATCCACATAATACCCCGGGGTTCCTTATATAAGGTGGTACTTGATGCCGGTATTACTATTACCGCACTGGTTACCAGGCAAGCTCTGGAGGAGTTGAATCTGGAGTTGGGGCAGAACGTATGGGCAGTTTTCAAGACTACCGCAGTACATGTATTTTAATTCTATGAATTGCTTTCGTTCAATTTGTTCAAATAAAAGGCGATGGCTCCGTCATCCGGGTCAGCAGCCTGGCATTCCTCAAACATTTTCCGAGCCTGGGCTCGCTCGCCCTCCTGGAAGCAAAGTAATGCCTCTTGGAACTTGCTTTTTAGCGCTTGCTTACGCTCCCTGATTTCTGGCGGGTCAGCATTATAGACTTCCAGTATGGGCAGGTGCATCATTTTGCCCCGAACCTCCAGCGGTCCTAAATAGCGTACCAGGTACTTTTCCCTTTCCTCGATCAGTTCATAAGCGTTGACGCTAATTAATAAAGGGGTTCCCAGGTGCTTGGTCATTTCTTCCATTCGGGAGGCCACATTGACGGTATCCCCTATAATTGTAGCTTCCATGCGATCCCTTTCCCCTACCGTACCCAGGATAACCCGACCGGTGTGAATGCCAATACCAATTTCGATGCTCCGCTTTTCCTGCTTCAAAAGCTCATGGCTGTGCTCCCTTAATACTTCCAGCATCATGATAGCCGCATCTACCGCATCTTCGGATTTATCAGAGAAAATGGCCATGATGCCATCCCCAATAAATTTATTGATAAACCCATTATGTTGGCGAATTATAGGTGCCATTAGTTCAAAATAGGAGTTTAAAAAATCAAAGGTCTTTTGGGCTGACATGTCTTCGGAAATGGTGGTAAATGATCTTATATCCGAAAAAAGAACGGTTACCTCTTTCTTGGTGCAATCACCAAATTTCATATGCGCCAGTTTATCAACTCCCAGAAGGGTCATCAACTCCCGGGGTACAAATTTCTCCATGGCTACATAGGTTTGCTCAATTTCCTGGTTTTGACAGAAATGCTCTATGGCAGCAGATACGGTCAGCCAAAGGTCTTCTCTTTCCCATGGTTTGGCAATATAGCGATATATATTGGCTTCATTAATAGCACGTACCACCCCGGACAAGTCCGCCTGACCGGTTAGCATTATCTTATAGGTTGAGGGGTAAGATTCATATATCTTTTTTAATACTTCATCACCCTTTATATTGGGCATAATATAATCACATATTACCAGGGGAATATCATAACCTTTATCCCGATACTCCTCGCATATTTCCAGGGCTTCTTCACCGCTCTGGGCCAGCTCCAGGATACAATCGCCCAGTTTATTTTGCAGTTCCAATTCGAGACTCTGCAATACCGTCTCTTCATCATCAACGCAAATGACTACCATTTTATTTTCCATTGATGCGATCAACTCCAGTCAGAATAGCCTCTTTCAACTCTTCTTCGGTCCAGGGCTTAGACAAGCAACAAAGCAGATTGGCCTGAGCCCTCGTTCTTTCTACGGCTTCTGGATCAGCTTGCCCGGTGAGCATAACCTTAACTACCTCCGGATGCTCCTGGTGTACGTTAATCAGGAACTCATCGCCTTTAATTCCAGGCATAAGCCAGTCTGATACAATCAATACTACTTCAATACCATTCTGGGTAAACTCATCGATAATCTCCATACCCTCTTCAGCACTTTCGGCAAACTCATATATGAATTGCTCCCCAAAATGTTTTTTAAGCTGTAGCTCCAGGCTGGTGAGAATAATGTGTTCATCGTCAACGCATAAAATAGCCATCTGTTTCATAATCTCTCTCCCCTTTTCCTAATGCAGGTGTTTTAGCTAATATAAAGTCCAACATTTAAGCTACTGGTAAAAATATGCTGAAGGTAGTACCTCTACCAACTTCGCTTTCTACTTCGATACGACCCTGGTGTTTGTCTATTATCTTCTTGACAATATCTAAACCTAGACCGCTGCCTTCCCCCGCGCGTTTGGTAGTAAAAAAGGGGGCAAATATTTTGGCTTTGACCTCCTCGCTCATGCCATGTCCGGTATCACTGACTGCTATCATTAACTCTTCAGCATTGGCCGGTCTTTTGACTGCTATAGTCAGTGTGCCTTTATAATCCATGGCGTGTAAAGCGTTGTTAACCAGATTAGTCCATACCTGGTTCAATTCATCGGGATAACAGGGAATGGGACCAACATCATCATAATCCCGCACTACTTCCGTACCCTGCTTGATTTGATGATAATAGAGGGTAAGTACTGTCTCCAAACCTTCTCGTATATCAAAGGCAATCCGCTCCCCGCTGTTGTCAAAACGGGCAAAATTTTTCAAAGCAAAGGCAATCTTTCTTACTTTCATAGTAGCGGTCTGAATGTTTTTCACCCCGCGAATGAGGTTAGAGATATTGTTCAGGGCTTCAAAGATAAGCCTATTTTGCGGATGCAATAACAAAATCTTCATACTGTCAGACAAATCGTTAATTCCCAGGTTGACAAGAGAATCGGCAAAATAGGTTGCATCCGGTATCTCAGCCTCTTCCAGGCGCGCAGTCATCGACTTGCGTAATGCTCTCTTCTCACGCATGGGAAGAACCATTTTCGCTGTTAGTGCGGTATCAAGTATGCTCATAAATTCCTCTTTACCGGCATCATCTAATTGTAAAAATACTTCCGGTATTTGCTCCAAGGCCACCGGTACCGCTTCCGAAATACTACCCACCGATGAGTTGATGGCACCTATGGGGGTATTTATTTCGTGGGCAATCCCGGCCACTAGTTGACCTAGAGCCGCCATCTTTTCTGATTCGGCCAGTTCTTTTTGGGCTCTTTCGGCATCAGCATGGGCTATTTGCAGCTCAGCTTCGGCCCGGATACGCTCAGCAATTTCGTTCTGCAGTGCCAGAGTAGGACGCAGGTCACGAGCTACCAGGACAAAACAAATGACATCACCGAATTCGTCCCTTATGGCTGAAACAGACAGTTCCACCGGAATAGCCAGACCATTTCGGGTTTTAAAATCCAACTCCTGCTGCACCGAGTCCACCTGCTCGGTTTGCAAACGTTCCATGATTTCACTGATGCCCCGGGAATTGACAGTTATTTTATCTACCGGAGAGCGTAGTAGTTCTTCATCGCGGTACAAGAGCAGGTTGTTAACTGGAGGGTTTATTTCGATAATCTTGCCCTGAACATCAAACATTATCATAAGATCATCAATACTACCAATAATTTCCCTGGTGGCAACTACCGGAGTAACA
>Ga0265294_10006253_pt1 | contig 14329 bp, 23 predicted proteins | sample MunlanPumphouse3_FD_192504 | JGI IMG/M metagenome (GOLD analysis project Ga0265294, IMG submission 192504) | Groundwater microbial communities from a municipal landfill in Southern Ontario, Canada - Pumphouse #3 | ecosystem: Environmental > Aquatic > Deep subsurface > Groundwater | place... | reverse complement strand
GTCACTAATTTTGGAACTCATAACATTTGGGAATTTGAGGCTTTAGCTGAAATAGCTCGTTCGTTTAAATCCTGGCAGATTCAGTTAACTACAGGTTCGGAGTTTATGCTGCCTCCTTCTGGGATTTCTTATTTGAGAAAGAAGATCCGAGATTTAGATGGAATAAAATATATTCTCGCGGATAACCTTCAAGATGAACATAAATGCTCTGCGGGAATTGTTTCTTGCGGGATTACGGTAGACGGAGATATAATTCCGTGTTTAAGCGAGAGAACTTCTGGGTATGTTTCAGTTCAAGGGAATCTATTTAAGAGGTCTCTAAAAGATATTTGGGAAACTGAATTCAGAGATATGAGATTCGGAAAATCTGGCTGGTCCAAATCCTGTAGGAATTGTGTTTCGTATCCTAAAACAGAGGAATTGACTCCGAGTATTGCTCCGAAAGAGAAAGTAAATAATGTTAATATAATCTTCGATGAAATTATTAAAGAGGCTCGGAGTAGACCAAGAGATTCCTATAGAGGTTGTTCTAGTGGGAATGTGATGTCTTATGGAGTCGCAGATTGGAATATTGCAGCGCTTAGTTACTGGGAAGAAGAGGTATGGAAATGAAGTACTGTGACGAGTGTATACATAAAAGTGGCACATTTTGTCATTCTCCCAGAAGATTAACATGTCACAAAACCGGAAAAGTTCCACCCGCCCATCAATATATTGAATTTCAGCGCAAGTACGGGTTGATAATGGCTCGCCTAACTGCGACATGTGGTAAAGAGGGTAGATGGTGGGTGGGATCTAAATGAAATGTTTTAAACAAGAAAGGTGGGATCTCTTAACTCGAAACCTAAAGGTCGCGGTCGCCTGTAGATTTTGTTGTCTTCCATATTTAAGTAATTTAATTGTATAGACTGGATTAAGCAAGAATGATGTTTGGCACGGTATTTGTCATGGAATAGATGTTGGAGCAATAAAAGAAGAATGGAAAGCGGTTGGTGGTCGTTGGGTAGTATGTTTTAGATATGATGATCGGTGTACCAACGATTTCATTGACAAATTGATCGAGGAACTACTATGATAAAAAATCTCGTGGGACAGTCGGTAGAGTTCGATTTAAAATCTGCCAAGAAATTAGAAGATCGGCTTGATAGATGGATAAATGAGGGGAACCTTCTTCCTTTTGAATTATCTGATTTACTTTTCTCGACTTGGGGTTACGCCGCAGCATTGGCGGAAATTAAATATTTGAGAAAAGAGTTAAATGAATTTGAGAGAGAGAGCGAAGTTATATGCCAAGTAAGCCACATTTGCCAAAAAATTATTTTGATGATTTAGTTGAGCAGGAAGAGGATTGAATGATCGTAGATAAACTCGCAGAATTAAAATTGATTGATCCAGATTTGTGGACAGAAATTTCGGAATTTGGTTATATCGGAGGTGAACTTAATGGGAACTATGACCGCTGGGCGCAAAATTACGACAACAGTCCTCCGGAATCAGATTACATTCAAGGGTGTATTCAAAGGGAAGTAGAGAGGAGAGGGTGGGATTGGAAAGCGGAAAAGTTTCACGATACATATTATGTCCATATAACAATCCCATTTGAATGTTGGACAGATGAAAAATTTGGGTGTTGCGGAAAAACTGGAATTACAGAGGTATTTTTAGATGCCTACTTAAAAGCGATTAAGTGGTTTTGAGTCGTCAAGTATAAATACCAAGCTACACATATTTTTGTCACGCCATCTTAGCGAAGTTTGGAAAACGCGAGAGACTTAAGATCTCTTCCCGTAGGGGTTCGTCGGTTCGAATCCGACAGGTGGCATCCCATCCCAAAATTTGGGATGTAAAGGACGTGAAAATTTACATGGCAAGTCTCAATGGATTTTCAGTTAAAGTTCCCGAATGTTTAAGTGAAACTTCGGAGAACTATGTAATAATGCGGCACGGACAGCAGTACTCGTTAAATCTTTCTAATCATCATAAAGAGGACGGCCACGGAAAACCCTGTGATGTAGAAATTTATATCGACGATGAGTTCTGCGGGACCTACAGGATAGAATCTGGGCAAAGCATGATTCTTGAAAGGCCAGAACATTCTAATCAAAGATTTACTGCCTACAGAATCGATTCAGAAGAGGCTAAAATCGCGAAGATTGACCATAACAAATCTATGGGATTAATTCGCGCGGTATTTAGACCTGGGAATAAGATATGTGTTCCTATAATTCAACATCCAATTGTCGTAGATCCTTGGCCTTATATCACAAAAACCCCAGAAAAACCTTGGAATCCGCCCGGAGTTTACGCCTATGCAGTCTCGGATTGGGATACGGTATCATCTTTCTCTTGTGAGACGAATAGTGGTGGATCTTCCGCGGTAACATCTAGTGACGCCAAATTTTCCTCCGATAACTGTTCCTATACCTCTCGCAGTTTAATCAGCGGAGGAACTGGACTCTCTGGGAAAAGCAACCAAAAGTTTAATGAGGTGGACGCACTGGAGTACACAGAACCTGCGACATCTATATATTTAAGAATCGCGTTCAATAAAGAAGAGTCATCTGATATTAAACCTCTAAAGAAGGTATATAGTACGAGGGTGCCGAACCCTCTTTAAAAATTTTTGGGGACAAGGCAGATGCGCCAGATTCCAGATCTAGAAATAATCGGTTCGAATTATGTCTCATACAATAAAGAATACAAAATACTGGTCTCATCACGCACCAGCTAAATGGCGTCGCGCAGAGAATAAAGCATTTAGAATTCGCGAGCGACAATATTTTAAAAAGTATGGTGAAATTTTTACAGTAACAAAAGATAGGGGTTATACATATTGGTGACCGAGGATTTTGGTGCAGCAAAGGTCTATATTCACAATTACGGACCTTATTTGGGAGAAAAAGTAATTATAGACGCAGGAGAAGAAGACAGTATATCTTTAGATTTTCAAACGATCCGACAACTAATTGAGGACCTCCAGAAAATAGACGTTAGTTATTATTTAGAAAGAGATCGCATCAAAGAAGAGATGTTAAAGAAATTATGGAAAGAAGTCAAACAACATCCGACAATAAAAGATGAATTAATGGAAAAATTCCAACTCGAAGTAATGAAATTCTACAAAAGAGAATATCCATGATTCGCTCTCGCCTTGACAGGTTCGATGCCTGTCCAGATTGTTTTTCTTGGAAAGTGAAACAATATTTGAGCCGAAGGAAGGAAAACTTTAGGAGGTTTAAGGAGACCGAGATTAGAAACAAAGATGGAGATATCAATTGGATGGAAATAACCAGAGATCCAATGAGATACGCAGCGGAGATGCGGGGAAATTATCTGGATTGGTTGGAAGATCCATTTGACAGATTATTATGATAATTGTTTTAAATAAGTAAATCTGGCCTCAGAATGTCAACTGCCTGATTTAAAGACTGGGTTTGCGTAATGGCTAACGCAACGAAAGAGTTAGACTAGACCGAAACAGGAAAAATCCATGTCAAAGCATTGAGAGCTACAAGAACGGCAGAACGCCTCCCTAATTCTGCCCTCTTCTGGACGCGCCAAATCCGAAGTGTTCCGATCGGCGGAACACTAAGCTTTCCTTGCAAGGTCGAAGGGAAATTCAACCCAGAATGATATCTGGAGGGCATAATATGCAAATACCCGTATTAGATTCGAGAAAGAGACCGTTGATGCCAACAAGTCCAGCCAGAGCTAGGCTTCTCTTAAAAAGAGGGAAAGCTAAACCTTACTGGAATAAGTTGGGTATATTCTGTATAATCTTGCAGAAAGAAGTAGAACCAGACAATCAACAGATAGTAGTAGGTATAGATCCAGGATCATCATTTGAAGGGTGGTCTGTAGTCGGAACTAAGAAAACCATTCTTAATGGGACGTCTGAAGCACCCACCCACATCAAAAATGCTGTAGAGGTTCGGAGAAACATGCGTCATGCACGGAGGAATAGAAATTTATGGAGGAGAAAAGCTAGATTCAACAATAGATCAAAAAACAACTTACCGTTACCTCCATCTACACTCGCTAGATGGAATGCCAAACTAAGGCTCTTAAAGCAATTGATCAAAATCCTGCCCATATCGGATGTAGTAGTTGAGGATATTAGGGCTGAAACAAAAAAGGGGTGCAGACGTTGGAATAGTTGTTTCGGTCCAATAGAGCAGGGCAAAGCTTGGTTTTATAGCCAAATCAAAACGTCGGGAGTGGCCTTGTATCTCAAACGAGGCTGGGAAACCAAAGAACTTCGGGACAAATTTGGTCTGAAAAAGAGTTCTCAGAAGAGTAAAAAATCCTTTTCGGCTCATGCAGTGGACGCTTGGGTTATGGCCGCAAGTATATCAGGAGCCTCGCAACCAACGTGGTTAGGCTTAATCTACTGGACTCCAATCAGGTTACACAGAAGACAACTACATGCTTTTCAACCATTCAAAGGTAATATTAGGAGACCCTATGGAGGAACTAGGTCAATGGGATTAACAAGAGGATCTCTGGTCAATCACGTCAAGTTTGGATTATGTTACATTGGTGGGACTCAAAAAGAAAGAGTCTCGTTACATGGTCTACGAACAGGCAAGAGGGTTACTCAGAGCGCAAAAATTCTGGATTGTAGGATCTTAACCAGGGTATCCTGGCGGGGACACTCCTTCCAAGGTGAATTAACATGAAAGAATATGAACCTGAATTGGGACAAATGTGTATGGGACAACCAACTCAAAAATTGGAGTGCCCAGATTATGTAGCCGCAGCGCTGGAATATCTTGCTTATTTCTTTTACGACAAAAAGATTTCTCAAGGAAATCCCTTTAGAAATACAGGCGCGAAGTGGTCTAATTTTCTATTTACTGTAAATGCCTATGATTGGAATGAAGATAATATTCAACCATTTAATTTCAAGTACAAGGATATTGAGATTTCGTGGTATAAATATCTGGGGCGAGGAATGAGTATAAATCGCGAGGTATCCGAGGAGGAATGTTGGACGATGTTAAAGGAATGCGTGGAGTCGATTGTGGGAGAATAAAACTTTGACCAGAACCATCAGAGCCTACAACAAGCGCCCTATAATTGGTGGGCCGGGATTTAAGGGTTGGATTTCTTCACAAAAATTAAAAGCAGAAGACTTGATAGAACCTCTCGCGAACGATCTTCTTTGGCCCACTTGGATTGGATACCATCCCTATGCTGCCTGGGGCCGAATGAGGGGCTGGAAGGATTGGCGACTTGATAGTAGAAGGCGGCAAGAGAACAAGAGAGAACTAAGGGAGTTGTCATTGGAATACGCGCCGTTCGGTATTTCAATGGTTTATGATTTTTCATATTCATGCGAATATGAATATTACGCAAACGACCACAATCTATAAATACTATTAAGTTAATAATTAAAAACGTCCCAAGGGAAATCGTCTCCTTCCCAACGCCGTTTCTCCCTCCGGCTTTAATTCCTCGGTGGTCCGTTTACGTCTCCTCGCGGGCCTATAATTCGCGCCCTTGGGATATCTCTCCCTGTGCCGACATTTCCTCTCCCTCAATGACGTGCTCGAAACACGAGAGGGAATCTCTCTCTCTCTCTTTTTTTATTACTTTTACCTCAGAATTCGTTGCGACTCATTCTTCGGCCAACAACTACTTATTCTAATACTGTTCTTTTTACATAGGTGATCTCAAATTCCCATTAAAGCACTAGGTCGAAAAGCTTATCATCGCATTCCTCATTTACTTGGATCTCATGCTGAGAAAGGAGATTTCTTTGTAAATGAAGGAATGGATAGGATATGTACCCGTAAGCTGCGCGACAAGAAAGATAAAATAATTCTACAGGAGAAAGTCGATGGGAGCTCATGTGCTGGAGCACGAATTGACGGAATTTTAACACCAGTAACTCGCAAAGGCTGGCAAGCAAATACATCTAAGTTTAAACAACACAGATTGTTTTCCGATTGGTTCTATAAAAATCAAGACGAATTTGAGTTCTTGGAAAATGATCAAAGATTGTGTGGAGAGTGGGTGGCTCAGGCTCACGGGACAAAATATAAGTTAGAACATGAGCCGTTTGTGGCCTTCGATCTATTAGGCCCTGGCGGGGCTAAGACATTAGATGTTTTTAATTCCATAGTCCCACCCTTCTTCCCTAGACCGTATGTTCTCCACGCAGGAGGTTCCATAACGACTCAAGAAGCAGATATTCTACTTGGGGAGTTTGGACATCATGGGGCACTGGAACTCGCCGAAGGGTGCGTCTATAGAGTTGAAAGAGAAGGGAAACTTGATTTTATGGCTAAATATGTACGTGCATCTAAGAAAATTGGTCAGTACTTGGGAGACCATGAAGAGGTATGGAATCTTGGATTGGAGAGGTGGTTATGATAGAAAAATTTGTAGCTAGAACTATATTTTTAATCTTGATCTATAGTGGATTCGCTATTTCGATTAACGAGAGGAACTCACCTATAGGAAGAATAATAGCTGCATCTTTTTCGATGTTTGCGGCTAATTTATTGTTGGAGACGATATAAATCTTACCTCGGACTCTGCGGAGTCACTCGGGACGCACGCCTGAAAGACGGCGTGCTAAGGCGACAGGCGGTTTGGCCTGTCGCAAACTATTTATTCTAGCAAGCTATTATCACCATATCAAAACAGAGGAGAATAAACATGGCAGAAAAATTTAATATAGAAGCCGCCCTAAACAAGGGTGTTGAAGCAACAGGACTCGCTAAGGACACTTTTCAAGACAAGTACGCAGCAAAGTTGAAGGTTTTGCAAGACGCGAAGACGAAGCCCTTTAATTTGAATGTTGGAGGAGTCGCAAAAGTTCTTTCTGTAGAAGAGATGGCCATTAATCAGGTTATTTCTTGCGAGAAGGCCGCTTCTAAGGGAGATACGGAGGTCTTGTTCTATTTGGAGCAACAGGACGACGCGAAGCTTACCAAGAATAATAAGGCGTTTTCTAATCTATATATCATTGTGCCAGTTGGAAACAATACTGACATGTTCCATAGCGAGTCCCAGACTGAGGGTTGCGTAAGGATCAGGGTTACTCACTGGAACAATAAGTCTTTTAGACCAGGATTCTACAGAGGCAAGTTGAATAAGTCCATTAGGGACGGATATACAAACTACGGAATAAACGATATTGGTACAACCGAGAGAACATTTACCGTACCTCAAATTGCTCAGGGAGTACCGTTTAGAATCCTGGCGGCGTATGAGCCCAAGCCCGTAATGAGAAACGTAAAGGACGCCGATGGACAGGTTACAAAGGGAGAAGATGGGAAAATTGTTAAGGAGCCTCTTTACAAGAAGACTCGGGATGGCCAGATCTCCGCAGAGCCTCTAATGTCTCGCTCGATGGAGATTCTCGTTCTTAATTCGAATGGGACTACCGAGGCGCGAACTGTTTCTACAGTATTCGACGAATGGATGACTCATAAAGTAGACTTTGGGGTTACATACAAAGGAATATTGAGAGAAAACGGTCCCTATTGGAATCTTAATAGCAAGCCGAACACTTCCAATGAGAAGATCGCGATCGATGACAGCATGGCGTGTGAGGTCCTCGCAGATCTAAATGGAGTTCGGAACTTTGCGGGTAAGTTCGTAAAGTTGCAACCCATGTTCGGAGACGCAATTGTAGAGGTAAAGCAGAATCCAGAGAAGGGAACCAAGATTGGATACACCACAATCTCTGATATGAGCGCTAATTCTATAAACATTATCGGAGATGCGGCCATATTCGACTCGGTAACAGGCCCGAAAGGAAACCTTGCTGGAATAGTACAGGTAATCGGAAAGGTGTTCATCAACAAGGAAAGGGATACTCCTGGAATTAGGGTGTACGCGATAAAGGATATTAGTGGCGGAATGCCTTCTGAGCCGATAAAGATAGATGAAGGCACACCCAAGGATTCTGCCCTAGCAGAATCCGAGGCGTGGTAGGAACACGCCGCTTTTCAGGCGTGTGACACCGTAGGGTTCGTTTCAGAACCCGAGGTGTTATTTTTAGGAGTATTATGTTATCTGTTTCTATCGTAGACGACATGACCGAATTCGCAGCAAAGAAATATCTTAAATTGATTATTCAATCTCTAAATAATCTAGATACTGAGGATTTCTTTGGTACAGAAGGTTGGAGAAAATACATGGGATTTGAAGGATGGGAATAAAACATGTTAGATCAGCAATTTATAGATGAAATTAAAGCAAGTGCCGAGAAGTTGAAAAATACTTCTCAGGCGCTGTATGATAAGGCACAGACTATGACCGCTTCTGAATCCGACAAAGACATTGCTCAGAAAGTAGTTGCCATTGAAGGCTATCTTGAGCTTGTCGGTGGAGGGAAGCGAGATGTTAATAAGGCGCGAAAAGCGATCGCTCAGGAATTGAATGTTTATGCGGGAATAGGAGAATAGATCATGGGCGTAGATAACTCCGGATATTACCAAAAATATATTGTGGCACATACAGACGGGACTCCTCTTAAGGGAAAGGAACATTTTGTCCTATCTCTAGATACGGATAAGAGCGCTCGAAAAGTAGCGTTGTGGTACGCGGCAGATTCTGTGAATGACAGACTCCATGAGGACCTCATAAATCTATATAGAGAGAATGGGTGGGATTATTAGTGTTCGACCCAGGAGATATTGTTTGTGTCGCAATCGATAAGTTTTCTATTATTGGTAAGATCGTATCAGGAGGAAGTAAGGAAATCGAATTAACGGGGCTTTCTGAAGAAGAAACGGAAAGCGCTTCTCAACTTTCTTTTTTTTATGATTGGAACCCCATCTGCGATTGAAGAAGGAATGAACGTTTTAATTTCGCGAGATAAGATCATAGTTATTTCTACTGGAGTGAAAATTAATGTTCCTCCCCAATAACCCTCTTTTACTGCCCATGCCAAAATCCGTACAATGTCCAAAGTGTCAAGAAACTTGGTTTTGGAGGACTTGGTATCAAGGGAGCGAAAAGACCGCATGTTCTAAGTGTAAATCTACTGTGACACCCATCAAAAAAGAACCCCTTGGTAATCGTCCGAGACTTATAAAGTGTCCAAAATGTAGTGGATTGCAATGGTACATTGGAGGTAAATCTAGAACCACATGTACGGCAAACGGATGCGAAAAAAGAAACATAATCGTACACGCGCTGAGTAAAGAGGAACTACGAGATTTGGTTGACCAATTTTGTGATAAAAGCGATGGATTTACGGACGAAGAGGCGGAATATTATCTCGAAAGGATAAGAGAGGTCTAAAATGTTCCTATCCTCTCTTTTTAGGAAATCTCCTCCAATCGTACCCGATAGTATTGAGAAAACCATTCTACGGCGAGAATTGGTCCAAAAATCAATAGAAATTCTAGATACCCTTGAGTTTAAGATAGAGGAGAATTATAGCGAGATTCTTCCAAGAAATCATTTATGTATGATTCAGAATATAAATGACGATATTTTAAATGCTGGGAAAGCGCTGAAAGTTTTAAAACTATTAAAACAAAACGGAGTAAATCTTCGATTGTGGGAAACTAAAATAAAAGATCCATACCTTTGCATATATTATAAATACTACCAAGATAAATTCTTTGTTCGTTTCCCTTGGGACCATCCCACCTATATTTCTCCTATAAGGGCCGTAGAGAGGTTTATTAAGGAATGTAAAAATGGAATAGAACTAGCGAATAAATCAAAATCATTTCTTGATCAAAGGATTGATTTAACAAAAGAGGAGGTTGATTTTCTTGCTTTGTCCGAAAATAAATGATGAATGTATCCTAGAAAAATGTATGGCTTATATCCCCAAAAAGGAAAGTTGCATCATGAGAGAGAATTGTGATTCATTGGCGAGAATTGCTGTAGCACTAGAAAGAATTCTACAGACTAGATATGGTAGATGAGGTTTGAAAGACCGAAATGCGAGGAGAGATTTTTATACCTGACAAATTTACTACTGAAGAAGATTCTATTATAATAAAATTTTATGGGAAGATTCCAATTAGAGGAATAGGTCCCGAAAAAGAAACCCTGCAAAGTAAGCTTTGGGGCCGATCGGAATCTCAAATTGAAAAACGAATTGATGAGTTGGGATTGAACGGGACTACTTTAGAATACTTAAAACATTTTAGTCTGGAAGATATAGAATATTTAAAAAATAATTATGCTACGACCTCCTGGGAAGAGATGAGTTTTGTGTTGGGGAGGAAGAAAGACGGCATAGTGCTAAAAGCAAGTAGTCTAGAACTTCGAAGAAAAAGAAATTCTAGTTGGTCTCCCGAAGATATAGAATATTTAAAAAATAATTATCTCACAATGACTGCGGGAGAGATAGGGGAGCATTTAAATAGAAAGGACCACTCGATTTATCATAAGGCGCAGAGATTGGGGTTGGAGAAGAGAAAATGACATCTGTTCCCCTAGGATTTTGGCCGGACAACTTATCTTCTTTGGCGTGGGTCGGGGTACTTCTTACTCTGCTACTAGGAAGTTTTCTAGATATTAACACAAATATAGTGGTAAATATTATTATATTCATGTTCGTAATTTTTGTAGCAGATGCGTTAATTCTAGGACCATTGTACTATTTAATGACCAGAAGATGAATAGGAGATGATTATTTTGGAACGAAATAAAATTTATTGCGGCAATTGTCTGGAAATTATGCCGCAAATACCAGACAAGTCAATTGATATGATCCTGTGCGATTTACCTTATGGAACTACTGCCTGCAAGTGGGATCAAGTCATTCCCTTTGAGCCCCTTTGGGCGCAATATAAGCGGCTGATCAAGGATCATGGAGCAATTGTGCTCTTCGGATCACAGCCTTTCTTCAGTGATCTAATACATTCTAACAAAACGATGTTTCGAGAAGAGCTGGTCTGGCTGAAAAACCGATCCGGAAGCGGGTTTCATTCAAATAGTAATCATATAAAAATACATGAGAATATAGCAGTGTTCTCTAAGCAATCTCGTGTATTTAATCCACAGAAATGGGGGGTAGAAGAAGAAAAATTTTTAACAAAAAGAAAAACATTTGATAAATACGAAGAGGCAAATAATAATATATATGGGGGCATGAAAAAGACCAGAAAACCAGATATCGGAGAACGGAACCCGATATCCGTAATACCCTTTTCAGTGTGTTGCACGCCTGCTAAAAGCAAAACTTACGCGCACGAAATAGATTTGCGATTGCATCCCACCCAAAAGCCCGTTGCCCTCTTTGAGTATTTAATCAAAACTTATACAAACGAAGGCGATCTGGTTCTTGATAATTGCATCGGATCTGGAACTACAGCGATTGCAGCCATAAATACCAAAAGAAACTTTATTGGTATCGAAAAAGAACAAAAATATGTTGATATAGCAAATGAGCGAATCTCTAAGGTGATGATTTAAGTTGGATCGAAATAAAATTTATTGCGGCAATTCTTTAGATGTTTTAAAAACTTTCCCAGACAAGGTATTCCAATGTTGTATCACGAGTCCTCCGTTTTTTGGTTTAAGATCGTATAATACTGGAAAATGGATCGGAGGATCGCAGGATTGTGTTCACGACACAATTCCTGCTAGGAATGGAAGAGGAGGATCTGGACCCAATGCTAAAAACACAACAAATAGTTACCCGTCCGAGTTCCCATCCCCAACATGTTCTAAGTGTGGAGCGATTTATGAAGATTTTCAACTCGGTCTTGAGACTACACCTGATGAATATGTGGCCCATCTCGTAGAAGTATTTCGGGAAGTTAGAAGAACTCTGAGAGATGACGGAATCCTATTCTTAAATTTAGGAGACAGTTATGCGGGATCTTGGGGTAATTCGGGCCATCGTCCAGAACTAGATAATTCTCCGTCTCATCAAAGGGAAAAGAATACAGATTATATTAGTAGAAAGGGATGGGATAATAGAAGAGATAGACCGGCGAGTAGTTATAAATTACCTAATATTAAACCCAAAGATCTAATTGGAATCCCGTGGAAATTAGCGGAAGCGCTAAAGGAACCTTATTATGGTGGTATCATAAAAAATGAATTAGACAGAGTTTGGTTAGCCGCAACAATCGACGCAGAAGGAACTATATGTGGTTTTACCCATATAAGAAGTGATGACGGCACGACAAGAACGGGAGTACACGTATCTATAACCAATACCGATACGAAAATGTTGAAAAATGCAAAGAGAACATGGCCAGCCTCCATTAATGGTCACGAGATTAAACCAGGAGGTCGTCTTGGAACTCGGCCTTTATATAGGTGGACCCCATCCGATATCAATAAAAAATCTTTGTTGATGCGTGAATTATACCCATACCTTATTGTGAAAAAGAAACAATGTAGATTGGCTTATAACCTTTTTGAGATCAGTAAAACAGCAAAAAGAAATATCCCAAGGTCTGAATCTGATGAGACTCATAGTAGACGGCTATGGATTATGCAAGCGCTATCTGATTTAAATCATAATCGAAAAGTCGAAATTCCGACTTGGTGCATTGAGCCTCCGACTGTATTAGAACCTGGATTCTATCTGAGGAGTACCATAATTTGGGAAAAACCGAATTGTATGCCATCTTCGACGCTTGATCGACCTACAACCAGTCATGAGTACATATTTTTATTTGCAAAAGAAAAGAAGTATTACTATGATTATTTTGCAATCCAGGAGGAATCTACGAGTGGAGATCTTTCCAAACGGAACAAGCGCACCGTATGGACTATCCCAACAAAACCATTTAAGGGTGGATCGCATTTTGCAGTATTTCCCGAAGACCTAGTTATCCCGCCCATCAAATCGTCCACCTCCGAAAAAGGTTGTTGCCCCGCATGTAATGCTCCTTACAAGAGAATTCTACTTAAGAAGCCAATGGTTATTCGAAAGACAGATAGAATGGCACAGATGGGAGAATTTGGAAGGACTCAAGCTAGTGGAACCATGTTATCTCCCGCAGAATCTAAAACTGTAGGATGGCAACAGACCTGCTCATGTATTCTGGACTGCGCCTGGGGAGATCCTGAACATTGCTTGGTATTAGATCCATTTATGGGAAGTGGGACTGTAGGAGTAGTTTCTAAGAAGTTAGGTCGAAATTTTGTGGGGATAGATTTAAATGGAAGTTACGTGAATATGGCGGTAGAGAGAATAAACTCTGTTATATTGTTTTAGTTATTTTTTTGGTGATATGATGTTGGAAGATAAAGACTATTTTATTAGTATAGGATATGTTGCGGGGATAATTGATGGAGAGGGGTCTATAGGATTAAATATGAGATATCCGCCTCATATGAAAAGAGGAACATTTAGGTTTGATGTTGAAATCTCTTCTACAGATGAAAACTTAATGAAGAGGTTACAAGAGATATTTAAAGGGGAAATATATAACAAAAAAACTTACACAAAAAGACCCTGGAGGAGACCATCATATATTATGCATTTAAAAAGACGGACAATTGAAGATTGGTTCCCAAAAATAATACCCTATCTTGTGATAAAAAAAGAACGAGCAATTTTGTTAATGGAATATTTTAGTTTAAACTCTTCTCAAATTTTTCGAAAACGAGATGAAGACATAAAAAGATGCATGGAAATAAGCAAAGAACTTAAAATACTAAACTATAGACCATCCAAAGAAGAAAACCTAAAAGACAAGAGGATTTAAAATGGATCTTAAAGAACTCTCTACTCAAATTCGAAACTGTAAAAAATGCTCACTTTGCGAAAATCGAAAAAACGTTGTTATTGGGCGTGGATCTCAAACTCCAGAAATCTTATTTTTGGGCGAAGCGCCGGGAGAGCAAGAGGATATTGAGGGCCGACCCTTCGTTGGCCGTAGCGGAATGCTTTTAGATCGAGCTATTTCTGAAACTGGGATAAAGAATTTTGCGATAATTAATGTTGTTAAGTGTAGGCCGACCGATAACAGAAAGCCAACAAAAGAAGAAATTGAATCCTGTTCTCCTTGGTTGGAACAACAATTAGAATTACTAAACCCAAAAATAATAGTTTTATTGGGGAATACAGCATTAAATTATTTCTTCCCCGATCGAACAATTACTAAAACCGTCGAGGAAACAACTTTATCAGGAAAAACATTCACAAAAGACGGAAGGAGATTCATAGCTATATTCCACCCCTCATACATTCTACGAGGAAAGATGGCCGTTGCAGATTACGTTAAAATCTTCGAGCGTGTAAACTTTTTTCTTGGGGATGGACAAACACATAGCGAAGCTACGTTCTCAACCCGATTAGAAAAATCGGGTGTTGAAGCCCTTGTCGGGGACCCGCAGCCTAGTCCTCTGAGATCTCCGATTCCAGAGGGTCCTCAACCAA
>Ga0265294_10006252_pt1 | contig 14330 bp, 11 predicted proteins | sample MunlanPumphouse3_FD_192504 | JGI IMG/M metagenome (GOLD analysis project Ga0265294, IMG submission 192504) | Groundwater microbial communities from a municipal landfill in Southern Ontario, Canada - Pumphouse #3 | ecosystem: Environmental > Aquatic > Deep subsurface > Groundwater | place... | reverse complement strand
CCTATTTGGTTTACAAATTCAAACACATATATTACAAGTTTAACAAAGAAGGCTAATGTTTTATCGGATATTCAAGCGGCTTATTTTGGCACTACTTCTCAAACAGGATGGAATAGTGTTGAAACATTTTATGACACTGAATCAAAGAGTGCCCTTTCTCTAGAAGGGACAGTTTCTGATTGGTACGAATGCGGTCAATCATCGACAAGTTATTATAGTGATTCAACAGGTGGTGATAATACTATTTCGCTTGTCCAAACCGCTTCTGATTGGTATTTTGCTAATCATACTAGCGAATCTCGAACCGATTATGATCGAGATGGGAATGGCTACCTTGATGGCGTTATGTTAATTTATGGAGCCCCTGATTATCGAGAATTGGCGGATGATAACGCTTCTAATCTATGGGCTTATTGTTTTTGGATACAAGATGGAATATATCCTTCTTCTACTAATCCTGGACCTAATGTCTTTTTCTGGGCTTCGTATGATTTTATGTATAGTGCAACCACCGCTTTATTAAGAGCGGGAAGTAGTTATGGGGGCGGTGATACTTCGCATTGCAGTATTGATGCCCACACATATATCCATGAGATGGGACATGTCTTTGGTTTAGATGATTACTATGATTATAGTGGTCAATATTCACCAGCAGCGGGTTTTTCCATGCAAGATTATAATGTTGGTGGACATGACCCATTTTCAGTGATGGCTCTCGGATGGGCATCTCCTTATATTCCAACTGAAAGCTGTTCAATTACGATTAATGATTTCCAAAGTAGTCATGATTTAATTCTTCTTACACCAAATTGGAACTCTTATAATTCTCCATTTGATGAATATCTCTTATTGGAATTGTATACCCCAACTGGCTTAAATGAGTTTGATTCTGATTATTCATACTCTGGTGGCTATCCACAAGGTCCAAGTGTGCCTGGTATTCGCTTATGGCATATTGATGCGCGTTTAACTGCATATTTAAGTGGCGGCTGGAGCACAACGTTAACAAGCAATACGATGGGAAGCTATATTTATACCGCTATGAGCAACACTTATTACACTGAGGAATCATCTAGTTATGCTTCTGTTCTTGGACAAAGTTATGGCGATTATAATCTCCTTCAATTGATCAGAAACAGCACTAGCACTAATTATTATCCGACCGCCAACTTAACATCCTCAAATCTTTTTAAAGCTGGCTCATCATTTTCCATGTCAACTTTCTATCGTCAATTTGTCGGTGGCGAAAATCTTAATAGTGGTGCCTCTCTTGGTTGGTCATTCACAGTCGAAAGTTGCTCTTTATCATCAGCGACTATTTCCCTAACAAGGGCTGCCTAAAATCCTCGTTATCTAGACAATAAAAAAAGTGGTTTATGCCACTTTTTTTAATTGATTAAACAGTTGTGGGTTTTTTCTTTTTCTTAAAGATATCGATAACCCAATTTGCTATCCTATCGTAGAATTTTTGGGCGAGGAAGATGGAGAGAATTCCACAGCCAATGCCAAAGATAGTTCCACAGATGACATCGGTAGGATAGTGAACTCCAAAATATAATCGAGAGAAAGCGATAAGAGTGGCAATGATAATTGCCGCAATACCAGTCTTACGATGATAGTAGAAGATGATTGTGGCACATAAGAAGGAAGAAAAAGAATGCCCAGACATAAAAGAATAAGAGCCAGCATCAGGAACTTCAAAGAAACCTAAAAATGAGGATCCAGAAGGTAACATCCAATCACTGACGCGATCAAGGAGAACATAACTAATCGGATTACTGCTGACATAAAGTGGTCGAATTCTCTGTACGGAATATTTGATGATGATATTGTTACCTAACATAGCAAAAACGACGAGAGCAAAGGCTAAAATAATACCTGTCTTGCGCCATTTTTTAAAGAACAGCATGACGAAAGTCACGGCAATCCAAATCAAGCCCTTATCGCAAGACAAAGTCAAAATATTTAAGATCCAACTCAACCAATTTAAAGACGGATTTTGATTAGCCTGTGTAAGCCAGTCTAAAAAACTAAATTCCCAATTCATGATTTCTTTCCTTTCGATGTCGTTGTGATAATCTAACTAATTGATAAGAGGCAATAGCTCCGACGACTAGTAGAGTAATTCCTAATGGAATTTCAATGTAAAGAGGAAGAGCGGGCTGATAACCAGCGATAGCTTGTCCAGCCCAAACGCAGTAGTAATTGAATGTTTCATAATTAAAAAATAAGACAAGAATACTGGCGGCGATAAAACCAATGATGACAAAGTATGTTTCATCATGGTGCTTATCTAAAAACTTTTTCATTATTTTAGAAGTGATAATGACTCCTATTAGAACACCAATGGCGAAACAACCAAGCATTCCAAATAGCTTCCAGGCATTGGACCAATCATTTGAAACAAGAGCTTCCTTTGTCCATTCGACAGTAAAGAGCAACAGCGGTTTATAAAAACCGACAATTAATAGGATGAGCGATCCAGAAAGACCAGGAACGGTTAAAGCAACAGCGGCAATCATACCAATAGGAATAAGAATGAGCATAAACCACCAGGACATATCATTAAAATTACTATTTAAATTCAATTTATTGCCAAAGATAATTGAGAGAACACCGAGCAGTAAAACAGCTCCGGCTCCAATTATTATTAATGCAATGTGTTTTTTGGTAACTTTTATACCTTTCACTTCTTCTGTGACGCTGGGAAATGAACCAATTAAAAAACCCGCAAAAATGCAGACGAGTCCAAAAACGAAATTTTCTAAGGCCTTATCAAAAAGCCAAATGCAAGGAATAACCGCAAAAATAATCCCCAAAAGGATAGGTAAGAGAATTGCAAAAGCACGGCCAAACTTCTTAAAAAAATTATTAACGCTCCAAATAATGGATTCGTAAACTTTAAAAATAACAGCGATGGCTGAACCGCTGACTCCTGGAATGGCAGCACCAATTCCAATACCCATTCCGGCGAGAAAATTCTTAAACCAGGTTTTGACCTTCATAATGAATTTCAGTTTATCAAGAAACCTTTACTTTGTTAAGGTGTCTATTTGGTTTTATTTTTGCTATAATATCCGACGGAAGTTTTATGAAACTTATTGTTGGTTTAGGAAACCCTGGGAAAAAATATGAAAAGACACGCCATAATATGGGTTTTATGGCTCTTGATCTCTTGAGCTCTTTATCGCAAATTGATGTCGATAAGGATGTTTTTCACGGACTTTTAGGAAGAGGAAAAATATTTGATGAAGATGTTTATCTCTTTAAACCGATGACTTTTATGAACTTATCCGGAACCGCTGTTCGCGAGGTTGTCAGTTATTTCAAAATTGATATTGATGATATTATTATCATCTATGATGATATGGCTCTTAACCCAGGACAAATTCGCCTTCGCAAAAGTGGTAGTTCAGGTGGCCACAAAGGAATGCAAAATATTATTGAGAATTTGCAAACCGACGACCTCAAACGCATTCGTATTGGCATTGGAGAACCTGGAGAATGGGATGTTATTGACTATGTGCTAGGCAAACCATTAAAAGAGGATCAACCTTTGATTGATGAAGCAATTGAATCTGCTGTTGAAGCAATTAAGGAGACCATCAAAACTGATTTCGATCGAGCGATGAACAAATTCAACTAAGGAGTAACATTTGGACTTATTTGAAAAGTTGAAAACTAATCCTGTTATCCCCCCCTTTCTCAAGAAAAAGGGGCATTTTGTCGTTGATGATTCAATGGGGATAAGCCTTCTTGTTTCTGCTGCATTTAAAGAAAAAAAGGATAATTATTTAATTATTGCCTCAAATTTATATAAGGCGCAAAAAATATATTCTGTTTTACAATCTTTTGTTGATCGAGATCATGTTCTTCTTTTTCCAAGCGATGAATTGATTAGAGCGGAGAATATGGTTCAATCGAAGGAGATGGTGGCGCAGCGACTCTATGTTTTAGATTCTCTATTAAACAATCAAGAACCAAAGATCATTGTTGCTAATGTAGCTTCTAGTACACGATATTTGCCAAATCCTGAATTATTTAGGAAAAATATTTTAAAGATAAAAGTTGGAAAAACATATGATTTGACCGCCATTAAGCGAACGCTGATTGAGAGCGGTTATAGTCTTGTTAACAAAATTGATCAATCATTACAATTTGCTGTTCGCGGAGATATCTTAGATATTTTTTCAGTCAATACTGAGCGCCCTATTCGTTTGGAATTTTATGGTGATGAAATTGAATCAATACGTCTTTTTGATATCGCAACGCAAACTTCAATTAAAAATATTGAGGAGGCAACTATTTTACCCGCTAGTGATATTTTGTTAAGCAAGGAGGATGTTATTTTAGGTCAAAATCGCCTTTTTGATCAACTTGAAAAGGATCGATCAACTTTGAATTATCGGGATTTCGAAACTCTAAGGGACAATCTTACTCTTGATATTGATGATATTAACGAAGGTAAAAGATCACAAAAAATATATAAATATTTTTCCTCAATGACTAGCAATTATTATTCTCTTTTTGATTATTGCCCACAATTTGTCAGAGTCTTTGTTGATCAGGCTGCTATTGAACAATCAAATACATTGTTAATTAACGAATCAACAAATTATCTTCTTGAACTTCAAGATAAGCATTTAACAATTAGTCATCTTTCTGTTTACCAAGATATTTCGCGACTCACTCTTTTTTCAGGTTCTAACATTATCAGCACTTCAATGTTTATTGATCAACCAAACGAACTTCAGTTTTCTTTGAAACATGTCCCGTTTCAAGCAGGAAGAGAAGAAGACGCTTTTTCAATAATTCAAAATTATTTGAATGAAAATTATCAAGTTATTCTATCATTGAGCAACAATGAACATATTAGTGCCATTCAAGACGGACTTATAAAACTTGGACAAGAATATGAGGTAGTGCATAATTTACAGATTCCTCAAAAGCGAATAGGCATTACAACTTTTTATTTATGCAACGGTTTCGTTTTGCCAGATGAAAAAATTGTCTATTTAACTAGTTATGAACTATTTAATGATAAGACAAAAATTGCTCGTTTTGATAATCGCTTTAAAGAAGCAACGATTCTAAAATCATACGAAGATCTTGAACCAGGTGATTATGTTGTTCATGAATATCAAGGAATTGGTCAATTTATTGAACTTATGACATTAGAGGTTGATGGTGTTCATCGCGATTATTTAAAAATCGCCTATCATGGAGGAGAACTTTTATATGTTCCTCTTTCTCAATTTCAATTGGTAAGAAAGTATTTGGGTAAGGAGGGCCGATCGCCTCGCCTTTCTCGCCTTCATAGCAAAGATTGGGAAAACACTAAAAAGAAAATCAAAGAAAGAGTCAATGATTTAGCGGAACGCTTAATGAAACTTTATATTGAGCGGAGCAAACTAAAAGGATACGCCTTTGCCGCTGATGATGAATTCCAGACTCAATTTGAAAACGCCTTTCCCTATGATTTAACTCCTGATCAACAAAGAGCCCTTAATGAAACGAAAAAGGATATGGAAAGTTCTCTCCCCATGGATCGATTAATATGTGGAGATGTAGGATACGGAAAAACTGAAGTGGCCTTTCGTGCAGCTTTTAAAGCAATCAATTCTGGAAAGCAAGTTGCTATCTTATGTCCAACAACATTATTAGCACGTCAACACTACGAATTAGCACTAGAAAGATTTGCGGGTTTTGATATTAAAATAGCTGTCTTTTCGCGTTTAATTTCTGATAAAAAACAACGTGAATATATTAAGGGAATTAATGAAGGGTCAATTCATTTGATTATTGGAACTCATCGTTTATTATCGAAAGACATTAACTTTAATGACATTGGATTATTGATCATTGACGAAGAACAAAGATTTGGCGTTGAACAAAAAGAGAGGTTAAAAGAAATCAAGACAAATATTGATGTTTTAACTTTGACCGCCACCCCAATTCCACGCACTTTACAGATATCATTATTAGGGGTGAGAGCGATGTCTACTATTAATACTGCTCCTCAACTTCGAATGCCAATTCAAACCTATGTCACACCTTTTAATATGGACTTAGCAAAGGAACTAATCGAAAGAGAATTAGGGCGTCAGGGACAAGTGTTTTATTTGCATAATAATGTCTCCTCTTTATATATGTGTGTTAATCGTCTTCATCGTCTTCTTCCTGATGCATCTTTTGGTGTCGTTCATGGAAAAATGAACAAGGATGATATCGAAGAGACTATGCTGAAATTTTATAATGGCGATATTAATGTTCTTGTCTGTACCTCCATTATTGAAAATGGTATTGATATTCCAAACGCTAATATGATTATTGTTGAAGATAGTGAGAATTATGGTCTAGCGCAACTCTATCAAATCAAGGGCCGTGTTGGAAGGAGTGATCGCATTGCTTATGCCTATTTAATGTATTCACCTCAAAAGATATTAAAAGAAAAGGCGCAAAAAAGATTAAAGGCTATTCAAGATTTTACCGAACTAGGTTCCGGTTATAAGATTGCACAGAGAGATCTAATGATTCGTGGTGCAGGCGATGTTCTCGGACCAGAACAGGCTGGATTTATTGATTCAATTGGTTTGGATATGTATATCAAATTATTAAACGAGGCAGTTAAAGAAAAAATGAGTGGTGAGAAGATTGAAGAACCTTTGCTGAATTCGACATTGACGATTGATGCTTTTATTCCTTCAAGTTTTGCTAGCGATGCCGATAAAATTGAATTGTATCAAGAAATTCTCTCCTCTCCATCAATTGAGGCCCTAGCAAGAACGAAAATTCGCATGAGAGATATCTTTGGAAAACTACCGAGTGAAGTTGAACTTCTTTTCACAAAACGAACTATTGATTTGTTAATAATGGAGGCGAAAGTTGATAAGCTTTCTGAAACGGGAAAAGGCCTCGAATTAATACTAAAAGATGATTATATAAAAATAAAAGGTATCGGCAATCTACTTTTTCAATCAATCATTCCTTATTTGCAAATTGTTAAAATTAGTTATATTAATAATACTTTTCGAATGAATATTACAAAAAGAAAAAACTGGATTAAAGATTTGGAAAGTATCCTAAAAAGTTTGGCTAATATTTTAAATAATAATAAAATAATAGAGGTTATATGAGATTAGATTTAGTTTTAAAACAAGCCGGAATTATTAAGCGCCGAACGATTGCTAAGGAATTAGCGGAGAAGGGGCGAATTTCAATTAATAACCGTGTTGCAAAACCATCCTCTGAGGTTAAGGAAGATGATGTTTTATCTCTTCGTTTGGGAACGCGTTTTATCGAGGTTAAAATTACTTATGTAAATAAAGGAAAAAGAGAATATCCAATTTTTCAACTTCTCTCTTCTGAAAAGGTAAAAAATGAATCTTAATTTAGATCATAACAAAAAGTATCTTCTTGGATGTTCATTTGGTCCCGATTCAATGGCCTTACTTCATATGCTAAAAGAAGAGGGTTATAATTTTTCCGTTGCTCATGTTAACTATCAATTAAGAAAAGAAGCCAATGATGAAATGCAGTCACTAATTGCATATTGTCAAGAAAATAATATTCCAATATTTGTTACCGAAATCAATTATGATATTCAAACCAATATTGAAGCTAGATGTCGCGAGATAAGATACAAATATTTTGCCTCTTTATGTCAGCAAAATAACTTTGATTATGTGGTTGTTGGACATCATCAGGATGATCTTTTGGAGACCTTTTTACTGCAAAAACGCCGTAAAAATTTAGTAAATTATTATGGAATAAAAAAGAAGAGCTATATTTTTGGCGTCTGTGTTTTGAGGCCACTTTTAGAATATACAAAAGCGGATTTACTCATATATTGTCAAAAAAATAATATTCCTTTTGCTATTGATTCATCGAACTTAACTGATCAATACGAGAGAAATAAAATTCGTCATAACAAAGTGGAAATGATGAATAAAACTGATCGCCAAAAATTATTGGCTGATATTAATCGAGAAAATCAAGAACTAGTCGAAATGTATCTTCAATTTCAAAAGAACGACATCCATTCTTGTCAGTATTTACGGGAATTAAATATAAAATTTTTTGCTTATGCACTTCATGTTTCAGCACGTCAAATTAAAGAGGATGCTCATATTTCGCTTTCTTGCGTTAAGGAGATTAGAAATGCTTTATATTCTGACAAACCAAATATTATTATGAAGGTTAATTCGTCACTATTTTTTGTCAAGTCTTATGATCGATGCAATTTCACTTCAGAAAATCAAGATATTAACTACCTGTTTACTTTGGACAAACCAGATTTCCTGGACAATGAGTACTTTTATTTGGATTTTCGTTCTCTTTCGTCTAATCGAAATATCAATATTGACGACTATCCATTGACTATTCGAAATGCTAGGCATGGCGATATAACAAAAATTAAAAATTATTGTGTTTCTGTTAGAAGATTATTTATTGATTGGAAAATGCCTATTGAATTGCGAAAGAGATGGCCAGTTATTATAAACAAAGATGGATTAATAGTCTATGTGCCAAGATATCAAAAGAATTTTGTTAAAAGTAAAAATATTAATTTTTATGTAAAATAAGTGTTTTGCTTTTCTATCTTCCATAATAAATATATAATTCTTATAATTAGCGTATACAGCTAATGCAATAGGAGGTATGCTATGGCAAATCAACAAATACCCCAAAGAAGACGTTCTTTACTGAGCTTTATTTTCTCTTTTGTTCTTATTATTGGATTTATTGTGCTCATGATATTATTTTTTGGCAATATGTTTTCTAGTTCAACAGAACTGACCGTTTATCAATTTGAAACTTATTTGGTTAATAAAGATATCAATAGTGTCAAGGAAACTTCTTATGACAATGATTTAGTGAAACTAAATGGAACATATACCTATACCGTTGCCGGAACTAGCACGACAAGAGAGAAATCATATTATCTCTATGTTCGTTATTCATATTATAGTTCTGTGCGTGATGAGATTGAGCGTGATGATTTAACATCTGATAACACTGCTGACACGATCATTGTTTATGATACATCAGTTGAACTTTTGGTTAAAAATCCTGAATATGTTGATCAATATGAAGTTTTTTCTAAACCCGTTACTCAATCATTTTGGGATGTGTGGGGACCAACAATTGTCATGTTAGGTGGTAGTGTGCTCCTTGTCATTATTCTTTTTTCTAGAATGTCATCGTCTATTTCAGGCAGTAATAATAAAGCCTTGGAATTTAATAAGTCGCGAGCTCGTCGTGAGACATCAAGCAAAGTTAAATTTACTGATGTTGCCGGTGCTGAAGAAGAAAAGACTGAAATGAAAGAAATAGTCGATTATTTGAAAGAACCGAAGAAATTTTCTAAATTTGGCGCAAAATTACCAAAGGGTATTCTTTTGGTTGGGCCTCCAGGATGTGGCAAAACTTTATTAGCTAAAGCTGTCGCTGGTGAGGCAGGCGTTCCTTTCTATTCAATTTCTGGCTCTGACTTTGTCGAAATGTTTGTCGGTGTTGGAGCAGGACGTGTTAGAGATATGTTTCGTATCGCTAAAGAAAACGCTCCTTGCTTAGTTTTTATTGACGAAATTGACGCTGTTGGTCGTCAAAGAGGCGCTGGCTTAGGTGGTGGTAACGATGAGCGTGAGCAAACCCTTAATCAACTTTTAGTTGAAATGGATGGTTTCTCTGATAATTCGGGAATTATTGTCATTGCCGCGACAAACCGTGATGATGTCCTTGACCCCGCTCTTTTACGAGCCGGACGTTTCGATCGTAAAATTACTGTTTCACTTCCCGATCGTCACGGAAGAGAAGATATCTTTAAAGTTCATTCACGCAACAAAAAAATTGGTGCCGATGTTGATTTTAATGCTCTTGCTAAAAGAACAGTCGGTTTCTCAGGTGCTGATATAGAAAACATTATGAATGAGGCCGCTATTTTAGCTGTAAGAAGAAATAAGAGTGCGATTACTATTGATGATATTGACGAAGCTATTGATCGGCGTATTGCTGGTCCAGCTAAATCATCGCGTTCTTTGAATAATCATGAGCGTGATATTGTGGCTTATCACGAAGCCGGACATGCGATTATTGGCTTAAAATGTCCACACAGCGATCGCGTTCAAAAAATTACAATTATTCCTCGTGGCAATACAGGTGGTCATGTCAGAATGACTCCTGAGGAAGATCGTTTCTTATTAACGAAGAAAGAGCTAGAAGCGCGTATTATTGGTTATCTTGGTGGTCGATCTAGTGAAGAAATTTTCTTTGATGATGTTTCAACAGGCGCTCAAAACGATATTGAAATGGCTACTCAAATCGCTCGTATGATGGTGACTGAATTAGGTATGTCTTCTTTAGGTCCTATTCAATATGAACGAGATACTGGCTCTGTTTTCTTGGGACGTGATTATACGAGTTCACAAAGAAACTTCTCTCATGAAACCGCGACAAAAATTGATGCCGAGATTCGTAAGATTATCGATGAATCACACGCTCAAGCTAAATCTTATATTTTAAAGTATAAAGATGATGTCACGCTCATTGCGAAAACACTTCTTGAACATGAGCAAATTACAGCCGAAGAAATCGATTATTTGCTTGAACATCGACATCTAAAACGAGATGAGAAACCAGTTCAACCTTCAATTGAAAATGTTCCCAGCATCAGTGATCCTCAACCCGTTGTTGATGCTCCAAGTAAATCAACAGCCGTTAAAGATATTGAAAACGGTGAATCAAAAGGAGAATAAGAGAGGTCGTCCTCTCTTTTCATTATGTGGAAATTAAAGAATCTTAATATCAAAGGGAAAGTTGTGCTTGCTCCCATGGCTGGCATTACTTCAGTAGGTTATCGGAATTTTATGAATTCTTTTGGTGTTGATATCTGTGTTTCGGAAATGGTTTCTGATATGGGCCTCATCTATCAAAACGAAGAGACAACAGAATATCTTTCTTTTGATAAAACCAATGTTCCAACAGGAGTACAATTGTTTGGATATGAGCCAAAAAATATTGCAAAAGCCGCTCAAATTGCTTTAAAAGTCAATCCAAATATTTCATTTTTTGATGTTAATATGGGGTGCCCTGTTCCTAAAGTCACAAAGACAGGTGCGGGTTCTGCTCTATTAAAAAATCCTCCTTTGTGCGGCGATATTATTCGTGCTTTAAAAGCCGTTACGACACTGCCTATCACGGCTAAAATTCGCTTAGGATGGGATGAAGAGTCGGTTAATTATTTAGAGGTTATCTCTGAGCTAGAAAAAGCGGGAATTGATGCTATTGCCATCCACGCTCGAACAAGAAGTGAATTATATTATGGGACTCCTCATTTTGAACTTCTGTCTCATTTGCGAGAAAAGATGAGTGTGCCACTAATTGTATCAGGAAACATCTATACTCTTGACGACGCTATTAACGCTTTAGCAATTACAGGTGCTGATGCTGTCATGGTGGCAAGAGGAGGAATGGGTAATCCATTTTTAATTGCTCAGATAAAACATTATTTTGAAACAGGTGAAAAATTAAATGATCCAAGTCTAGCTCAACAAATAGAGTGGTGCCAATCACTTGGAGATTCTTTGATTGCTTCTTTGGGTGAAAGGCGAGCTATGAAAATATATCGAGGTATTGCTCCGAAATTTTTTAATGGTTTTCCTGGTGCTAAGAGTATTAAAATTCGTCTAGCTAGTGAATTAGTAGATCGAAATTCTCTTAAAGAAATTTTAAAGGCAATTCAATTTTGACTATTATAAATGTCAAAGTATAATTTATACTATTTAATGCGAAAGTAGAGCAATTTATGGAAATAAAAGAATTAAATGATCAAGAGCAGGCTAGAAGAGAAAAATTAGCTAAGTACAAAGAACTTGGCGTTGATCCTTTTGGTCAATCTTATAAAGTGACGCATCATGTTAGCGATATTCGTCAATTATGTGGTAAAAAATCCGCTTCAGCCATCGATAAACTTCAACTCGTTGTTTCAGTGGCAGGGCGAATTATGGCAATTCGTCGAATGGGGAAAGCATCTTTTATCAACATTTCTGATAAAACAGGAAATATTCAATCATATATTGGCATCAATGTAATTGGCACTAAATCTTATAATATTTTTCGTTTAGCGGATATTGGTGACATCGTGGGAATTAAGGGGCGTGTTATGACGACAAGAACAGGAGAATTGACTATTCGTGCTGAAAAATTTGTTCACTTGACAAAATGTCTTCATCCTCTTCCTGAAAAATTTCATGGTTTAACCGATATTGAAGAGAGAAGTCGTCGTCGATATTTAGATTTAATTGTTAATGATAATGCAAAAAAAATCGCTTTTATGAGACCAAAAATCATTAGAAGCATTCAAAATTTTCTCGATAGCAAAGGATTTGTGGAAGTTGAAACTCCAATTTTGAATCCTGTTTTAGGTGGAGCTAATGCCCGCCCATTTATTACCCATCATAATACACTTGATAAAAACTTTTACCTTCGCATTGCTACTGAATTATCGCTAAAGCGATTAATTGTTGGAGGCATGGAGAAAGTCTATGAGATCGGACATTTATTTCGCAATGAAGGGATGGATTCGAGCCATAATCCTGAATTCACATCAATTGAAATTTATGATGCTTATTCTGATTTAAAAGGCATTGGATCTCTCACAGAAAAAATGATTCGTACTGTCGCTAAAGAAATTACTGGCAATTCGATTATTAAATATCAAGATCAAGTAATTGATTTTAAAAAGCCTTTTCGTTGGGTTACGATGAATGAGCTTATCAAAGATAAAATTGGCGTTGATTTCGCTTCTGATGTCAAAACATTTGATGAAGCAAAAAAAATTGCTGATCAATATCATATTCGTTTAGACAAATTTAAAAATACAATTGGTTATGTCATGAATGAGATTTATGAGGAATTATGTCAGAGTGAACTCATTCAGCCAACCTTCGTCTATTCTTATCCTATTGAAGTTTCTCCTCTCACAAAAAAGAGCAAGGATCCACGATTTACAGAACGATTTGAACTTTTCGTTAATGGTAAAGAATTAGGAAATGCTTATAGTGAACTCAATGATCCTATTGATCAAAAAGAAAGATTCGTTGCTCAACTTAAGGCGAAAGAGCTTGGCGATGATGAGGCCAATGAAATGGACGAAGATTTCGTTGAAGCTCTCGAATACGGAATGCCACCAACTGGCGGAGTGGGAATCGGTATTGATCGATTGGTGATGTTGTTGACTAATCAATCTTCAATTCGTGAAGTTATCCTCTTTCCCACAATGAAAGATCGTTAAAAAAGAAAGGAACATTTGTTCCTTTTTTATATTATTTCGTATTTTTTTCTGCCATCTAACTCTTAGATTATATAGGCGAACTATTGCCTAGCACATGCGCTTGACCTCACGCGTTAGAACCTGTATAATACTTATGCTATTTATAGCATTACTCTCTGCTGTTAATTTTTGACAGCCAGATAGACCAAAGGGAGGTATAAAAATGCGCAATTACGAAATCATGTACATTTTGAAGGCTGATTTAGATGAAGCCGGACGCGCAGCAGAAAAGGAAAATCTTCACAAGCTTCTCACCGATAATGGTGCGGAAGTTAAAAAAGTCGATGAATCCTTAGGTTTGCGTGAATTAGCTTATCCGATTAAGGATGAAGTTAAAGGTTACTACGTTGTTATCAAAGTGTCCGCTGACGATCAAGCATTGTATCAATTCAATCGTAAAGTTCGTCATAATCCAAATGTGTTACGTCATTTAGTTGTCGTCGATCACGTGTAAGGAGGATAATCATTTATGATTAATCGTGTAGTTTTAGTTGGTCGCCTCACTCGCGACCCAGAACTCAGAAAAACCAATTCTGGCAATTCTGTTTGTTCATTCAGTGTGGCGGTGGATAATCGTCAAAAGAATCCTGATGGAACGAAATCAGCAAGTTTTATTCCATGTGTGGCATTCAGTCAATCCGCTGACAGCATGAGCAAATTTACAAGAAAAGGTTCATTGGTAGGCATCGAAGGTCGTCTCAATCAACGCAGTTATCAACGTCAAGATGGCACTAAAGCTAGTGTCCTTGAAGTTCTCTGCGATTCTGTTCAATTTTTAGAACCAAAATCCGCGATGGCGGTGGAAAATGGTGATACACCAAACGATGTATCTCAAGTGGAAAATGAAGGAAAAAATCTTGATTCATTAGACTTACCAGATGATGATCTTCCATTCTAAATTAGAAAGGAAATATTAAAAATGGCATTCAAGAAAATTAGACCGCACAAAAAGGTATGTATCTTTTGCAAAAATAAAAGTAAATTCATTGATTATAAG
>Ga0265294_10006251_pt1 | contig 14331 bp, 16 predicted proteins | sample MunlanPumphouse3_FD_192504 | JGI IMG/M metagenome (GOLD analysis project Ga0265294, IMG submission 192504) | Groundwater microbial communities from a municipal landfill in Southern Ontario, Canada - Pumphouse #3 | ecosystem: Environmental > Aquatic > Deep subsurface > Groundwater | place... | reverse complement strand
ATTGAATCATCGCTTGATCAAATAGTTGAAGCGAACGGTGAAGAAAAAACTGTTTTATTAATTGGCAGATACAATTTTGAGGGTAAGAATCTCGCTCGATTAGAGGAATTCTTTATCTGCGAAAACGACAATATAAAGTCAAAAAAGTATCCTTTAATTCATATGGAATTCCTTACGGCTCACAGTTCCAAAGGGCTGGGATATGATAACGTAATAATAATTAATGGGAAAGACGACGTCTTAGGATTTCCTTCTAAAATCGAAGACGATCCAATCATGAAACTTGTAATAAAAGATGATGAATCGATCGAATTCGCCGAAGAAAGAAGACTATTTTATGTCGCCCTTACTAGAACAAAAAACAGAGTCTTCATTATCACTCCACAAAACAGACCGTCAAAATTTGTTGTAGAAATAAAAAACCGTTTTCCAAATGTAATGTTAAAAGGCAACAATATAAACCCATTAGAAAAATGCGTTTATAGAGTGAAATGTCCAGAGTGCGGATATCCATTGCAAAGGCGGAAAAACAATAACTATACTTTCGTTAAGCCAGGCGCTTCATTATGGATTTGTTCCAATGATCCAGAAGAATGTGGATTCATTACTAACGACCTCAAGGGCGGAAAAATGAGCATCTTAAAATGCCCTGAGTGCGAAGATGGATATTTAGTTGTAAAACATATTAAAGATAGAGATGGGAGCGACACTGGTGGACGAATGTTGGGGTGTACCAACTACAACAAAGACGGGACGGGATGTAAGGTGAAAATGTTTTCGGATAATTATACTCAGGACAAAGAACAAATTGCATTTCAATCCAACGAAAATTCTTTGCCATTAGAGAATTTGATTTTTGCTGGTGTACCAATAACAGAATTATATGATTCGATAGTTGAATCACTAAAAATGTTGAGAGACAAAAATTTCGATATATCTTACACTGAATTTAAAAACTTTCTATTAGGAAATAGTACAAAATCCACAAGATGTGTTAATGGTGTTAAGGGCTTTGGTGTTATTGACCAGAAGCACAAGGCAAAAATGAACCGTTTGCTTCAAACACTAATTACACACGAAATAATTGAAATTAATAGTAATCTGTATAATTCAATTGTGCTTAACGAAAAAAAGATTGATGAAACAAGTATCAGGGCAATTTTTGCGGATTTGGTTAATCGATAATTCAGCGGTTGTCCTATGTTTTTAAAGAAATATAAGAAAATCTAATAGTTATCGAGTTCAAATCTAAGCAAAAAACAGAAAAAATTACATCTCAAATATGTGAAACATTTATGTTTAAAAAACGACTATTTTGTTTCACACTGATAGCAAATTTAACTATTACGAGTGAGAACTTATAATTGTTCTTCTAAACGTTTTTGTTCTCTTTTCTGAATAATCGAAAAGATAAAGAGAAAGGCGACGGCCGCTAATTCCATGACAAGAGAATAAATAACGATGATTAATAGTGAGTAGCCATATACTATTCCAATCAAAGTTGAGCCTAAAAACCAAGCCAACCCAAAGACCGAATAAAAGATGCCATATGCTGTGGCCCTTTTCTCTTTTGAAACAACCGAAGAGATAACGGCCTTAAGAATGGATTCTTGAGCTCCCATGCCAATGCCCCATAAAACAACACCAACAATCACTGCCCATAGCCCATTAAAAAGAAAGAAGACGGGTACAGAAAAAGCAGCAATAAAAGTGCTAATTTGTAGAGCTTTAACGCCAAATTTATCGAATAAATGACCAAAGAGTAAAGCCGCTAATGCATCAACACCCATGGCCAAGGAATAAAGTAAAGGGATATAAGAAACAGCAATCACACCTGTTGACTCCATATGAAAAGCCATTAAAGGATAATCAATAAAGCCTAAGGCTAAAAAGCTAATAGCGACCATGTACCAAACAAACGACTTATTGCCTTTAAAGCCTTTAAACACGGTGCGTGTTTCAAAGCGTTCAGGGTTTGGATACTTTCGCCAGGAGATAATCAAAATTACTAATGTGGCAATTGCAAAAATACCTAGAAACCCAAAGACCATTTGATAACCTTGTAGTTCACTACCTTGATTAAGCGCTAAAACCGCAAAAGCAAAAAGAGGTCCTAAGAAGGCCCCAATTTGATCGAGTACTTCTTGAATAGCAAAGGCCTTACCGGCCCCGAGATGTGGCGTCGTAAATGATGTCAAAGCACTTTTGGCGGGAGCGCGAATGGCTTTGCCGACTCGCTCCAAAAGAATTAAAACGATTGCCACTTGCCAAATAGAGGCGTTGGTAAACATCAAAAGGGGAATGGCGAGTAAGTTAATGGCATAACCTAAAAACATCATCAGCCAATATTTCTGCGATTTATCAGCAATAACACCCGTGACGATGCGCAAGGCTTGGCCGATGAATTCGCCTAAGCCGGAAGTAAATGAAACAACAAACGCCGAGGCTCCGATTAAACTTAAAAAGGGACCGTAGATGCTGCGGGCGCCTTCGTGTGTAAAATCCGATAATAAACTGATAACACCGAGTAAGACCAGAAAGAGAATGGCTTGTTTTTTGATGTTGCTAGTCATAATCAAACCTCATAAGTATGTGCATATATTTTATGACCGTTTCGAGAACAAAAGAAATAGAAAAGCACTCTTCTCTTAACAATTGTTAGTTAACGAAGAGTGCTTGGCTTTTTTAGTAATGAATGACTTGCTTTAAAAATGTTCCGTCTTCTATGTCTTGGAAGGCTTTATTTAGTTCATCGCGAGTGTTCATGACAATCGGTCCGCCCCAGGCTACTGGCTCATTTAAGGCCACGGAACTAACAAACAAAATCTGAGCGCTTTCTAAATTTGTTTTGATCGTCACAATATCACCATCGCCTAGTTTAATGGCTGTTTTTTCAGCAATTGTTTGCCCATCGACGATAACGCTACCCACGAGGGTAAAAAGCATTACTGAACGATTGTCGTCAGTTTGGATTGTAAACTCTGATTTGGGTTTAAGATGAATATCATAATAATCAAGAGGCTGATACTTGCTTTGATGTCCGATATGGTTGAGAAAAGAGCCCGCTAAAAGGCGAAGCTTGCCATTTCCTAATGGAATTTCTTTGATTTCCGAATTTTTAATGGCCAAATACGCCGGGGCGACCATTTTATCCTTGGCTGCTAAATTGAGCCATAACTGTACACCTAACATTCGTGGCGAGGCTGGCAGTTTTTCTTCGTGTTTGATGCCAGAACCGGCCGTCATCCATTGCACCTCGCCATCGCTAATTGCGTCTTCGTTGCCAAGACTATCTTTGTGAACCATGTTGCCTGAATAAATATAGGAAATAGTCTCAATGCCGCGATGGGGATGTAGCGGGAAACCAGCAACATAGTCGCGAGGGTTGATGCTATCAAACGAATCAAGCAGTAAAATCGGATCAAAATCACTGACCGTGTTACGCGACAAAACGCGAACGAGATTAACGCCTGCGCCATCGGTTGTCCGGTAGCCCGTTACTAACTTTAAAATTTTGCGATTCATATTTAACCTTCTTGAACATTGATTTTCTTTCAATGTAATTTAATGGTATCAAAAAAGTAAAAAACGCAAAAAGAATAAGCCTGAATATGAGATGACAATCTAATTAGCAGTCGCCGTGATGCATGTGTTGATGACAAACTGAGCCAGTTGATTTTAGGTTGCCAGATAAATATGCTTTGGCATTCTCTTCGGCGTTACCAGTAGCCCCCACGATCACTTCGATGCTGTTTTGATTAAAGATATCAATGGCGCCCTCGCCCATGCCGCCAGCAATAATAACATCAACGCCTAATTCCTTTAAAAAGAGGGGCAAGAAACCGGGACGATGTCCTGGATTAGCCACAGAAGTTCGTTTGACGATTTTTTGTTCTTCGGTTTCGAAAAGATTAAAGTTTAAACAATGACCGAAATGTTCGGTAACGACTTCTCCTTCGCAGGCAATAGCAATTTTTAGCATTTTGTTTCCTCCTTAAATGCGTAATAATTTCATAAAGAATTTAGTAATTTGATTGTCTCTTCAAAAACATATCGCACCGCATCTCCAGCACGACAATCAACATCAACAATCGTTAAACCATCATTAACGGCCGCGATGACTTTTTCATCGAATGGGATTTGTGTCAAAAACGGGATTTCTTGTTCCAGGGCGAATTGTTTAATTTGTTTAGCGATTGTTTCATTCGTGTCAAAGCGATTAACACATACCGCAAGCGGGGTATGAAATTTGCGGGCCGTGGCAATAATGCGCTTCATATCGCTTAATCCTGACAATGATGGCTCGGCCACAACCAAAACCATATCGACTCCGCTTATTGAAGCAATCACCGGACAGCCAATGCCTGGAGAACCATCAATAATGGCAATTGGAATATTGTCTTTAAAAGGTGCCAACTGCTTTTTTACTTCGCTAACTAACAATCCGGAAGTTCCGCTCCCCATTTTTAATTGCGCAGTCGAAAAAACACTTTCTTCACCGTTATATAACTCAAGTCGACCATCAACAAAACGTTGTAACGTTATTGCTTGGACTGGGCAGACAAATGAGCAGACGGCGCATCCCTCGCAAGCATTGATATCGATTTGATAATTGCCGTCTTGATTAATTGCGATGGCATCAAAGCGGCAATGACGACGACACGCATCACATTTAATACATTTTTGAATATTAATACTAGCTTTAGCCAATCCAAAATAATCAGTTACTTGAGGTTTAACATCTTGTTTTAAAATTAAGTGTAGGTTGGGGGCATCGACGTCACAATCAGCATAACCTTGCGCCTTTAAAAGTCGCACAAACGCTCCGACCACAGTTGTTTTGCCAGTTCCGCCTTTACCGCTTAAAATCAAAAGCTGTTTCATGTCTTCGACCTCTCTAACATGTTGGCTAAAAGCGTTTCGAAAAGCTTCTGATATTTGCTGTTTTCACGCACTAAGATACGCCCATTAGAGCTAATATCAGCAATTCCGTTATCGTAAGGAATTTCGGAAATAATCAGGATATTATGCTCTAAACAATATGTTTTTGCGGGGTTTTCGCCCGTTCCACACTTATTTAAAATAACGGCAAATGGCTTTTGGAAAACATTTACCAACTCATGAACCATCGCCAGATTATGAGTTCCAAAAATCGTCGGCTCAGCAACCAGTAAACAATAATCGGCGTCTTTAATGCTTTCCATGACGGCGCAGGCACTACCGGGTGGGCAATCGACAATTATTGTCTTGTTTATTTGTTTAGTGTTTTCTAATAAGCCCTTAATGATTGGCATACCTGAGACTTCGCCAGGATTAAGGAATCCACTGAGGACTTCGACATTTCTAGATTGACCTTTTGAGATCACGCCAATGGCTTTGTCTCTTTCTTTTATCGCATGATGGGGACAAACTAGAGCGCATCCTCCACACGAATGACATATATCTTCGAAAACAATTAATTTGTTGTTTACATAAGCAAGGGCATGAAAACGGCAAAATTCCACACACTTTCGCGATCCATCACAAAGGTTTGGCAAGACATAGGGAATTTTAACCGTTACGGTTTCTTCGATCACGTTTTGCGGTTTAAAGAAAAGATGGCCATTCGGTTCTTCGACATCACAGTCGACATAAACCGAACTTAAACTCACAGCTGCCAAATTTACAGCAACCAGCGTTTTTCCGGTCCCGCCTTTTCCACTTAAAACGGCTATCTTCATAACTTAGTGATGACCATGGAATCCCGGGTGAACATCGTTTAATTCCGATAATTCGTTTTTTAAATAGGCATTTAACGATTTTTCGATCGACTCATTTAGTGTTTTATAAATTTTGATACCGGCGGCATTTATGACCTGAGCGGCATTTTCGCCAATTCGGGGGGTAAGCAAAATATTCACTCCGGCATCAATTACGAGTTGGCCGGCTTTAATGCCTGCGCCGCCTTGGCTATCAGCCGCTGTATTCGTAATAAATAGCTTGTCTTTAGAATCAGTGTTGTAAACCAAAAAATAAGGGGCTCGGGCAAACGAAACGGAAACATTTCCTTCAAATACTGGATTATCAACGGGTATAAGAATTTTCATAATTATTGTTCTCCTTCATTTTTATCGACATTATTTTGGCGAAAGCGGCGATGTCTTCCGCAACCACAGCGAAAACGTTCTTGCTCATCATAAAGTTTATAGTCGCCACCTTCGATTTTGAGCATGGCGCCTTGAATTAAGCACTCCGCAACCTTTTTTCGGGCGTCCTGATAGATTTTTTGGACGGTCGCGCGGGCAACACCCATTTTCTCGGCGCTTTCTTCTTGCGTCAATCCTTCCAAATCAATTAAGCGTATTGCCTCATATTCTTCGACTTTCATTACGACGATTGGACTTGTTATGGCGTTTTGATTAGCTTGGCCGAAAACATTGTTTTCCGGCAAACAGCAAACGCGCTTCCATTTTCTTGGTCTTGGCATAGTTGGTTATTTTAAACTTTCAATTTGCTTATCAATAAGTTCGATTTCTTTTTCCAAATTTCTTTTTTGGTTGAGCAGATTTTCTATATTATCAATATTGCTGTTTTCGTAAGGATAGTTGCGGCGGCAACCTAAACCCATCCCGCCAAGTCTTCTTCCGCGTCCGACATTTAAACCAGACCTTTGGCCCATTCCTGAACCATAATTTACTGAATTATTACTCCCGCAAAGACCTGCGCCTCGTCCTGTCATTGAACCTAAACCATTAGGTCCTGTTCCATCTTTTCTTGGCATATGTCTCCTTTCATGCGTTTTTGGCATATGTTATTTACAACCTAAGTAAAGCATTGTTTTTGGCATATGTCAATAATATAACCCCCAGAAGGAAAAAAGGGCAAAGCCCTTATTAATTCGATTTCTCTTCTTTAATAATATTATTTAACGGAACTCATGCCTGGATTCGGCGTTTTAATAACAAAAACCGAGAAGACACTATTTTGATTGGCCAATAAGGCGTGAGGAATTTGAAGAGGACTAAAAACGATATCACCGACGCCTACCACTTGGGTTTCCTCGCCAATCATCACGCTCCCTTTCCCTTCAACGACTTGGAAATGAACGTTGACCGGGGTTTTATGGGCCGGGACTTCTTCGCCGGGTTCTAAAACAAGATTCGTAATATTAATTTCCGGGATACTGACAACTGGCCGAGCTTTAACGCCCCAGCCGCTGATTTTGAAGGGTAAGTCTTGATATTTGATAACTTGCATAATAACTGCTCCTTTAAAGAAGGCTAATTATAACTGAGGCTAAAATGCGAAGCACTCGAAACGATAATTACCCGCGGTTGATTTTAAGTCTTTGCTTGTCGACATACATGTCGTCATCAGCTTTTTTAATTTCTTCAAAAAGATTTTTGGTCTCATAAGTTAAAAGGAATGACCCAAATGAAAGCGATAACGGGCATTCGCCGTTGCATGTTCTTTTAATATCGGCAGTGATGTTGGCTTTGATGGTTGCCAATTCATTCTCGCTGCTTTTTTCGACTAAGGCCAGATATTCGTCACCGCCCATGCGGAACACACAATCGCCACGTGGAATATTTCGTAAGATAATCTCGCCAGCCATTTTCAAAATTTCATCGCCTTTGATGTGGCCAAAGGCATCGTTAATACCTTTAAGATTATCTAGATCAATGGCGATGATGCCTAAAGGCAAATGGCGGGGATCGGTAATATCTTTAATAATATTGTCGAGGTAATGACGATTATACAAATTGGTTAATTGGTCATGATAAAGAAGGTATTGAATGTGCTTTTGCTTTTCGACTTCCTCGGTGATGTCACGAGCGGAAGCATAAAGCAAGTCTTGATGGGGTTGAGTTCTCCATTCGAGATATCGATAGCTGCCATCAAAGCAGCGGTAGCGATTAACAAACGAAGCTAAAGACTTTCCGGTGCCAAGCATGTTCTTCATCGCTTCTTCGGTTCGGGCTAAATCGTCGGGGTGAACAAAACTCATCAAGGGCTTTGATTTTAAATATTCGATTGAAAAGCCCAATACCGTTTCCCACGCTTTATTAAGCATGTAAAAAAAGCCGTTGCGATCAGCGATACACAATAAATCGAGACTGACGGTAAAAAACCTTTCCAGTTCTTCTTTTTGGCGTGTCAGTTCTTGAGTCGCTAATTTCAATTTAGTAATATCGCGGGCGATACCGGCATAGCCGACAACCGCGCCATTTACGCGTATCGGCGAGGCACTGGTCTCAAAGTAATGCCAGGAGCCATCAAGATGACGGAGGCGATAGCCAATCACTTCTTGAGCGGATTCGGTTTCTTTAATAATTTCAAAAAAGCTATTGATGCGCGGCAGATCCTCGGGGTGAACAAAAGGACGGAAAGACTTACCCAACGTTGTTGATACGTCATGGCCGAGCAATTTGTTCCAAGCACTCGACAAAAAGATAAACGAACTGTCGAGGGCAATTCGATAAATGATGTCTTGGGAATATTCTATGATTTGCGATAAATTTTGTTCATTTTTCTCGGAAATAATCTGCATTTCCTTGCGTTTGCTAATATCAATGTGTGTTCCGACCGCGATTAAGGCTTTTCCTTCACTGGACCATTCAACGACTTTTCCGCTATCAAGAATCCACACCCAGTGTCCATCTTTATGACGCATTCTTATCTCGACTGAATAAAAATCGCTTTTCTTGTCGAAAAGGTCCTTTAAGGCCGCATACGAACGTTTCAAATCTTCATGATGCGCAAGCCGCTCCCAGGTTTTAATATTGACGGGACGAAGCTCTTCGAGTTTATAGCCGATTATTTCAGCCCACCGCTCATTAACTTCGACTTCATCTGTCGTTAAATCCCAGGCCCAACTGGCGGCCTGCGTGGCTTCAACTAACAGTGAAGAGTGAATGACCTGATCAATAAATTTTTTTAGCATAGGTTTTATATTTAAATATGATGTAGAGGCAAATAATAGCAAAAATACCTAAAATTTAATAGTGTTTCGCCCAGCTCTTTTTGCTTTATAAAGCAAATCGTCAACCCGCTTAATAACTTCGTCAATTGTTTCCTTGTTTTGATATTCGACGACACCCATGCTGACGGTGAGTTTTTTAATGACAGGAAACTTTTCGTTACCGATAGTTTGATGGAGGCGAGTCGCCAGCTCCACCGCTCCTTGAAGATTGGTGTCCGGCAGCAGCAAAAAGAACTCTTCGCCACCATAGCGATACAATTCATCTTTAAAACGCTTATCTGCCATTATCATTTTGACGAGACGTATTAAAGTGTCATCGCCTACTAGATGACCGTGAGTGTCATTGACATTTTTAAAAAGGTCAATATCAAGCATTACTAATGAAAAAGGCGTGTTATTTTTAATTTTGTTATCGATATGATTGTTGAGGTGTTTAAAAAGCATACGCCGATTGTATATTTCCGTTAGGCCATCGTGTTCTGCTAAATAAACAAGACGCTCTTCAGCCTTCTTTGATTCGGTAATATCAAATACAATCCCATGAAGGATTAACGGCAAACCGTTTTCGTCTCTTTTGACAACTGTGCCCCGATCGTAATACCAAACATAATGACCTTCTTTGTGACGAATGCGATATTCAACTTCATAGGCTGGTGTTTGACCGCGAAGATGACTGCGCATATTTGCCATGACGCGATCATAGTCGTCGGGATGTAATTTTTGAGTAAAAAATTCGAAACCTATATTGCCCATTTCTTGCGGATCATACCCAAGATTTAATGTTTTTTTGTCATTAAATAAAACTTTGTTTTGGTCATAATACCAAAACCATTGGCCAAGGTTACCCGCCCATTTAAATTCATTTAAAAAGCTGTCGTTGTTGGCAGCAAGCGATTGTTTTAGTCCTTCGTTATAATTTTCAAGTTCTTTTAATCGTTTAACCAACTTCTCTTTTGGCCAAACATCGTATTTAGTATCCATTGTTTAACTCCGTGTGTGAATTCATTATGCCATATTTTTCTTTACAAATGACATGTTTTGTAAAAAGGGCAGATGATAAAAAAACAGATATTATTTGTTTGTTAAGATATTTATAAGGGTTTTCGGTTCAATATAATTGATTTAGCAAATTGTCGATATCTTGACAAAAGCGCACCAACGCCTTTTTGATTTCGATTCTCATGCCGTCAAGATTATCAAAATTGGGACAATCGATAACATGATATTCTAAAATCGAATCCACTCCCGGCGCAGACTTCGACAAAACATAGTTTTTAATGTCTTTGTTAGTAAACATATTAATATACTTGGCTTGTACATTTTTGTTGGCACCCGACAACCACAATTCAAAGGCTGAAGACTCGTGGAGATAGACAATTGCAATCTTTAATTTTTGATTAGCTAATTCTTTTGTAACGAAGGCAAAATACGTCATATCCATATATCCAGGATACAGGGCGCTGAGGCGGGCTTTGGAAAACTCGTTGGCGAAACGATTTCGTAACTCCGCCATAAACGATATTATTCCGCGATAGGCTTTTTGTATTTCACCTTGGCTAAGAAGGTTGGTATAGGTTCTAATTTCTTTATTCATAGGGTGCTCCTAATCTATTGGCCTTTGTACTTTTTTAGAAATGATTCCGAGTCACAAGATAAGCATGTCTGGCAGTGACAAGAACGCATCTCGCCGCAACTGGAACACTGCCACTTCTCAACTTCTTTATTAAGAAAAGAATCCATTCCGTGTTCTTTGATATATACAAGATTATCAATCATGCTCATGTTATATTTGTCGCGATAACGCTTGTCTAAAGCTTTCAAGCGTCGGCATGGAAAATCAGGGCAAAGATAACAAAATCGCACCATAGAATTTTTAAGTTTTTCACAGTCTTTGCTCATGAATAAACATCCGCGATTACGGGGCTGACACCCCGGACAATAACGACGATGAAAACCATGTTTGTTTAAATCGTAAAGCCCAAATTGATAAGAAATGCAAAGGGCACAATTCATGCCGCATGGAGCAATTAATTCTTCCTGTTTCATAAAATTTTCTTTCATCTTTTATCATAAACGAGCTTTAAAAAATCGCAATCACATAATGGTGTACGGTTGGGTTAACGCGTCGAAAATGCGTAAATTAGTGGGAAAAAGCACAAAAATTAGCCATTTTTTTGATTTTAATCATTAAAATAAGCAAAGAGACTATCAATAAGTGTTATTATATAAAAAATGCTTTGTCATTTTAATAAACAAAATGGATTTTTTTGGAAACTTAGTCATTAACGCTCTCTGCGCAACGATTCTTATCGTGATCTTTTTTGCGAATATGAGAAGTTGTAAAGGCGGAGCAATTGGATGCCATATTTTCCGCTTGATTATCTTCAGCGGAATCATGATGTTTATCATTGACACAATTGGACGCTTGGATGGAGCTTCTAATATTAGCGTGCCGGTCGCAAACCAAATTGGTAATTTTCTTTTATTTGCTTTTAACCCAATGGTGCCTATTTTGTGGTTAGCCTACGTTGTCTATCAAGTATACGGCAAGGTTAAATATCTTAAAAAAATAGCTCTTTACGGCGCGATTTATATGTTTGTCCATATCGTCATTGTCGTCATTAATCTCTTTTTTGGTTATTACTACACGATTGACGTTAATAATGTTTATACCCGTGGGGCTTATTACGCTGTATCAATTTTATTTTCCCTCGCGCCCCTATTCGTGGCTTTTACCCTGACAATTACCAATCGTAATCAAATTGATTATCGAAAATATAATGCCTTTGTCTTCTTTCCTCTTTCCCCAGTCATCGGCACAATCCTGTCCTTCTTTACTTATGGTTACTCAATCGTCTTACCTTCGATGATGATTGCTTACGTTCTCGTGTTTAACAACATCCAAAACGATTCAATGCGAGTCGATTATTTAACTGGTGTATTTAACCGCCGGCACCTCGAAGATTTCTTAAGGAAGAAAATCAGCGAAAATAATCCTTGGCTCGCAGGAATCATGCTCGATATTGATAACTACAAAGCTATTAATGATATCCATGGACATCTCGTTGGCGATCGGGCTTTAATCGACTTCGCTCATATCCTCCAAAGATCAATTCGTAATAATGACATTGTCGCGCGTTATGGCGGCGATGAATTCGTGATTATTCTTGAAGCCAAGAACGAAAAAATCCTTAAGGATGTCTACGAAAATATAATCGCAAATATTATCGAGTTTAATCAACGCGAAATTTATCCATTCAAGATGACTGCCAGTATGGGCAAGGCCATATATGTTCCGGAAGAGAAAAAGACAATGGAACAATTCATCAATCAGCTTGATAATTTAATGTACGAAGACAAGAAAAAGAATCGTTCCCAAATCGACTAATTTAAAATGAATACCCTTTCCGCATCATCGCGGTGGCCACAAAGTGGCATGTTTTTTGATCGGTAAAAAATAAATAGTGGATATTGTTTTATCTAGCGAAACATTGGAAGAATATTATTGCAATAGGGTATGTTTTTATTTATGCAATTTATTCTTTAATCTATAATATTTGTCGATACTAATTCCTAGTTGATTAGCAGCCTCTTTCGGTGTAAGCTTCTTCCTTTCAACGTAAGACAAAACATCAAAAAACGCAATTTCATCGACTTGAATTGGTTTTCTACCTTTGTATTTTCCGGCCTTCTTGGCTCTGCTGATTCCTTGGGCCTGGGATTCTTTTCTTAAACGAGATGATCGTGAATAAAAATTAATGAATATATCATGAAAAATTTTCCGATTTTCGTCATTGATTTTATGACCATTAATAACAATATCATTTCCAAAACAGATATTGATTAGAATGTCTTTCATGAGTGCCGTGTTAGTTTTGTTGCCGAAGTAATTATCAAAGGAGATGGTTTCTTTTTCTTTATAAGGCAAGACAAACAGTTTATCTCCTGAATATTGATCTTTGGCTCTAATTAAGTATTCGATGGGATCCAAATACTCTAGCCCTACTTGTGAAAGTAATTCGTAAAAATCTTCTCTCTTTTCAGATGGAACTCTTTCGCTAATAAAAGTTGGGATTCGATTATCTCTGATGTATTTTTTTTCTTTTAAATCCAAATTTAAACCAGGAATACCCTGAAAATAATTAGTGTTTAATAAATCAGTTATGTAATAGTTTGGTTCAAAAACGTATTGAAAGGATTCATCTTCATTAAAAACATATGTTAAATTGCACACTGCATAAATAAAATCGCATGGACCTTTTATACAAATTCTGCCTTTCGATATGAGTGTTTTCATAGAACCTTTCCTGTTAATTTTTCATAAGAATATTTAATAATTTTGTCGTATCTATGTTTAATCATCGTTTTATAAAATTCCTTGTGAGAATCGCTAATTATTTGAATGTCATCAATAAGGTCATAAATCTTTTTCATATCGATCAACGGGCATATTTTTAGTAAAGCTTTGTTAATCTCCTCAAATTCTAACGACGATATAACTTCAAAATAAGAGTTCTTTTTTCCGTGCAATTTAATTTGTGAGGTAGGAAATTTATAAACCCTCAGATTGATTTGCTCTTGGTCTTTAACTATTGTTTCCATTTCGTCCTCATTGGTCATATTAGGAAACAAACAAGATCCATTATCAAAAACAGGTGCCAAGTAATATTTATTGTCTTTTTTTAAAAAGCCCCAGTTTCCACCGTGACGGTCAAAATTTCCAAGCAAAGCATCGACTATAAAAATTTCAAAAAAAGAAGAAATTGTTTCTTCGACATTCGTCATTTTTTTGTTTGAGGCAAGTAGCGACATTATATCTTCATAACTATATTGATATTGTTCTTTGTCTTCCTCAATCGTAGACTCTCCAACATCATTAAAAGGAACAAACTGGTAATTGTTAATAACAAAATCCTTACACGCAACTACCTTTTTTCCTTTATATTCTCCTAAATATGTTTCTTGACAGTCGAAACCCAACATTTGATAAATATGGCTACCCAAATATTCAGAAATGGTATTATATCGCACACTAAAAGGGGTCTTTTTTTGAAATTTAAGCATATAAGGAAAGCCAGAAATGATTATTCCTAACTTTTTCTCTGAACCGCCGTATGCTTTTCCGCTTAATTCATAATTTGTGAAATCAAAATATAACATTTTCCAAACCTCATCTATAGTATATGGGGCTCATAGTATTATTGCAATAGGGTATGTTTTAATTTTTGCGATATTCCCTCAATTTATATCGTTCAGATTGCGAATATCGAATTTAATACGGGGCTTAAGTCAAAATAGTTATATGACAATCTCAATGTAACAAATCCATAAACAATTAATTACTGGTGGGGGAAACGCTCATTATGGTG
>Ga0265294_10006245_pt1 | contig 14343 bp, 12 predicted proteins | sample MunlanPumphouse3_FD_192504 | JGI IMG/M metagenome (GOLD analysis project Ga0265294, IMG submission 192504) | Groundwater microbial communities from a municipal landfill in Southern Ontario, Canada - Pumphouse #3 | ecosystem: Environmental > Aquatic > Deep subsurface > Groundwater | place... | reverse complement strand
CTCACTCTCACTTATTAATTACAAAGAACTAAATATTTATAAATGCATATAACGACACATTATAAAAAACTATTTTTTAATAATTTTTTTCTTGTTTTTAATAGAAAGATTATACTTTAACTGTTGCTTTTTTGCTTTTTCACAAAGTCTTGTAATTTTTTTATCTGTAAAGGGATTAATTGCTTTAATTCCAGGAATCTTATTAAAGTCTTTAGTGTTTTCTGTATAGATTAAATGGACGTTATTATCAAGCATAGTCTGAGCAAGAAGAGCATCAAAGAAGTGCACTTTTGTTTCTAAGGATAAACTAATAGCTTTATTTATTGTTTCTGGAAAATAAAATAACAACTTAAAAACAGAATTAAAATCATTTAATGTTTCTATAATTTCAAGATCATCCATTGATTTTAATTTATTTTTCATAACATTTACAAATTCAATATAATTTTGTATACTTAAATAACCATATTTTCCAGTTAATGAATAATCTAAAATAAACACCGCATTATTTCTCTTCTTTTCAGATTCTTTTTTTGATTGTGAAATTACAAGTATGTTTGTGTCTATTAAATATGGCTCTTGTGGATTAAAATCTAATTTATCAAAATTTAAATATAAGTTATCTGTAATCATTCTTTATCACCATTTATCTCTCGTAAATCTCTGCTCTAGTCTTAGGCATCTTTCCGCCTTTTCCAATTTTTATTGGACTAACAAACATGCGATGTCTTAATCTTGCAATAGCTTCTTCTCTACGCTTATCTGTTTGACTTATTGTTTCAACAATAGTTTTACTTATGGCATCTTTTCTATCTCCATACTTGGCTTTTGCCATCTCTCTTAACATTTTTTCTGATTTATCATCCATTGATATTGTTATTACACCCATCTTTTCACCTAATTTTTCCGTTTAATAAATATAAAGAAGAAAGAACAAAATGTTTTTAAAAGGAGTAGTTTTAATTAATAAACTATTTAAATAATAGATTATTTAAATAATTGATTACTTAAATAAAGATTTTAAAAAAAATAAAAATAGCGGTGCGCGTCCAAGAAATGGTGCGAAATTAAAAAGCAAAAAAAGAACACAGAAAAACAAAAAAATTAAAATAAAAAAACTACTCTTCAATTTCTTCAAGAGAATCAGGGCTGTCGCCTTCTAAAGAATCATCAGCATCTATATCTTCTATAAGTTCTGTTTCTTCTAAAAGATTTGCAGATTCAAAGTCATAATCTTTATCAAAGGCTAAATCTCTCGCACTTATATTAACAACATATGTAGTTGGAAGATTCCTATTTAAAGACATCAATTGATTAAAGTTTAATAAATTTGTAAATACAGGCACATATACTCTTAATACTCTAACACCTGAACCTTTATTAATATAATCTCTTAATCTTAATATCTTTTGACCACTAGACCCACTATGCGCCATTAAATTATCCCCATAAATTGATTTACCAACATATGTAGCAACATGAGTATATTCTCTAGATCTGGAATTATACCTGCTTGTTGGAATTTTTATACCAAGTATCGCTCCATCAACTAAAAAACTAAAATAATTATTAGGTAAATAATTAAGAGTTGTTTGTACAGAAACATCTTCTTGACAACAATTTTGAGTTGTTGGAACAAATCTACAAGGAGTTTTATTTAAACAAATGTCTTTTGCTTCCCAAATTAATTTATAAGCATTAATTGCTTCTTGTTTTGTGTCATATGTCCAAGCATCTGCGCCAGTGTCTGGATAATTATTTAACCCATTAACATAAATTGCTTGCCCTAATTCTCTAACATATCTTGCACAACGATTAGGATATCCACGAATTCTAATTAAATTATTATAATTATAGTAATTTGGCTTTTTAATAAGTAGACTTAAATTATTAGATAAAAGGACAGAAAGATATTTCTCTTTCTTAGTATTCCAATAGTTTGCATCTAGCCCCTCATAAAGATTAATTGTTTCTCTAAAAGAAGGAGTGTTTTCAGCTTCTGGCAAAACCCCATATTCTGAGAATAAACTAGGTTCACTAAAATATTTTCTTTTAATTGTTAAATAATTGATTAAAATTCTTGCTTCTTTTGTTGTCTTAATATATGTATTTTGAGTATTTCCTCTACTATGTATGCTCTTAACAAAGAAATTAACATCTTCAAAAGCATCAATAAAATCGCCCCCCGAGTATATTAAATCTTTGCGTTCTTGGTTACTGTCACTCATTAAACTACCTAACACATACATATAATTAAGAGAAGCTGAGCTTTCAACAATAAATTCTTTAAAAGTATAAGGTTTATAGGTTAATCTACTATTTTTAACTAAAAGATTTAATTCTTTAAGATAATCAGAAGTAAAAAGTATTGTTGAACCATAACTATCTGAATTTCGTTTTATAGCATTAATTAAAAAACCAAAATAGCCATTATCGTTATATATTAACCCATTATATCCATAGTCATAATAAAGATTTCTATTCCCGTTATTTATTTCAGAAACTATTTGATTTATTTCTCTAAAATCCCCTAGAGCTAAATATTGAAATTGTTCTTCTTCTGCTAATTGTTTAGGTAAAGAAGGATCTAATTCTATTAAATTCCCACTATCTCTATTAGTTAAACTTATTTGAGTAAATCCTTTTAAATTTCTATTAAAATTAAGACTATAATTACAATTTGATCTTTCTGAAATTATTGCCCACAACTGAAAAGTTTGTTCTAAGGATAGATCATATGCTTTTGCAGTATCAAATATAACTTTGTGATAATTTTCATTTTCTTCTCTAAAACAAAAACTTTCTCGTTTAGGTATTAAATATAAGATTAAATCTTTAATATAAATGTCTTCAAAATATTGTTCTTCGAAGTTTTTAACTAAAGTAAAATTATTTAAGAAAGAAAGAATATATTCGTCTTTTATAGTTGTTTCTGTTGAAATATATCTTGGAGAACTAAAAAAATCAACATCTCTTTTAATAATATAACAAAAATTAGCATCTGCTTGTGTTTCACAACCACTTGGTGCACTATGTTGAGAAATAACTTGAATTGGTTTTTTCTTAAAATTTAAATTAAACTTAATTGGTTTTACTAAATTATTAAACTCAGGATAAAATGTTAAAAAGAAATGGTGATTTCTTTCAAAATCAGAAGGTTCTCCTTTAAGTTCAACATTTACATTTAATAAAATAGGATAACTTATAAGCATCCTTTTTGAAATTAAAGAATCAAAACACCCTGTAGCATCAGACACTCTATTTTCTCTTAAATATTCAATAATTCTTTCTTTTGTTAAAGGTATTAATATTCTATCAATAACAATATCTTTATTATTTATATTAAATACTCCTTCGTTTGGTATTCTAGAATAATAGGTGTTTATAGCAAAAGCACAACTGCTATTAATACTTGAAAAAGAATCATCTTTTAAAAAATAAACCTCTTGAAAGTTTGCATCAATTACTAAATTTTCTGTTTTTGTTTCAATAATATTTGGTTCTAATCTTATGTCGTTTATTATTATATCTTTATATGTTTTTATTCTTGGAGAAATGTTACCGTCTTCTTGTACTACGTAAGTTACATCTATTTCTTTGTCTGTGTTTGATCTTTGAGCATAGATTTCAAAAATATCATATATATTACTATAATCTTTTAACTCTGGAGACAAATTGTTTGAAAAAGAAAAAACTGGTCCTAAGAACAATATTAAAAACAAAAATATTGAAATAAATTTTAGATTCATATTTTCTTTCTCCTTCTTTTACTTTTAGGAGCAAGCATAATTATGACTATAAAAATTATAATACCTACTAAAAGCCAAACAAATAAACTATTTGATTTGTTTTTTGGACCAAGGTTTGGAATTACTGTCTGACTAGAGGTTACTATTTTTTCTTGGATATCATAATTTATATCTTTTTCTATATTAACATCTATGTCTAATATCTCAAACATTATCTCTTTATGTTCTTCTCTTGTTAGTTCGTTTAAACTAAATTCTAATTTTTGATTAAATAGTCTATTTGTTTCTTTATCTGTTAATTCTATATTTAAAGTATAATTGGCATAACCTACAATTAGATTTTTTGGAATTTCATAAGGCAAAGTTATATTGTTATCAAACAACAAAGTGTTATTTTCAGAATCAATTGAGATAGCAACACTATATTTTTCTAAATCCTCATTTGCTGATAAATACAAAGTGTCTTCTGCCCAAAAGTCACAACTTTTAGAAATTTCTTCTTGTTCACAAGAAAGGCTTAAACAAAAGAAAAAATTTGGTAGGGCTTCTATGCTTGAAAGATTTAAATTAAATTCTTTTTCTTCAATTTTATTTGAGTCTATATATATCTCATAAACCACCTTAGCATCAGAAGACACTTGTGTATCTAAAATCACAGGCACATTATCTATTTCAGAAAAAGAATAAGAATTTACAAAATAAACCTCATAATCATTTAAAATTGTTATTTTAATAATGGCTTCTTTTGAAAAATTTAAATCTCTTAAACCAATATCTATAACTTCACCATAATAGTTAATTTCAGAAAAATTCGGTGTAAATGCAAATACACAAGTCAGGTTTAAAATTATAAAAAAATAAATACATATGTTCTTCATTTAATCACGTTCTATTCTTTAACTAACATCACAATCTAGATTAATTGTCTTCTTTGGACAAGCACCATTTGTTAAAATCATATTTTCTATAGTATCTAAATCTAAAGAAGAAAGAATAGATTGGTTGCCATCAATATATGTAAAGTCTGAAGAGGTTGATAGTTTAGAGATCTCTCCGGGGTCGACTAGTTTTTCAAATCGTCCAACAATTGATGTGTTTTGTGCATGTATTGATAAGATTATATTAAACAATCTTAATTCAGAATTATTCATTAACAAAATGTTAACATCCTTTGATGAAGAATCAATTACACAAGACTCAATAACAAAAGTTGCATTCATACAAGTAAAATCGCTTGCCTGCCTTAATTCATTAGAAGTTTCATCTAATTGATTTTTTGAAGTTTCTTTCATCCATGCAAAAAAAATTGTAGCTAAGATTACAGTTACCATTACAACCATAATTGCAACAATTACTTCTGAAGCACCCTTTTTTGTTAAAAACATTTGTCTTTTCCTTTTGTTAAATTATTTTTATTTTTCTTCTCAATAATAAAAAAATAAATCGTAGTTGTTACATTTGTTAAAATTATTAACAAAAACGCAATTCCAACAATCTTAATTGTAAAACTATTTTCTAAACCCATGTTAATCGGATAAGTTGCAAGAACAGCTGCAGCAAGTCCTCTTGCGTGTAAAGCAACAACAACGTCTTGATCTTTTTTGTCCAAAGTTTTTGAGAAAAAAATCTTAGTAGAAAGTGCTCTAACAATTAAAACCAAACTTACAAGTGCTAAAGTTATTAAAATAACTTCTAAAGTAATTACTTTAATATCAATAATTATTCCTAAATAAACAAAGAAAAAAGTTTTAATTAACAAAGAAATCTCACTTTGAAAATGAGCCATACTTTTTTCAATAGTAAATTCTTTCATTTTAAATGTTTTTAAAATATCTGAAGCATTACCTAAAACTAATCCAAAAACTAAAGCACAAAATGCCCCATTGCCATTTAAAAATTCAGTCAAAGCATAAAGCACAAAAAGAAAAGCTAAAGTTAAAAGATAATTAAATTCTTTAACTTCTGAATAATCTCTTAATAATTTAATCCAAATCATTCCCCCAATTATTGCAATTAATGTTGCAATTGCAAAAGCTGAAAAGATTCCTTGAATAACAGTTGTGGCACTTGCAGAATTTGAAATAATTATTCCTACAATTGTTATTGTTGCAACAACACAAAAAACATCAGTTATTGCAGATTCTAAAGTCATTATTACTTTTGTTTTATCACTAGCACTAGATTTTGTAACAAGAGGGATTATGATTGCAGAACTAATACCCCCAATAATTGCACCCGTCATTAGTCCATAAAGCAAATCAAAACCAAAAATAAAATGTAAAACTAATCCACATGCTGAAATTGTAAGAATAAATCCTAAAATAGTAAATATAAATGCATTTTTAATTTCAGTAATGACTTTATAAAAATTAAGATATAACCCACCATCAAATAACAAAATAATTAAAGCAATGGCTGCAAAGATTGGAGTAAATGATCTTAATAGTTCAATCATTTCTAAAGGAATAATATTAAAAATTGGCCCTAGTAATAACCCTACAAGAATTAACAAGAAAATATCTGAAATCTTTGTTTTTTTAAAAAAAATGTTTCCAAAAAAACCAAGTAAAAATATTCCTGAAATGAATAATAAAAATACTATTGTGTCGGTCATAAGATTACTCCTTTAAATATTTAACTTATATATTATATACTGTTGAATTAATTTATAAATTTAACTAAAATATATAATATATATAAGATGTTTATTGGAGAGAAAAATATGGTTCAAAAAATAAAAAATGATTTTAATAAAAAAACAATTTCTTTAGTTACAGTTTTAGTTAACGAAATGGCTAATCAAAAAAAAGGTTCTTTCTTTATAATTGCTAAACAAAATATTTCTAGTAAATATGAAAGACTATATCCTGATCTTTTCTCTCATAAAAAAATAAATATTAAAGATAAAGAAACTCAAACTCTTTTAATTGCTCTAGCAGAACTGGATGGAGCAATTGTTGTAGATGACGATGGTTATGTTATAGACTATGGTGTTAAAATTAAAAAAACAAAAATACTTTTAGGACATGGAACAAGACATTCTGCGGCAAGAGGAATTTCTCAAGAAAAAGGAGTTCTACCAATAATCTCTTCAGAAGAAGATGGAAGAGTAAGAATTTTTAAAGAAGGAGAAATGGTTGCTGAAATTAATCCTAGAACTGGAAAAGACAAACTATTTTTTGAAAAAATAGGAGAGTTGTTTTCTAGACCTGATCTTCAAGTAGCAACAGCAGGTGGTGTTGCGTCTCTATTGTTAAGAGTTAATCCTTTTATGGCTGGTGCAATTTTTACAGGAAGTTGGATAATAACCAAATATGGATTAATAAGCATGAAAGAATTTTTAGCAACAGGAAAATTAGTTGTAAAAAAACAAGCAAAGATAATAAATAAAAAAATAAAGAAGAATAGAAATGATAAAAGAAAAAAACTATAATGAAACTAAAGAAGTAGCTAGTGGAATTGTTGAATCTATTATTAGAATTATAAAAAAAACGATAATTTTTGGAATGGTTATTCCTTTTATTATCTATATTTTTATTAGATTTCTAGAAATTGCTTTTGGATATTCTTGGCAACAACAACTTATTTTTCAATATATCGCATATATTTATGTTATAGGTTATGTTGCATTTCTGGTTTATATGAGTGTAAAAAGTCAAATACATTCTACACTTTATTACTCAATTGGTTGGATTTTAGGATTATTGTTACTTTACAGACTAAATATATTTGAATTTGAAATGTTTAAAGATTTTATAATAATTCCAGCGATTTTTATTATACTAAAAATTCTATATTTAATATTAAAAAAATCTAAAACAAATTAAATCCAAAACCTTTAGATTGAATCCTTACATATCTTTTTAATCTATTTTGACTTATTCCTGAATTTTCTAAATCGTTATAAGTATATCCTGCTTTAATTAATTGATCAAGACTATATCCTACTCTATAAAGATCTTTTGCAGAAAACCCTATTGATTTTAATTCTTTAGCAGAATATCTTATAATCCTTAATTGTCTTGCTCCATACCCTAGTTTCCAAATATCTTTTGCAGAAAACCCAGCATATGCTAATTCTCTTATAGAAAATCCAACACCATATAGTTCTCTAGCCAAAAACCCAGCATCTCTTAAAGAAGCTGCATCAAATCTTGCTTGTTTTAACTCATAAGCAGAATATGCTTTCTTTAAATCATAAGCACTATACCCTGCAGCCCTCATTTCTTTTGCATTATATCCTGCGTTTTTAAGATCAATAACATCAATATCTAAATCATTTAATTCTTTTGCAGTATAACCCGCTTCTTTAATTATCTTTAAATCAAAACCTGCAAAATATAATTCTCTTGCAGAAAATCCAAGATTATGAAATTGTTTTGCTGAATATCCAATCCCTAATAACTCTTTTGCATTAAAATCTGCTTCTCTTAAGTCATAAAGACTATAACCAGCTAAATGAATTTCAACAGCAGAAAATCCCGCATCTTTTAATTCTCTAATAGAATAGCCTTTTGAAATAAATTCAGGCAATCCACAACCAATTAATCTAATTTCTTTTAATGGACAACCTGCATTCATTAATTGAACACAAGATAATCCTGCATTTGATAGTTCTCTAGTTGTATATCCTGAAAAATAAAGCTCTTGTGGAGAATACCCAAAATTAAGAAGCTCTCTAGCTGAATAATTAAGATATCTTAATTCTTCTAAATTAAATTCTTTTTTCTTTTCATCTAATGTTAAAATATCCATTAAATCAAAAATGTCTTTAAGCTTATAACCGCCTTCTTTTAAATCTTTTATTGTATATCCAGCTCTATACATATCTCTTGCAGAAATTCCTGCATCTCTAAACTGAGAAATTGTAACTCCGACAGGAGCTAATTCTTTAATTCTAAATCCTTCTTTTAAAAGATCTTCTAAAGTAATTCCTTCTTCTAAAAGTTGACAAATATCAATTTTATCCTTATCTATTAAATCAATTAAAGTATAACCCATTTCACAAAGTTCTTTAATAGTAAATGCTTTCTTTAGTTCTTCTAAAGAATATCCTCCTTCTAGTAATTCTTTAATATTATATCCTGCTAATTTTAATTTTTTAACCGAAAATTTTAAATCAAATAATTCTTTGGCATCATATTTTGCATAAGCAATTACATCTTCTGTAAATTTTAAATCAAATAAATCTTTTGCAGAATATCCTATATCTTTTAATTCTCTTGCAGAATATCCTGCTAATTTTAATTCTTTTAAATTATATTTAGCATCATGTAATTCTGAAGCACTAAATCCTAAAGTAAAAAGATACTTTGCACTAAATTTCATTTGTTTTAGTTTTGTTGCGTTATATTTTCTTTGTTTTAGTTTTGTTGCATTATATCCTAATTGTAACATCTTTTTAGCAGGTGTTTTTTTATTTAACAATTGTGATAAAGTTAATTCTTTTTCTTCTAATTTGTAGCTAAGATCTTTTATTTCTTTATTTGTAAATCCTGATTTTTTTAGATCTTCTGCAGTATATTTTAATTTTTTATAAATTGTTTTATTCGCATTAACTTTCTTTAAGTCTTTTGCATATCTTAAAATGCTTATTTTCTTTTTCTTTAACAAAGTTGTGTCAATTGGACTAATTATAAAAGCACCTGGAGAATTAAGTTGTTTATTTAACTTTTCAATAATTTCTTTCTTTATTAAACCTGCAGTTGCTTTCTTTAATTTTACCTTTTTTACTAATTTGTAGTTAAGATCTTCTATTTCTTTATTTGTAAATCCTGATTTTTTTAGATCTTCTGTAGTATATTTTAATCCTTTATAAATTGTCCTGTTTGCATTAACTTTCTGTAAGTCTTTTGCATATCTTAAAATGCTTATTTTCTTTTTCTTTAACAAAGTTGTATCAATTGGACTAATTATAAAAGCACCTGGAGAATTAAGTTGTTTATTTAACTTTTCAATAATTTCTTTCTTTGTTAAACTCGCCGTTGCTTTCTTTGGTTTTATTTTTTCTTTAGGTACGACTTTTGGTTTATTAAAACTATATCCTAGTTCTTTAATTTCTAATTCTGTAAATCCAGAATCAATTAAATCTTTTAAAGTATATTTTAAACCAACGTAAATTGTTTTATTTGCATTGATTTTCTTTAAGTCTTTTGCATAGTTTTTAATATCTAATTTTCTTTTTCTAAGTAGACTTAAATCCACAGGAGCTATAATAAATCTCTTTGGAGAATTAAGTTGTTTATTTAATAATTCAATTACTTCTTTCTTTTTAAGATTTTGAGTTATTTTTTTCATAATTTATCACATTAATTATTGCCTGTTAATCAATTAACTTTATAGGGTTACTATATATATTATATATAATAAGCTTTATAAAACAAAGTTTTATTGAATTTTTTTAAAAAATTAAGATCCAGCTGCTTTTTTTAGTCTATTCATTATTGAGTGTCCAAATTTCTGGTCTGGCACCTCTTGAACAATAATCGCGCTAGCTTTCTTCTTATCTGCGAATCTAAAATCCGAAAATAAATTTTTTGAATAATCTATTAATTGATTATAATCTTTTGAAAACACTAAATCTTTATTTTCAATTTTGTTATTAAAAGTAATTATTGCAATTTTTTCTTTATTTTCTAATTGTTTTTTTATTTCTAATTTTATTTTATTTTTTGAAATTAGAAGTACTTTTGCTTTAGGAGAATAATGTTTATATTTCATTCCTGGAGCTTTTGGTGCAGTTTTACTTTTGGATTTAGAAATTTCGACTTTTCCAATTACTTTCTCTATATCTTCTTTAGTAATATACCCTGGTCTTAATATTGTTGGAACTTTTGAAGTAAAATCAATAACTGTTGATTCTATTCCTATCTTACAATTTCCTCCATCAATTATATAATCAACTTTGCCAAAAATATCATCAATAACATGTCTTGCCTTTGTAGGGCTTGGTTTACCTGAAAGATTTGCACTTGGAGCAACTATTGGAACTTTTGATTGTTTTATTAATTTTAAAGCAATTTTGTTTTCTGGCATTCTTATTGCAACACTGTCTAGCCCTGCTGTAACAATCTTTGGAACAATTTTCTTCTTTTTTAGAACAATTGTTAAAGGTCCTGGCCAAAACTCTTTAATTAACCTTTGGGCACTTTGCGGAAAAACTTTTGCAAGTTGTTCAACTTGAGAGATATCAAAAATGTGAACAATTAAAGGATTATCTTGTGGTCTTCCTTTTACTTTAAATATTTGAGAAATTGCTTTCTGATCAAAGGCATTAGCACCAAGACCATAAACAGTTTCAGTTGGAAAAGCAACCAGTTTTCCACAGATTATTGCTTTTGAAACTAAATTTATCTTTTCTAGTTCTGGGTTTCTAGAGTTTATTTTAAGAAGAGTTGTTTTCATGAATAATCAAATTTGTCCAACAAATAGTGGAGCCGGTTTTGCTCAGCTCGCGCGCAACTATTTACTTATTATTAATCCACCAATATACTCTTGCTTAAACACAACTTTTCCTTTAAAAAAAATCTTTTCTGTTCCTGAGAAATCTGTTATGTCGCCTTTAATGGCATTAGTATATTTATAGTTTCCTAGACTGTAACTCTTCGGGCCCCTATATGGTGTCTTTATATTTACTTTGGCTAAAGCAAGTTTTAGAAAACCAAAAATGTCTTTTGCAAAAAAAACATCTCCGTGATATTTACTATTCATTCCTCCAGAATAAGCCATTGCCCAAACAGGTTTTTTATTAAATCTAACAACCTCTTGACCTGGAGCAAAAAAGAAACCACAATAACTATCTCTATACTCCCATTTTCCTTTCTTATATTCTAGTTCTTTAAAATCCGGTCTTTGTGCTTTTATTTCTTTAGCATTTACATTTGCATATGTTTTTGTTTTTGCTTCAACTAAAAATTCTGCAAGTTCTTTTAAATTTATTTTATCAATCATATTAATTATCTTTTTTCTTCTTTAGATTATATTTTATTTTATTTTTCTTAATTTGATCAGACAATATTTGCAATAAATGTTTCTCTGATTTATCTAGATGCTGCTTAATTTCATAAGAATATGGTTTAATTTGAACTCCTCTTTGAGATAATAGTTCCATAAATTCACCAACATACATGTCGGATAGCTTTGCACCTTCAGAATACGAGAGTCTATCTTCTCCAAAACCTTTAATTGCAACTTCAGTAGATATTTCTTTTAGTCCTAACTCTATCGCTCTTCTTAATATAATAGATTTATCTAATTTTTCTAATTTTGAAAGTAAATTTACTCTGTCAACAACATCTTTACTTAATCTTAAGCTTACATTTTCTTTCTTTTCCAAGATTAATCACCTCGTTAAAAATTCTGTTTCTTTTAAATCATCAACTGTATATCTTCCTTTAATTCTTAATATTTCTAATTTTTCTTTTAATTCTTCTTTTGTTAATAGTTTTGTAAGATAAAATGTATTTAATAATCTAATTGCAGTGTATGTGTCTATATTTAATAATTTACATGCACATAACCCTTTCTTATCATCAATAAATACACTTTTGTTTTCTTCTTTAGCTAATGCTATTGCATGTAATTCCCCAACATCTAAACTAAATTTTCTAGTTAACATCTCTATTAAATGCTTATCTTTTGGATCTTTTATTTTTATTTTTCTTGAATTAACTAATTCTTCGATTTCAAATGCATCTTCCATATTTTTTAACTTACCTCTCTCAATTTCTTCATAAACAATTGTTGGAACAACTATATCAAAATAATCTAATGTTAGATTTAATAATTTAGATTTAGTTAATAAGATTAAAGTTGATGAATCACTAATTACTATTTCCATATATAATTTAGAACAAAGAAGTATATAAATGTATTACATTGTAATTTTTGTAATACATACAAAAACAAATTAGTTTTTTCAAATCTCAAACTTATTCAACAGTTACTGATTTTGCTAGATTTCTTGGTTGATCTATTGGGCAGTCTTTAAAGTCTGCAATATAATAAGCTAACAATTGCATAGGGATAACATTAACAAAAGGAGTTAGATTTTCACAAACTTCTGGAACGTAAATTACATGATCACACAATCTCGATATCTCTGCATCTCCTCTAGTTGCTATTGCTATAATCTTTGCACCTCTTGCTTTTGCTTCATGAATGTTTGATAAAACTTTATCGTAATTAAGATCCTGATTTGCAATAACAAAAACAGGAAGTTCTTTATCAACTAAAGCAATTGGACCGTGTTTCATCTCTGCAGCAGGATAACCTTCTGCATGAATATAAGATATTTCTTTAAGTTTAAGTGCTCCTTCTAAAGCGATTGGATAATTTATTCCTCGTCCAAGATATAATGCGTCTTTTGAATTATAATATTGTTTTGCAATATCTTTAATATCTTCTTCAGTCTTTAGAATTTCTTTAACAATTTTAGGAAGTTCTAAAAGATTATTAATTAATTTTTTAGAATCATTTTCATCAATTGTTCCAAGTATTTTTCCAAGATAAAGCGTTAAAAGATTTAAACAAACTAATTGGCTTGTAAAAGCCTTAGTTGAAGCAACACCAATTTCTGGCCCTGCTCTAATGTATATCCCACCATCACATTCTCTTGCTATTGTTGAACCAACAACATTAACAATACCAATTACTTTTCCACCCTTTCCTTTTGCTTCTCTAACTGCAGCTAAAGTGTCTGCGGTTTCTCCTGATTGACTAATAGCAATAACTAAAGTATTATCATCAATAATTGGATCTCTATATCTAAATTCAGAAGCATAATCAACTTCAACTGGAACTCTTAAAAATTTCTCCATAGAAAACTTCGCAACTAACCCACAATGCCAAGATGTTCCACAAGCAACAATTATTATTCTTCTTATTTTCTTTATAGTTTCTGCAGAAAGATTAATTCCACCAAGTTTAGCGGTGTTATTTTCAAAATCTATTCTTCCTAAGATAGCTTGCTTTATTGTTTCTGGTTGTTCATGTATTTCTTTTAACATGAAATGCTTATATCCTTGTTTTTCTATTTGTTCTAGATTCATTTGCACTTCTATGATTTCTTTATCTAAACTAATGTTGTCTAAAGAAGTTATTTCACAGTTACCGTTAATAGAAGCCATTTCGTTATCATCTAAATAGATTACTTTTTTTGTGTGTTCAATAACTGCAGAAACATCACTTGCTACAAAATATTCGTCTTCTCCAACGCCAATGACTATTGGAGAACCTCTTCTTGCAACAATTAGTTCTTTTCCTGATTTATGCATAACAACTAGACCAAAAGTACCTACTACTTCTCTTAGTGCTTTTTGAACTGCTTTTTTTAAATCGCCAGTATAGAACTTTTCAATCAAGTGAGCTAGAACTTCAGTATCTGTCTGAGATTTGAAAATATGCCCTTCTTTTTCTAAATATTTCTTTAAGGTTTCAAAATTTTCTATAATTCCGTTATGAACTAAAGCTATTTCTTCTTTACAATCTGTGTGAGGGTGTGCGTTAATTGTTGTAGGTTCACCGTGTGTTGCCCATCTTGTGTGTGCTATCCCAATGTTTGCTTTAAGGTCTGGGTATTTCTTTATCTCTGAGT
>Ga0265294_10006244_pt1 | contig 14346 bp, 12 predicted proteins | sample MunlanPumphouse3_FD_192504 | JGI IMG/M metagenome (GOLD analysis project Ga0265294, IMG submission 192504) | Groundwater microbial communities from a municipal landfill in Southern Ontario, Canada - Pumphouse #3 | ecosystem: Environmental > Aquatic > Deep subsurface > Groundwater | place... | reverse complement strand
TTGTCTTCCAGCAGGTTCTCAAAAATATGCCCCAGCATTTCCGGGTCAACGGCTACTGTATGTTCATCGGGGCTGTCTTCGTAAACCGTAAAATTAAAGGCATCAAGAAAATCTAGAAAACCACGGCTGTTCTTTAAATTATTTCTAGCAAGTAGCATGTCTTCAAAATCTGCCTGGTGAAACAGCGTAGCCGGAAGTGTTAATATAGCTCCATCATATTCTCCTTTATCAAACAGACCGCCATTCAGAAAAGGAACTTTTACCTTTTTGCCGTCGGGCATTATAAAATCATCATTAACCCTTTCCTTATTTAGTGTTTCAAAGAATAAAACTGTAAGCCAGTTCGGATAGAAAGTTTCATCACCGCCCGATTGGGTAAACAGTTTTTTAATAAAATCGGTTAATCCATCTTTGTATTCCGTATCGTTTGCACCTAGCCATCCCTTTTTTTGTACAAAGTAGAGAAACACAATCCTCCCCAGTAATTTCTTTACAAAATCTCGAATGGGTTTGCAAGCTTTGTCTTTTTCTTCTTTAGTTGCATTTTGCGGCACAGTGATACTAAAGACCGATTTCCGGAAATTAGACTCCTGTAAATAGTCGCAGAATTTTTGATAGTGCAAGGTGTACTCATCAAAAAAGACCTTACTTAGTTTTTCAACAGAAAAAGCGTTTATAAGCGTTTGAAATGTGATTTCTTTTTCTGAGCTTAGTACTTCGAAGCGTTCGGCAGCAGTTTTACAGGTTTCAGAAGGACCTAACAAAAAAGTGTACCGCTTGGCATTAGTGTTTTTTTCTTTTACACCTTTATCGGTTAATATACTGTCTTTAGCAACCAAAGTAAGCCTCCATACATTTTTATTGGCCGAAGCAACAAAGTTGATTAAGGCAGCCTGCCCGGCAGTAAGTAGTTTTCGCACATACTGCTGAATGGCGACTTTGCTTTGTTCTATTCGTACTTTGGGCTGAAGCAATACTTCATAACAGGTTATTTCAGTGCTATCGTCAAGTAGGATTTTCCCGTAAATCCATACTTTATCAATGGAAGCAGATTCCGATTTGTTTGGATTAACAGGAGCCGGAATTAACGAAGAGTTTAATGTAAATCCCGAACCGAAAACCGGACTTAATACTTCGCATGAAAAAAGAATCCTGTCGTAAGGTTTATGTAATGCATTTTGTAACTGAATTCTGTTAGCTGTCATATTATTCCGGTTTATTCTCTTTGTTCATTTTTTTGATATAGGGAGTTGCGGTCAACGATCTCATCTGTGTAATGGCTGATTGGTTTAATTTAATCAGGCGTTCACTCATAGGAATTTGCATTCGGATGAATTCTGCATTCAAACTTTCGAGATTGGCCAGAACCAGCAATTGTTCAATGGTTGAATAATCCCTGATATTCCCGTCTTTCCCGGGATTTTCCTTTCTCCATTGCCCGGCAATTTTTCCAAACATGGCTACATTTAGCATGTCTGCTTCGTTGGCGTAAATTACAGAAGCTTGTTCTTTTGTGACTTCTGGGGGTATTATGTTTTCTTTAATCGCATCGGTATGAATCCGGTAATTGATTTTGGTGAGTGTTCTGTGTAAATTCCATTCCAGTGACAAACGTTGGTTTTCCTCTTCTTTTAAACGTTGAAACTCCTTAATAAAATAGAACTTGAATTCTGCGCTTATCCATGTTGCGAACTCAAAAGCAATGTCTTTGTGCGCAAAAGTTCCCCCATATCTTCCTGATCTTGATACAATCCCTTTTGCATTCGTAGCTTCAATCCATTTCTGAGGTGTTAGTGTAAAACTATTTGACCCCGATTCATTTTTAAACGCATCGAATTCGATGCGTTTAAAATCAGGATTGTGCAACAACTCCCATAATCCACAAAACTCAATTGCACTTCTTGTGCGCATCCAGTTCTGAATGACATAATTAGTTCTTTCAACATCCCTATATTTGGCCATATCTGTTAAAGAGATATAGTCATCTGATCTTAACGAATAAAATGTAATTTGTTGACCTTTGACGCTGATTAATTTACTTTTTGTCATTTAACATTATTTAAAACATTAGCTGAAACTTTCCGTTAATACAATTTGGGGGTTAATAATGCCCCTATGTATGTTATTTGCTTGCTGGATTTCTTCAGCATTTACAAAAATGTCGTACCTGTCGAGAACATTTATAAAAAACTGACTGATAAACATCTCTTTATCTATTTGTAAAGTATGTAGGTTTGATACAAAAAAATCATTAATAGCTTTTGGAAAACCTTTGGAGGCATAGGTCCCACGTTGTATAATTTCTCGTGCACGCAGCAAAGTATTCCGTTTTTGTTCAGTAGGTGCACATTTCACTGCCTCTGTCAAGTTGGTTAATGCTTTATTTTCTGCAGGACTAAGATTTTTTCGGGTAACTGTTTGCATAATTTCCTGATTCTTTTCTGACTTGAAATATTCAAGTCCTGCCAAGGTTTGTTTATGATGCAGTTCGTGAAGTGAAATCGCTTTCTCGATATCGGTTGCTTTAAACAATTTGACTGCCTGTAGAAAATTGAGTTCAATAATATTCATTTCAGGAGTGATCAAGCAAAAAATTCCCGGATGGCTCTCGCTTTTTAAATATGTTAAGGAGGTCTTTTGCAACGGATAGTTTATTTCATCTGTTTCTGTGTTTAATAATGTTAATTGTTTACTATCATCAGGCACTTCTCTGCCACATCGTGCTTTGTTTGGAATTTTGGATATATCGTTGAAAATTTTCGGATGCTTTTTCCTGAAATCTCTTAATTCATTGAGGTATTTAAGGATTTCACTTTCTTCTTTTTGAATTTTATTTCCAAACAAGGCTCCCGCTCCTTTCTCTTCAAGTATTGAAAACACCTTGTTGTCTTCCCCAAAAGCGGTATGAAATGCCTGTAATTTCCTCAAGGCATTGTTCACCAGGTGAATTTGAGCATCACCTTGTGAAGAAGGATAATAATTGTAAACATATATTCTTCCTGCTCTTGAACCAATACGATTAACACGACCAATGCGTTGCATTAAACGAGTTGAGTTCCAAGGCACATCATAATTGACAATTACATTACTCCGGTGCAGATTAATACCCTCAGCCAACACTTCCGTTGTAATGATAACATCGTAATCATTTTGCCATTTTTCTTCTTCAAGGTTGGCATCAAAATTATCTCTGATTATATTTTCAACGTACATTCTGTTCTCTGCACTTACCTTTAATACCTTTTTCTTAGTAACTCTAGAAAGTTTAATTGTAAGTTCCTGAGCCGTTTCCTTTGATTCCGAAAAAATTATCAATTTCCCACTAATATTTTGCTTAGGTTTAAAAAATTCATTCTGAATATGTTTTGCAAATTCTATCAGTTTAGGATCTTCCTTAACCCTACTCCAACGTTCTATTAAATCATCTACTTTTTCTTTGTCTTGTTTTAAAAGGACAATAAAGTTTTTATCAAAAGCATTTTTCTTGTATTCCTTATTGTTCCCACCTTTTTCATTAATTTTAGCTTCAATTTCATCATAGCTCAATCCTTCTTCCAGAAGTTTATTAATATCCAAATCAGGAGCAATATAAATCCTGTCATCATCAAACATTCCAAGCATATTATCTATGGCCTTCTGAAATCTTGATAATGATTGTGTAAAAGCATAAAAGCTACTTTCAAGGCGTTTAACTAATAGTGTTTTCATGATCGCAGATAACCTTCCTGATATGGATTCTACATTACCATACATTTTCCTGTCTTCTTCTTTTGACAGGAACTCAATGGCACGGTAACGATAGTAGCCTAAACCATCAATTTTGTTTCCCTTTTCATCGAGATTGGTAATGAGTGATACTGTATCATAAAAAAGTTCGCTTTGTTTTCCGTTCAATTCATAGTAAAGTGCTATCGGGTCGCCCACTTTGGGAAACTTTATACCCTGGGTATTTAAATCTTCAAGATATTCCTTATTGTTTTCAATATCTGTTCTTGTTCTACGAATTACCAATGGCTCAACAACGTCGTCTCTTAACTTTTGGAATAAGGATTTTAGCTTCTTGATATTTAATTCCTTTTCATAAGCAAGCTTTTTATACTGCTCATTTATCGGTTTGAAATACTCCTGAAGGTTGCGAATATTTTCCAATGTACTATCTCTTCTGTCCTGGAAAAGATAAAGTTGATTTTCAATGTCCTGTGGTCTGTTGTTTAGAGGTGTTGCAGAAATTAGAATCACTTTCTTTCTTGTATCTCCATTTTCAGCAGCTCTTGACCGGGATTTTTTACAGATTTCCTGTAAGGCAAGGTACATTTCGGTGTAATCGTTTCTGAATTTGTGTGATTCATCTACTACAATTAAATCAATTTCCTCCGGATTTGGATATGAGTAGTTATCCCTGTCGATTATTTTATGCAGGCTTCCAATTGTAATAAATGTAAAATGATTGTCAAGTTCAAAATCCTTAACAGTTCTTCTCCAACTATCTTCGATTGCAGGAGGAACAACTACTAAAACTTTTGTATGTGTGCCATTTTCATAAACGAACTTTTTAATAATCATGCAGGCAATAATTGTTTTGCCCAAACCAACAACATCAGCTAATATAAAACCATTATGCTTCATCATTATTGCATATCCTTGATTTGCCGCATCCGACTGGTATTTTAACCGAATGTATTTTGGTGGTAATAATAAATCAATGTTGTAAGGGTCGTAATCAACACGTTTGCCGAAATATTCAGTCAGCATTTTGATATACAGCTCGAATGGGGTAAAGTCGTCTCGCAAATAGGTTTGCTTTCTTATCCTTTCTGCTTCTGCCTTTAATATTGGCACTGATTCATTCCAAAGGCTTTCAAATTCATCGGCAGCAAATTTCACATCCTCATAGTCGCGTAGACTGACATTAAACTCGTAATTTGATTCAGGATTTACTCCAAGACCGGCATCTGTCAGATTAGATGAGCCTGTAATAACTTCACAAGGAGCGTATTCATTGAATGAAGCAGATCTGAAAATATAAACTTTGGCGTGAATTTTCTTTTTTGGATGTGCTCTTAATTCAATTCTACCACTAACCAAGTCATCAATAAATTGCAATATCCCATTCTCAGTAAATTCATCGTAGTTAGCTTCCTGAATATTCTTTATTATTTCTTCAAGAAAATCCGCTTTTGTCTCTTCTGGATTTTCAAGGTAAAGTTGACCTTTGTCATGATATTTTTTAATTAGTCGGTCAACATTAATCCCAACGAGAATTCTGATTTTTGGAATTTTATCCAAAAAAGCTCTGAGTTTGAAATAACCCGAGGCTCTGAAATAGCCAACAAGTGCATCAAAATGCCGTATACTTTCTATGTTTGTAAATACTCCTTCAAATTTTTTGAGCAGACTATTGTCGTTCTGATTTGTAAAAAATTTAGTTGGCATTTATTTTTTCTCTTTTAATTGGTTAATAACTTCATTCAGCCCGTCTATTAAATACTCTAATTTCCCATAATTTGCATTTATACTGTCTTCTAAAAACCTTACCTGAAGTTCTTTGCAATCTGTTTTCAATATTTCGCTTAATGGTTTTAAATAGTCAATTGAGATGGGCCTTTTCCCTCGTTCAACTTTACTAAGAGTTGAAGTATCAATATCCAGTTGAGCCGCCACTTTGCGCAATGGGAGATTATTCACTTCTCTTAACCTCCTTATATATTTACCAAAGGATTCCTTTGCCATTTGACTTAACTTTTTGGACAACTTTGTCAAAGTTATATAATTTCAAAATTAAAAGCAAAGAAGTGTCAGGAAAGGAGGTGGAAAACAGCAAGACAATAATAATCTTGAAGTCACAATTTATCTGTGGTAATCCACTCAATCTTTATGCCTCTGCGTTCCATCCCCCTGAACCAGGTCATCTGCCGTTTTGCAAACTGATGAATAGCTATGGCAAGTTGCTCTTCCATCTGGTTGTAAGTTAACTTCCCTGTTATATATAAAGTTACATACTTGTATTCAAGTCCGTAATATATAAGATCTTCCGGAGTCAGTCCTCCGGCAAGAAGCCTCTCCACCTCCTCTATCATACCTCCCCTGAGCCTTTCTTTCAGGCGCTTATCAATCCTGACAACTCTCTCTTCCCTGGAGACAGATATTCCTATATATCTGGTAGTAAACTTAGGGCCGCTGGAGTTATCGCTTTCGTATTCATCAGGATTGTCAATTTCGTACATGGCAATCTCAATAGCTCTGATGACCCTCTTTTTACTGTCCAGATCAGTAATATTGTGAAGCCTTTTCATTGATGCCAGCCGTTGTGTAAGTTCATCCATGGAGAGCTTCTCAAGATTTGCCCGGAGCTGCGGGTCAGGGGGTACCTCTGCGAGCCTGTAGCCTCTGGTGACAGATTCTATGTAGAGCCCTGACCCGCCGCAGAGTATGGGCTGCCGACCACGGGAAATAATGTCTGTAAAGGCTTTGCAAAAGTCTTTTTTATATTCGAAAATATTGTACTTTGTTCCGGGATCAACAATGTCAATAAGGTGATAAGGTATTTTTTCACCATTGAAAACATAGTCGTCCAGATCCTTTCCCGTTCCGATATCCATCCCCCTGTAAACCTGTCTGGAGTCTGCGGAGATAATCTCTCCGCCGGTTTCGGCAGCCAGCCTGACGGCATATTTCGTCTTGCCGGAGGCAGTTGGTCCGAGTATGCATATTAAATTATGGCTCATTCGGCAAATTTAAACTATTTTTGCACTCTCTTCCATTCATTTGTGTCAAAAACCGGGGAGAGGTGACCTGTTTGAAATATGCCCAAAGCTAAAAGCAACATAGAGATAAAGAATAAAAAGGCCTCTTTTGAATATGAATTCATAGAGAGCTTTACTGCCGGCATTGTACTTACAGGCACCGAGATAAAATCAATCCGCGCAGGCAAGGCATCCCTTGCCGATTCATATTGTTATTTCGTGGGCAGCGAGCTTTTTGTCAGGAATATGCACATTGCGGATTACTGGTGGGGCAGTTTTAACAAACATGATCCCAGAAGAGAGAGAAAACTGTTGCTCACATCCAGAGAGCTTAGAAAATTGTTCAGGGCTTCACGGGAGAAGGGGATGACAATTGTCGCCACCAGGCTTTTCATTGCACAGAATGGCTACGCAAAACTCAACATTGCACTAGCCCGTGGCAAAAGGGAGTACGATAAACGACACTCCATTAAGGAGAAGGATATCAGAAGGGAGCAGGAGAGGGAGTAACGCAGTAAAGAAGACCCTTTCTTAAATCCTAATATTTCCCTTCCTAATATTTCCCTTTTGGTTTCACCCGTACTTGTTCCCGGCTTGGTTTTACCGGTTCGGGTTCTACCATAGCCGGTTTACCTTTCTTTACACTCCAGAAAATTAAAGCCAGACCCGCTATTATAAATGGAAGACTAAGCAACTGTCCCATATTCAGGGCCATTCCCTGTTCAAAAGCCACCTGCGGTTCCTTCACATACTCAATAAAGAAACGGGCTGTGAATAGTCCTGTCAGGAACAGGCCAAACAGAGTACCCCTTTTGAGGCGGGGTAAAATTTTGTAATAGAGAAGCATCAGTATCCCGAACAACAGAAGGTATGACAAGGCTTCGTAAATTTGGGTGGGATGCTTGGGAACAGTCTCTCCTCTGAGCGTAAAAATAAAGCCCCATGGGAGATCGGTCGGATTGCCATAAATCTCTGAATTCATGAGATTGCCAAGTCTTATAAGTGCTCCTGCAAGAGCAGTTGCAATTCCCAGTCTGTCCATTATCCATAGAAAATCAAACCGATATTTTTTCCCGTATTTTCTTACAAACCACCATATTGCCAAAAGTATTGCAATAGCTCCTCCATGACTCGCCAGTCCTCCCTCCCAAACTTTTAATATCTCTACAGGCTTTGCAAGATAGTACTCAGGTTCATAGAAGAGACAATGTCCAAGACGGGCTCCCACCACCGCTGCTCCAAGTAAAATGTAGAGCAGTTTGTCTAAAATTTCAACAGGGACTCCTTCCCTTTTGAAAAATCTTAAAAATATGTAATACCCGATAATAAAACCAGATACAAACAGAATGCTGTAATATCTTATATGTATTGAACCTATTGATATTATATCGGGTGACGGGGCCCATGTGACCGAGAGAAATGTATTCATATTTTTTATAAATGTGATATTTCTAAATTCTGATATTTATAAAATAATTATCGTTCCAGCCTTACAAAAACACTCAGGGGCAGCGATCTTCCAAATGAATCCTTTAACACGAGTTCTCCACATCCGGGAATTTTCGTTCCGCTCCTCTCCTTTCCGGTGAGAAAAGCCTCCCTGACCAGAGTTTCAGCCAGCACAGCGGAGTAACCGTTGGAGTATAGATTCAGCACAAGAAAACTGTTGGCCGGCGACAGTATCTTTGAAACTGCCTTAAGCATTTCATACAGATGTTCGTCGAGTTTCCACCTCTCTCCTTCCGGACCGTGCCCGTATGCAGGAGGATCAAGAATTATCCCCTGGTACAGGTTCCCTCTTCTGGCCTCCCTGTTAACAAATTTTAGTGCATCTTCAATAATCCATCTGATGCCGTCAAGCCGGCTGAGTTCCATATTTACTCTGGCCCAGTTTACAACCTGTTTTACTGAATCCAGATGTACAACATCAGCCCCTGCCTGTTTTGCAGCCAGGGATGCCGCCCCGGTGTAAGCAAAAAGATTGAGGATTTTCGGCTTTTTCGAATCTTCTCCCATCCCTTTTTGAGTAAACTGTCCTTTTTGGGAAGGCTGATCATTTTTAGCTGACTGACCATTTTGAGCAATCATCTTTGTTTTTGAAAAGATGTAATCCCAGTTGGGTGCCTGCTCCGGGAAAACACCGACATGCTTGAAAGAGGTGAGACCCAGCCTTAGATTAATTGACAATTTCCCCTTTTTGTAGGGAATAATCCACTGCTCGTCCATCTTCTTTAGCATCTTCCATGTTCCGGGATCCTCTTTTCCGGAAGCAGAAAAACCGGCACCGGCAGAGAACCTTGTATGAGCAGAAGAGAGCCACTCCTTTTCTGACAGATGTTTGTCCCACAGTGCCTTTGGCTCGGGACGGATCAATATGTACTTACCGAACCTCTCCAGCTTTTCAAAATTTCCCGAATCTATCAGTTCATATTCACTCCATCCGGAAGGCGACTCCAAAAACATCTTTTATTGTAAATTGTTAGTGTAAATTGCTGATCGTTTACATTGACTAAGGTAATACTTTTCCGGTAATATTCTTAAATTTGTACAAATGACCATTGGATAATCATAAATTTTTTAACATGCAAAACATTGACAATTATGACTTCAGGGGCAAGAGGGCTATTGTCCGGGTTGATTTTAATGTTCCTCTGAGCGACTCTTTTCAGATAACCGATGACACCAGGATCAGGGCAGCAATCCCGACTCTTAAAAAGGTACTCGCTTCCGGCGGTTCCCTGATAATTATGTCTCACCTGGGCAGGCCCAAAGGACCTTCCGGCAAATATTCACTTAAGCATATTATCCCCGCTATTGAAGAGAAACTGGGGAGAGAGGTTAAGTTTGCCCCTGATTGTATGGGTAGAGAAGTTGCCAGGCTTTCTGCCACACTGCAGCCGGGAGAGGTTTTGCTGCTGGAGAATCTCAGATTTTATGCCGAGGAGGAGGGCAAACCCAGAGATCTTGCAGAAGATGCACCTGAAGATATTAAGAAAGCAGCAAAATCTGAGATGAAGGAGAGACAGAAAAAGTTTACCTTGAAACTTGCTTCATATGCTGATTGTTATATCAATGATGCTTTTGGAACCGCACACAGGTCACATGCCTCTACTGCGCTTATAGCCAAATACTTTCCTCGCGATAAAATGTTTGGATATGTAATGGAGGGGGAGATAAAAGCAATTGATAAAGTGCTTAAATCTCCGGTTCATCCTGTCACTGCCATACTTGGCGGAGCAAAGATCTCAACCAAGATTGCAATTATTGAGAAACTTTTTGATGTAGTTGATAATATGATAATCGGCGGAGGTATGGCTTATACTTTTGTTAAAGCCGGGGGCGGAAAAATCGGGAGCTCCCTGTGTGAAGAGGATCAGCTTGAGCTTGCAGGATCTATCCTGGAAAAGGCCAAAGCAAAGAATGTGAGGCTTTATTATTCAGGAGATGTGGTAATTGCCGATGCTTTCAACAACGAGGCCAACTCTAAGGTCTGCCCCATAGATAATATTCCCGAGGGGTGGATGGGTCTTGATGCATCGGATTCTATGATTTCGGAATGGGAAAAGGTTATCCGTCAGTCAAAAACCATACTATGGAACGGTCCTGTGGGTGTTTTTGAACTGGAAAAATTTGCTGCCGGAACCAGAAAAATTGCATCTTTACTGGCAGAAGTTACATCAGGCGGAGTTTTTACCCTTGTAGGCGGGGGAGACTCGGTGGCAGCAGTTACACAGATGGGTTTTGCCGGCAAGGTTAGTTATGTTTCTACCGGCGGCGGTGCGATGCTGGAGTACCTGGAGGGGATAGAGTTGCCCGGGATCAGGGCGATACGGGAATAAGGGAGAAATACGCGGCCGCCGGTTGCCGGGCGGGGTATTTCATCGACGAAGATTTTGTCATTAACAAGAAATACAGGTGGTTACGCAGTATAAACTTTCAAAAATGCAAAATTTGTGTTTCGTAATTATCAGATTATATGATTTATAACAAAATTTTCACAGATAATTTTGTTTATCCGTTTTGTTACCATACCTTTACACCCTAACAATTTTATTTTTATTTAATGAACAACGGTACCGTTAAATTTTATGATGAAACAAAAGGTTTTGGTTTTATCAAAGATTCAAACTCTTCTACAGAGTATTTTGTACACTCATCCGGCGTATTAGGCAGGATCAGGGACAACGACGAGGTAACTTTTGACCTCAAAGAGGGCAAAAAAGGTCTCAATGCAGTAAATGTTAAGCGTGTATAATTTTTTTTAACATATACAGTGAAAAGGTCCCGCCTCAATGGCGGGATTTTTTTTGTTTCCTTTTCTGTCTCTCTCATGTCTCTCCCTGCCTGAAATTTTATAGACTTTGTTAAGCTCATCGGTCTGAAATAGACCATATAAGTAAGATGAGGACCAACCTGCGGCTCAAATGCATTAAGTCCGTAAAGTTCCATCCTTTCGATAAACCGTAATAATTATTCCAACCAGCAAAGTAGAAACAACCCATATCCAATAACGCGGCTGAGGTAAGTGTTTTTGCAGAACGATGACAGGCATTATTGCAATAAAAGCATTGGCAAGTCCGTGTGCATATATCCCTGCAAAAGGTTTATTGTCTGATAGTCTCATAAACCAGGACAGAATCAGGGAACAACCTACTGAGAAGAGGACAAATCCGCTATAATTCATATAGACTTGAGTAGTTCCTTCTATGAACCACAATGGAATATGCCAGAATGCCCAAATTAATCCAAGAATGATATTGGCCAGCCATATACCATATTTTTGTTCTAAAATTGGCAGGGCATATCCTCTCCACCCAAACTCCTCCTGACCTCCTCCAAGAAACATCATAAAGATCAGACAGGGTATAAAAATCCACAATGAGGGTAACAACATTGGTAACCTATCCTCTCCGGAAAATTCCGGGAGTATCCAGGAAATAAATGTAATACCTCCAAATATTACGATTGGGAAAACATAGGCCTTCCAACCGATTTTTAAATCCAAACATCTTTTAAGATAATCTCTGATTGACTCTCCGCTCAAATTTTTTCGTAATGAAAAAAGAGCACCTGCCATAGGACCAAATGCTCCAAGTGCTGCTAAAGGGTATTTAAAATTCTTAAGAGATTCATATCCTGGAATAATCCCATTACTCCATAAGGCTATGAAAATCCATATTATCCAGGACCAGATAAATGTGAATATGAAAAACTTATACGGGAAACGAACAGGGCAGTCCGGTTCTGCCGGGAACAGTTTATTCTGCTTAGTTATCGCTTCCACCTTTGCCTATTTCAAAACTCTTACAGAAATATTTCTGTTTTATACTGGTTGACTGCCGTTTCCACTCCTCAAGACCCAATTTCTTAATGGAACACAGATTGAATACTTTAAGGTTGTGAGGGTATTTATCAGCACCATTTGCCAATGGCATAAGCAAATCACAAGGAAAATCCGGACATTCGAAACAGAAATCAACTCCTTTCCGGTTTACACAGTCCAGAGTTTTACAACTTTTGCCCTGTAATTTGAGGAAAAGGCACAAGTCTCCTCCTGCACAACCTTTGCAGGAAATTTTTTCAGCCGGTATTTTAGTTAATTGAGAGATCCTTGCCTGAATCTCCGCTGTTACATTCTCAGAATAGAGTTCACAATTAAAGCAACCTATTCCACAAGGTGCTACAATTTCATTTTTCATAATTGTTAATTATTTATAATTTTTTTACCATTTCAAATTGTTTCCCTTTTAACTGTATCCCTTTTGACTCCACAAAACCATTCATTGAATCACAGGATATATCGGTGTTTATAATCTTTATAACATCGCTTCTGTTTGTTTTTACTGCTTCATTTAGAAGACGGGAGGCTATACCTTCTCTTCTGTGTTCCGGATCGACTGCTATCTGTGTTAAATCTCCTGATTCAGGTTCAAAAACACAGTAACCTGCCAGAGTACTCCCGTAAAAAGCACCTAAGACTATAAAATCTCCGGATGCCCTTTTGATTGACTCAAAACCATTTTGCCAGGATGGGCAGAAATCCCAATAATCAAAGGCAGATTCCACTCTCTCAATATCAATTTGTCTGATCAGGTATCCCGGATCTCTCTTTTCTTTAAAAACCTGATCTCCCTTTTCTTTAATAATACCTATATCTTCCTTCTTCTGAACGAAGTAGTTAAACTCACGGGTTACTTTAAAACCAAGATTTTTATACACAGAGACCGCTTTAGTATTATGCTGAAGCACCTCCAGAAGATATTGTTCTATGCCCTTCTTTTTCAGATATGGAATAGAGTATTTAAAAACCTCTGATGCCAAACCTTTTCCCCGATAATCTTTTAAGGTTCCCGTTCCTGTATCGTAGGCAGTCTGTATTCCGTTGTAACTACCAATCCCATTGAGGGTAAACGCTATAATTTGATTATTATCAAATGCTGCAAAAGACAAATCAGGGTCAAACCCGCGTCTTCTTAACATTTTTAAAAGTTGCTTTTTGTCCTGCTTAACCTCATAGTCTGCAAAAGCAAGATTGAAGGCCTTGTATATAAGGTCAAAATCAACATTTGCCAAAGATTTTATTTCCATAATCCTCTCTTATTATATTTATAATGCTTAATTACTCTCCCAATCTCTGAATTTTAAAATCAGATTGCCGGGTGATAGATATGATCCTCCTCCCTTTTTGAATCATTCATATTCTTTCCCATTTTGACTCCATATGCAGACCCCCTGCTTTGTCGTTTTTGATTACAGCAGACCAGACATAACTCTTCGGCCAAATTTTAAAAACGCTTACGACTTTAAGCATCAGTTTAATAATCAGCCTTTTTTCGTTTGGCATCCATCCTCCGCAGGGGTGGATTTTTATTTGAACCTGATCCATCTCTTTTTTAACCTGATAGTTGCCTTTTATGTGTCCCGCGCTTTTGTCTGAGATGATACTGAACTCTCCTTCTGTGAAAATATTGTTTTTAAGGCAGAGGAGATCCGGGACAGGGGGAGAGAACTCAATCAAAATGTTGTGTTGATCCCTTTGGGCAGACATTCGCTTTATCTCAAAGTGCTCCCTGTTATTGTTCAGCTCATAAAGCACTCCGGAATCTGTTAAACAATTTGATTCCGGCACGAGCATTGATGGAGTGCCCTGAAAGCTTTTATTCCAGTCTGCATTGAATGTATCTAAAGAGTATCTGGTAAAATAATTACTTGAATAATCTATTGGCAACTGGAAATCATCCGGTTTGTGTGAGACATCATCAATGAGAATTTTAATTTTAGAACTGTTTTTTTTAACAAAAGACATTTTGTACATATAGTAAACCGGGAGTGTTTGCGGATTTTTTGATATTGTACCCACCGGAGCCAGCAATGTAAAAGGTTTTTTTTGTTCTATCCCCGGTTCCTCCACACTTAAAAATATGTCTCTTCCGTATTTATCTTTAAATGAAACAACAACTTTTAAATTATTTAAATTCACTTCAAACTGAATCCCATTAAAGTTTGTCTCTATAAATGAAGCATTATTAAGAATGTACGATTGTGAAGCTAATGGATAATTTTTCTGGTAATATACGTCTGCTGTCCCGTCGTTTTTGTATGC
>Ga0265294_10006243_pt1 | contig 14346 bp, 10 predicted proteins | sample MunlanPumphouse3_FD_192504 | JGI IMG/M metagenome (GOLD analysis project Ga0265294, IMG submission 192504) | Groundwater microbial communities from a municipal landfill in Southern Ontario, Canada - Pumphouse #3 | ecosystem: Environmental > Aquatic > Deep subsurface > Groundwater | place... | reverse complement strand
CCGGAACTTTTACAATTCCATCCGCTACAGCAAATATCAGAAATAACAGATATACCAGCAATAGTCTGACTATTAAGGTTCTGCCTGAGGATCAGCAATCAAGTGGAGGCAGCAATTCTTCGCAACGCTCATCTATAAGCAGCTCCTCTTCCTCCTCACAAAGCGTGTCTTCAGACCAGATTTTTATCCGTGCCATTCCTTCTAAAACAAGGGTTCGTGAGCAGGAAAGCCTGACTGTCACCTATAAGATTTACACAAAAGTGGACATTGCCGGATTCGAAAATCCCAAGTTCCCCGAATTTGTAGGATTCATGGCTCAGGAAATAGATCTTTCCAAAAATCAACAATGGAATTTGGAAAATTACAATGGAAGTAATTACCGGACTGCCATCCTGAAGCAAACGGTACTTTTTCCGCAGAAAAGCGGAACGCTCACCATCAAAAGAGGCTCCTTTGATGTGGTGGCACGTGTCAGAAATACCAATACCCGTACAAGAAGCATATTCGACGACTTTTTTGACTCCTATTCCGAAGTGAAGAAGACCTTGTCATCCAATAGTATCAAGATTCAGGTTGATCCGCTGCCTTCCGGCAAACCTGCAGATTTTTGCGGAGTGGCCGGAAATCTTAGGATGAGTTCCTCCATCACCTCCACCAAAGTAAAAGCCAACGACGCCGTAACCATCAAGGTTAATATTTCAGGTAGTGGAAACCTGAAAATGATACCCACTCCGGAATTCACTTTCCCTGCTGATTTCGAAGTGTATGATCCCAAAGTGGACAATATGTTTAAAAATACCCCAGGTGGCGTAAGCGGTATCAAAACAATTGAATATCTATTTATTCCGAGATATGCCGGTAAATTTAAAATTCCCGGTGTTTCACTCAGCTATTTTGATATAGCTTCAAGAAGTTATAAGACTCTCAGGACAAATAGTTATACACTTGAGGTCGCCAAAGGTGAAGGTGGTCAGATGATATCGGGTAACTTTACCGATCAGGAACAAGTACGTTTGCTGGGATCAGATATCCGTTATCTGAAAAACGACATCAAACTGCATCAGCAAACAAATCTCATTTATGGAAAGACATGGTTTTGGCTTTGCTATCTGATACCGCTTTTGTTTTTTGCGATCTTTTTGATCATCAATCGCAAACAGGTGAAAGCCAATGCCGATGCGGCCAGAGTCCGTAACCGAAAAGCAAACAAAGTCGCAGTAAAACGTCTGAAGCAAGCCGGCATCTATCTGAAAGAAGGTAAAAAGGAATCATTTTATGATGAAGTCCTGAAAGCTCTTTGGGGGTATACCAGTGATAAACTGAACATTCCACTTTCACTTTTAACCAAAGAAACCATAGAAAGTCAACTTGATGATTGCAAGGTGAGTGAAGATATCAGAAAAGAATATATGGATATTCTTCAAACATGTGAATTTGCCCGTTATGCGCCCGGAGAAAACAGTCATGCCATGGATGTCCTCTATGAAAAGACGATGAATGTAATGAATAAGATGGAAAATACGATCAAAAAATAAGAAGATGTACAGATCATTAAGCATACTATTTCTTTTGTTAATCTGTTTTTGTTCTTATGCTCAAACAGATACGGTACAGGTAAAGACTGAGATGACGAAATCTTCAGAGCCTTCGAAAATGAAAGAAGTTCAATCGAAACAAGTTATTGAAGGTTCCGCCGATGAATTATTGAAAAAGGCAGCTGTTTTGTACTCACAAAGCCATTATGCAGAAGCTGCAACAATCTATGAACATATCCTGGCCAATTTTGGGACTTCAGACAAAATATATTATAACCTCGGGAACGCGTATTACAAATCCAAGAACATGGCACCCGCCATCCTGAATTATGAGCGTGCAATCAGGCTGAATCCCGGTGACAGGGATGCGAGGTTTAATCTGGAGATGTGTCAGGCACGAATTACGGACAAAATCGAACCCGTGGGGATGTTTTTTATAAATCGTTGGTTCAAATCCCTTGGAAATAGCTATAATTCCAACGCCTGGGCCGGAATCAGCATCTTTTTCTTTATCCTTTTCATTGCCTGTTTGTTTATATACTTTTTTACAAAGTTTTCCTGGTTGAAGAAGAGTGGATTTTTTGTCGGCATTTTGTTCATTTGTCTTAGTGTGTTGTCGTTGGTTTACAGCGGAGAGCAACATCACAGTCTTGTTAAGCCTGATACGGCCATTTTGTTTGCGCCGACGGTTACTGTCAAAAGTTCTCCTGACGAGAGTGGTACAGACCTTTTTATTATTCATGAAGGATGTAAGGTTAAAGTGTTGAGTGTGCTCGGTACATGGAGTGAGATTGAATTGGAAGATGGTAATATCGGATGGTTGGAATCTAATAATATTCAAGTGATATAAAGTTTCAAAGATGGGCCTGTTGGAAAGAATTATCGATTGGGATCAGGAGATGTTATTGTTGGTCAATGGCTATCATCTCCCATGGTTGGACAGGTTTATGTGGTTGCTTTCTGAAACGATGATGTGGACACCCGTTTTGTTGGTGATGATCATTGTGCTCATCCGCAACAAAAAAGGACAGACGTTCTTTATATTGCTCGCTTTTGGACTATTGCTCGCTTTTACAGATCAGATATCCTCCGGAGTCATCAAACCTTTGGTTGCCAGGTTTCGTCCGACCTATGACCCTGAAATTTCAAATCTCGTTCAAGTGGTCAATCATTACAAAGGAGGGGAGTTTGGTTTCATTTCAAGCCATGCAGCCAACGTTTTTGCCTTTGCCGGACTAAGCATCTTGTTTTTTAGAAATTGGTTCTATTCACTCGTGATTTTGCTTTGGGCGATAGCTGTTTCGTACTCAAGGATTTATCTGGGTGTCCACTTCCCTTTGGATGTGGTTTCCGGGGCTTTGTTCGGGATCCTTTCTTCCATTGCTTTTTATTATCTATATAAGTTCATCATTCAAAAGAGTACAGACATTCGTCTCATTACAGACCGGAGGTCAAGACAAATGACGATAAGCAATTATAGGAAGTCAGACCTTTCTTTTATCGTGATTTCATTGCTGTTGGTGGTGGTTACCATGTTATCCGCATCCTTTTATCTGAGTTGGTAAAAGACATCCTGATAAATTAAGATAAGTTTCCCTAAAAAAGACTATAAATATTTTTTCTTTCCTGTTTTATTCTTTATTTTTAGAGCAGTTTAATTTCAACAGTAGTATTAACTTCAAAATTCATACGGCCATGATCAAGACTATAACTTTTAACGATCTTCGTAAAATCAAAGACAGTTTGCCCTCCGGCAGTTCTCAACGTATAGCTGACGAATTGGGTATATCGGTTGAGACTGTCCGGAATTATTTTGGTGGGTACAATTATCGTGATGGTAAAAGTGTTGGTGTTCATATTGAGCCCGGCCCCGATGGTGGATTGGTCATGTTGGACGATACCATCATTTTAGATATGGCAATGGAGATTCTTGAAGAGAAGAAAGCTTGATTGCAAAAAGAAAATTTTGATACATATTTAAGGCCACTTTTTTAAGGTGGCCTTTTTTTGATTTTATTTTCTTTAAACGAAATTAATATTACATAATGTTTTAATTTTTAAATGATAGATTGCAGATATGTTTAATTAATATTAATAATTTTGTCCAGCCACTACATCGTGTTTTATTTTGACTATTTTTTATTATTCATTATAAAAGATTTTTAACAAAATGAAAAACAACGAATGGAGGCTTTTTTTAGTTTATTCTCTGAATATCTGTTTTGATAACCCTGTAAACATATCTCCGGGAAAACCGCTTTTTTTCTCAAATAAGAAAAAAGCGGAGGAGGTCATATCAAGGTTTAAAGATCATTATCCTTTCCTTTATGGAGACTCTTTGCATGAGGAACGGGTATATTGCCTCGTCCTTGAGGAATTTGAACTGGACTCTCCGTATCGCTATCAACTTTCAACAAGCGTATTTTCACCGGAAGGGCAGCTGTTGACCGAAAGTTTAGTGCCGGATGACGGACCGTTTTTAGGACGTCCGGAAAAAACCATGTATCATGAAGTAGGAGAGGTCGTTGAATTACCCTTCGGCAATCAGCTTGTATTTGGGATTGTCGTTGAAAAACCGATGTGTTTTAACGAAGATGCAGGCCTTTACGGACTTACGGCCTCAGATGATTGCTACACCGTCATTCACCATCAAAGCCAGGAGGTTAATTATGCACATTCCCCTATGGTCTTCAAACCGTCCAGAGATGTACCGGAAGAGGTCAGGAAAGATTTGACGGAGCAATTACAAAAATCGAGAAACAAGAAAGAGAGAAGTTGATGCTCTATATTTTAAAATGTTAAAAAGGATTTGGCAAACAATTTTACCAGATCCTTTTTTTTAAAAACGAATCTATTATCTTTGACAACCATTTTAGCTCTTTTTAAATCTAAGGAAACACATCATTTGAATATGAAAATTTTTTCAACTCCTTTGAAATCAGCACATGTCGTTGTTCATGGCTTTGCACTTGCACATGCTATAACGGCCATGTCTATTATTTCAATTTATCACACTGATCCCGGAATTATATTGAGCATATTAACCATTACCATGCTTATAATTTTAGCCCGTATCAATGATTATCCGCTTGACGTAACAATGGCACTGACTTTGATTTGTTGCCTGGCTGGTTTCTTTTTAGGTACCATTGGTGCTGAGATTATTGTAAAATTTTTTCCCGTTTCAGCCATGACTGCACAAGTTATCACAACAGTTCTTGTGACAGAAATGCTTGGATGGATCACTTATATCATTGTAAGACGAGCCAACCGGAAGGAATAGCAAATAATGAATAAGACGACAGACAGCAAATGGCGTGAGATTCTAATTTTGGCAGGAATAGTTTTACTGTTCAGGATTTTCTATGTCGAAATTCTCGATTATCTGAAATCGGATTATCAATTTGATTTTGAAAACATACTCAAAAATATTTTCAGAGAATACCCGATTTCTCTATTTATTGCTGTCGCTGGTTTTTTCTCAATCCGTCGCATTAATAAACATTATTCCTGGGGTGAAAATCCGTTGCTAAGAATTCTTTTGTTTATTTTGGCGAGTGTTGCAATTTCGTCAATTGTAACTATGCTGTATTGTATTCCAAAATTGAAACAGTTATCATGGAAAGATTTGGTTGCCAGCGGACATATTGAAGGAGCTTTCGTTGTTACCACCGTTTTGACTGTGACAATTATGGGGAGCATCGATATTGTGCTGTATTATCTCAAATCTCACAAGAAAGCGTTGGATGCTGAAATCCTGAAAAAGAATAAAGCTCGTTTTCAATATGAACAACTAAAACGTCAGCTTAATCCACATTTCCTGTTTAACAGCCTGAATGTGTTAGATTATTTGGTACATACAGATCCGGAGCGCGCGAGTGGTTATATTAAAAAATTGGCTGGAGTCTACCGTTACTTGCTTAGCAAAGAGAGTGATCCAGTTGTTTATTTAGAAGAAGAAATGGAATTTGTGAACATGTACGTCAATTTGTTAGAAGAGCGCTTTAAAAATGGTCTTGAAGTTTCGATCAAGATCGAGGATCAATATTTAAAAACACTTGTTATACCTTGTAGTATTCAATTGCTTATCGAGAATGCAACCAAACATAATATTATCAGCGAATCATCGCCTCTTTTTGTTAAAGTCTATGCGAAAGATCATTATATCTATGTAGAAAATAATTATCAACCGCGTATCAGATCTGATGCTTCCACAGGAGTTGGGTTAAAAAATATTGACGGACAAATTAGTGCGTTATTTAATAAGAACATAGAAATTTCCAAATTGCCAGATAAATTTATTGTGAAACTTCCCGTTATTGAGAATAAAGGAAGCCAACTTTTTTTTAAGACTGAGTCATGAGAATTCTTATCATCGAAGATGAGCTTCCTGCACAAATTCAGCTTGAGAGACTCATTCAATCATTTTTTCCTAAATCTGATATTGTAGCGAAGATTGACTCCGTAAAAGCATCTGTTTCATGGCTTGAGAAAAACCACGCAGATCTGATATTTATGGATGTAGAATTATCAGATGGCCAATGTTTTGAAATATTCAAACAAGTTTCTATTGACACGCCCATCATCATCACTACAGCATATAGTGATTATGCCATTAAGGCATTTAAGGTGAATAGCATTGATTATTTATTGAAGCCAATAGATGACGGTGAATTTGTTCAAGCTGTAGAAAAATCAATTAGATATAATCAGAAAGAGCGTTTTGATTTTCGGAATATGGAAAGATTACTTATCCAAAATACTACGAAAGAATATAAAAAACGTCTTACAATAAAAATCGGAGATCATATCCATATTTTGAATATGGATGAAATAGCCTATTTTTATTCGGAAGAGAAAGCTACATTTGTTGTAACAAATGCGGATAAACGCTATATTCTGGATTATTCACTTGATAGTTTAGATGACCAGCTTAATCCAAAAGACTTTTTCCGAGTTTCCCGTGGATGTGTTGTCAACATCAAATCCGTGCAATCCGCTTCAAAGTTCTTCAACAGTCGGCTTAAAATCAAACTAAATCTCCCCATGAAAAAAGATATTCTGGTAAGCCGTGCTCGTGTTTCTGAATTCTTAAAATGGCTGGAAGGATTGTAATTCATCACACTAATTCTTCATTTCGTCAGAAAAGAATATTTATTTTCATTGTTTGCCAGGATATTTGTCAGGTAAAAATACTTGAGATCTATACTTGGCATGGAAATATTTTATTCCATAGGTTTCAATTGTATGTGTATCCTCTAAAGGATAGAGAAAACCTTAAATTACTAATTAAATCATTTACAACATGAAAAAAATCAGATTTATGCTTTCAGTCTTTTTCCTTTTGTGCTTGAGTGTGAATTCTATAGCACAAAGAAAGACCTTGCAAGGCACGGTGGTAGACAAAGATAACCAAGCAATAATTGGTGCTTCTGTGATAGAAAAGGGTACCCAAAACGGAACCATCACAGATGCTGATGGGAATTGTGTTATCAGTGTAAGCAAACCAAATGCCATCATTCAGATTAGCTCTATTGGTTTCGAAAACAAAGAACTGACAGCATCAGATTTTTCCGGAAGGAAAAGGATTCAGCTTATTGAATCGTCCGTTTCACTAAACGAAGTGATTACTATTGGTTACGGACAGGTCAGAAAAGGTGATGCCACAGGATCTTTAAATACGATAAAGCCAGATGCTCTTAATAAAGGAAGGCAATTGACCGTTCAGGATGCCTTGGTAGGTAAAGTTGCCGGAGTCAATATTGTTCCAGGATCAGGAGCACCTGGTACTGGTGGTACCATCCGCATACGTATGGGAGCTTCACTTTCTGCTACCAATGACCCTCTTATTGTCATTGATGGAATACCTGTAAGCAACACGTCTGTCAGTTCAATCAATCCAAATGATATAGCCACCTTCACCGTTTTGAAAGATGCTTCTGCTACTGCTATTTACGGTTCTCGTGCTTCGAATGGTGTAATCATCATTACAACAAAAAAAGGCAATGAAAATGGCGATGGAAAGCCACAGATAAATTATAGCAGTAATTTTACATTGAGTGATGTGTCCGGTAAGCTGGATGCTCTCTCTGCAGATGAATATCGTATAGCATTTGCTGAAAACTCTGGAGCACCTGCTGACTTTGAATTGGGTACAGCTTCTACAAATTGGCAAAATGAAATATATCGTTCGGCTTATGGCACAGACCATAATCTATCTGTAACAGGAAATGCCAAGCATATTCCTTACCGGGTATCCGTTGGCTATACCAATCAAAATGGAATTATCAAGCAAAATAATTATGAGCGATTTAATGCCGGATTAGGTTTGTCCCCCAAATTTTTTGAAAAACACTTATCTGTAGACATTAATTTAAAAGGTAGCATTGAAAATGATAAATCCATTTCCGAAGATATAATCGGCACAGCCGTCTCGTTTGATCCGACTCGTCCAGTCCATGAATCTTATACCAATAATGTCGGCCTTGGATATTTTACCTGGATGTCAGGAGGTGCACCGATTGCTATAGCTTCAAGTAATCCTGTTGCCGATCTTTATCTAACGGATAAATTAGATAAAACCATGCGCTCTATTGGAAATATAGCTTTAGATTATAAAGTCCATGGCCTCGAAGATTTGCATCTTAATCTGAATGTAGGTTATGACATATTGAGAAATAATAATGACGAGTTCTCTCCTCAATATGCTCCTTTGATGTATATTTCCAACCAAAAAGATGGGACAGGAAAAGATTATTCCTATGTTCAAGATAAGAAAAACTACTTATTGGATTTGTATGCCAACTACAGCAAGAAATTTGGAGAAAACCACTCTTTAAGTGCAATGGGCGGTTATGGATGGCAACGCTTTTGGTATAAAAACAACAGCACGACAAACGACACTTTTGGTAACGAACTATCTTCACCATTACATGAGGAAGCAGAATTATATCTTCTTTCTTTCTTCGGACGTTTAAATTATTCTTACGCCCAAAAATACCTACTTACAGCGTCATTAAGAGCCGATGCATCTTCCCGTTTTTCATCTGAAAATCGTTGGGGATATTTTCCTTCAGTAGCAGCCGCTTGGCGCATCAAAGAAGAGAACTTTCTTAAAGACGTAGATTTTTTATCCGATCTGAAACTACGTTTAAGCTATGGGCAAACAGGGCAACAAGATATTGGTTCCTATTATCAACATCTTTCCACTTATACCGCATCTTATAACGAGTCCCGTTATCTATTTGGAGATAAATGGACCACAATATATCGACCAGATGGATATGATCCAAATATAAAATGGGAAACAACAGAAACGTACAATTTTGGTTTAGATTATGGCTTCCTAAATAATCGTATTTCCGGTGGCATTGATATCTATAAACGTTATACATCAGATCTTCTGAATGAAATATATGTTCCTGCCGGAAGTAATTTTACCAATGTTATCGAAACAAATATTGGAAATATGGAAAGCAAAGGTATTGAATTTGCTATAAGCGGAATTCCTGTAAAAACCAAAGATTGGGAATGGACTATAGGTGGAAATTTTACCTGGAATGATTCCAAGATTACAAAATTAAATACAATTGATACGGATGATAATTATATAAAAACAGGAGATGCAGGCGGTACGGGTAAATATCTTCAAGTACATATGGTCGGCGAAACACCCAACACCTTCTTCCTATTGAAACAAGCTTACGATGAGAATGGAAAACCACTTGACGGACAATATGTTAAAGAGGATGGAACGATTACGACAAGTGAAGAAGATGTAAATAAATATGTAACCGGTAAAACTTCGAAGGCACCCTATTATTACGGATTATCAACCAGACTTATTTATAAGGATTGGGACTTTGGAATAAATGGTCATGGTAGTTTTGGCAATTATGTATATAACTATGTTGCAGCAAGTGAGTCCTTGGATGATTTATATACTGCAAACGGCACATCCGGAAATATTCTTAAATCAACACTTGAAACAGGATTTACCCAACAACGCCTTTATACCGACTATTTTCTTGAGAATGGCGCTTTTTTCCGTCTTGATAATATAACCTTGGGTTATACATTCAAAAAGTTGTGGAATTCATCAAGTTCTTTACGCTTGTCGTTTAGTGCTCAAAATATTGTCACTATTACCGGTTATTCAGGGCTTGATCCTGAAATATACAGCGGTATAGACAAAAATGTGTATCAACGTCCGAGGGTTTATATGCTTGGCGTGAATCTAAACTTTTAAATTAGGAGGAATCTATTTATGAAAACAAATATCATAAAATATATATCTATTGCTGTTTTAACACTTCCCCTGTTTACATCTTGTCTAAGCGACTTGGACACATTGCCACTGGATTCCAATCAGCTTGTAGGTGAAGAGGTTTATCAAACATCCGATGGCTATCGTGGCGTATTGGCCAAGTGTTATGCATCATTGATCCTTACAGGTCAAGAGGGTGGAGACGGCGGAGATGGTGACGTACCAAGTATTGATGAAGGTTACAGTGGTTATACCAGGGCACTCTTCTATCTTCAGGAAGCATCTACCGATGAAATTGCGTTTCATGCAGGTAGTAGTCACGGTTCACTCACTATGTTATATATGAACTGGAATCCATCTACCAAGCTTGTCAGTTATCCATACTATCGCCTTTATATGGCGATAGGGTATTGCAATGAATTCTTGCGTGAATGCACTGAATCCAAACTGAAAGACAGGGGTGTATACGAAAAACTTAAAAATGAATATGAATACTATAGGGCAGAAGTCCGTTTTATCCGTGCATACTGCTATAATGCGATATGTGACCTTTACGGATCAGCACCATTTGTAGACGAAACAATGGCTATAGGAACCATTCCCAGTCAGAAAACCCGAAAAGAAATTTATGATTATGTCGTATCAGAAGGAGAAGCATTGACGACATTGCTAAAAGAACCTGGTACCAATGAATATGGTCGTGTGGATCAAGTTGCAGATTGGTTTTTATTGGCCCGTGTATATTTAAATGCAAAGACTTGGGTTAATGAGGACCAGTATGAGAAAGCATACCTTTATGCTAAAAAAGTAATTGAAGATGAAAATTATCATTTGGCTCCCGATTATCGTCAAATATTCTTGGCTGATAACAATACCTGTTCTGAAATAATATGGCCTTTGGTTCAAGATGCCGACAATGCACAAAGCAGTGCTGGTACTAATTTCTGTATTAAAGCATTGATGAATGGCAGTATGAATAATTACTTTTTTACGGGTGTTGGAACCAAAGGTTGGGGAAATGGCCGAGTAAAAACACAATTGGTTGATTTATTTGATCTATCCGATCAAACTTTTGATGTAAACGACACATGGGGTGATAATAAAAAAGACAAAAGAGCTCAATTTTTTACGATAGGCCATACCAAAGAAACTTGGGTTACGGGAAAAGCCTTCCAGAAAGATTTTGCCAATGGATATGCTTGTATTAAATGGAGAAATGTCACAAAAGACAGAAAAGAACTTGTAGAAGGCGGAACTGTTTATTCTTCTGTTGATTTTCCGATGTTCCGTACAGCAGATGCTTATTTAATGGCTGCAGAAGCTATTCTTCGTGGCGCAAGCGGAACTCGTCAAAATGCGTTGGATTATGTGAATGAAGTTAGAGACAGAGCCTATATGTCAGGTAGTTATGGTAATGGAATATCCGGAAGAATCACCGACAGTCAGTTGACATTAGATTTCATTTTGGCAGAACGCGGACGTGAATTATATACAGAACTGATACGCCGTACTGATCTTATCCGTTTTGATAAATATACAAAAGGATACAATTGGGATTGGAAAGGAAGTGACGGTGCCGCTGGAAATTATGTAGGAAAAGACGTTGATGACAAATACAAGTTGTTCCCAATACCACAAGATGAATTTACGGTTAATCCGTATTTAACTCAAAATTCAAACTATGTAAATAACTGATAAATGACTATGATTTTACAGGACATGTTGTATCACAACATGTCCTGTAATTAAAATTATTTATCAAAGAAAATGTCTGTTCGTTTTCCTTTTTTTTTATTTGCATTAATTTACATAAGAATTTAAAAATGAATATAATAAAATACTCGTTAATCGTATTTACGGGGTTATCTCTATTCTCATGCAATACAAATCGTGCTTTAAGTGAAAACGACCAGGCAGGCGTAAAGAACGTTATCTATATGATTGGTGACGGTATGGGGCTGGCTCATGTAACAGCAATGATGATTGAACAAAAATACGAGCCTTGCGCTTTTGACAGAGCTGAAGCTGTGGGCCTTGTCAAGACTTTTTCTGCCAACAACCGGATCACGGATTCAGCAGCAGCTGGTACAGCTCTGGCAACAGGCAACAAAACCAATAATGGCATGCTGGGATTGACACCTGGAGGTGATACTATCCAGAGTGTGCTTTCACGTGCCGGCGTATTTGGGAAAAAAACGGGCATTGTCGTTACTTGTGAAATTGAAAATGCAACTCCTGCTGCGTTTTATGCACATGTTGATAACCGGAGCAAATCGGCAGAGATTGCATTACAACTTTCTCATGACAGTATTGACGTTCTTTTCGGTGGGGGAATGAAGTATTTCAACGGACGGGATGACGGAATAGATCTTGTTAAAAATCTTAAAGCAAAAAATTATCAGGTTTTTGATAAATGGACTGATGCCATACAAGTTAAAAATGGAAAAGTTGCGGCATTTGTTGCTCCCGGCCACCTTCCGTACCATGATGACGGCAGAGGTGATTTTTTGCCTGAAGCTACATCAAAAGCATTGGAAATATTGACCAACGATAGTCAGGCATCTGGTAACAAAGGCTTTTTTATGATGGTTGAAGGCTCACAAATAGATTGGGCAAGTCATGGAAACCAATTCTCCAAGTTGTTGCATGAGATGAACGATTTTGAAAAGTCAGTTAAGATAGCTTTTGATTATGCAGACGCACATCCTGGAACCTTAGTTGTTGTTACGGCTGACCATGAAACGGGTGGCCTTATTATGCCTTCAGGAAATGTGGATTTTACTAAAAGCGAGAGTGGTATAGATTACAAATTCGGCTCAGTCAGTCATACCGGTATCATGGTTCCGCTGTTTGCCTATGGTAAAGGTGCTGCAAACTTTACAGGTATTTTTGATAATACAGATGTGCCAAAAATAATAAATAAGTTATTAGGTTTATAATTCTAAGGTTTTTATAGAAAAGTGTACGCAATATTTATAATAAAATGATTATGACAAGAAATTTTCTTTCATTCATATTACTCTTTCTAACACTGACGGTTGCATCGGAGGCGAAAGATCAGCGGGACAAATTGATAGCCCGCCAAGTCGCAGTATTCTATCCTTCGGATTTTGATTCTGTGGCCAATATGCCCTCTTTTGCTTTGATAAAAGAATTTCCTGCTATTGGAAAAGTTCCGGATTCCTGGAAACTTAATCCTGTATTTTTTCATTCTGGTAAGTATAGTTGCGTGTCTCTTCCTGTAAAAAAAGGGACCAGTTTATATGGATCAGGTGAAACGACCGGATCGTTGCTAAGAAATGGAAATGATATCACATTATGGAATACCGATAATTTTAATTATGCAGGTTTTGATGGAAAGCAACTTTATCAGTCTCATCCGTGGGTTCTTGGCGTAAATGTAGACGGTACAGCTTTTGGTATAATAGCTGATAATACCTGGAAGCAAAAACTTATTTTGAATGATAGCATCAAATTCATCTCTGAAGGACCTGCTTTTCGTGTAATCGTTATACAAAAAGACTCTCCTCAGGCTGTTTTGACAGCCCTGTCTGAACTTGTTGGAAAAATGGATTTGCCCCCGCTCTGGAGTCTGGGATATCAACAATGCCGTTATTCTTATTTTCCTGATAGTAGAGTAAAACAAATTGCAGATGAATTTCGTAACCGGAAAATTCCTTGCGATGTAATATGGTTTGACATAGATTATATGGATAAATTCAAAGTTTTTACGTTTGATAAAAATATCTTTCCTGACCCTAAAGGTTTAAATGATTATCTTCATGATAGAAGCTTTAAAACTATTTGGATGATTGATCCTGGGATTAAAGCAGAAGAAGGATACATGGTGTATGATTCCGGCTCAAAAGGCAACCATTGGATTAAAGATAAGAACGGCAAGGATTTTGTTGGTAAAGTGTGGCCTGGTGATTGTAAATTTCCGGATTTCACAAGGCCACAAACGCAAAAATGGTGGAGTGACTTCTATAAGGATTTTATGGCAACAGGTATAGACGGCGTTTGGAATGATATGAATGAACCGTCTGTTTTTGAGGTGGATAGTAAAACCATGCCAATTGATAATCAACACCGTGGTGGGGAGCTCTTGCCCCCGGGGCCGCATCTCCGTTACCATAATGTGTACGGTATGCTGATGATCAAATTTTCACGCGAAGGAATTTTGAAAGTTCATCCTGATAAACGGCCTTTCATTCTTTCGAGGTCTGGGTATCTGGGAAGCCATCGTTATGGTGCAACCTGGACTGGAGACAACATGGCTTCCACCGATCATCTCCGGCTTTCCATTCCTATGTCTCTCAATTTAGGGCTTTCAGGTCAATTTTTTAACGGTGCTGATATTGGTGGATTTGCAGAAAATACAACGCCTGAGCTTTTTGGACAGTGGATAGCATTGGGTGTTTTTTATCCATTTTCCAGAGGACATGCATGCAAGGGCTCGAATGACAAAGAACCCTGGGCTTTTGGTCCTGAGATTGAAAAAGTATCACAGATGGCCTTGAACAGACGCTATCGACTTCTTCCATA
>Ga0265294_10006241_pt1 | contig 14349 bp, 17 predicted proteins | sample MunlanPumphouse3_FD_192504 | JGI IMG/M metagenome (GOLD analysis project Ga0265294, IMG submission 192504) | Groundwater microbial communities from a municipal landfill in Southern Ontario, Canada - Pumphouse #3 | ecosystem: Environmental > Aquatic > Deep subsurface > Groundwater | place... | reverse complement strand
GTTGCGTCGGAGTTCTCCGGGGTGAGTTGTATGGTAATTGTATACTTCTTCCCTGCCTCAAGGTCGACAGGCCCGGAAGGTCGGAAGACCGTTCCATCAAAGAGAACTTTCAGCGTCTTTGTCATCCCTAAAACCACCCATGAACTCGATGACCATCATGGTCTTCGTGAAATAATAATGATTGCGGGTGCGCCTGCAGGGCTCGACGGCAGCATGAGCGAGAAGGCCCGCTGCCGCAAGAAATCACGATCGAGATGCTCAAGACCGAGCACTACTCGTTCCTGCGCAACCCTCTCATAGCAAAGATATTCTACCTCGCCGGGTTTGTCGAACGGTATGGCTCCGGAATCGGATGAATGGTGTCGGTCTTCCTTCCTTCTGCATCGCAGATGTAGTGCACTCCCATGCCGGACACTCCAGAATATGCGTATGTGGGCGCTCCGGACGGATTATAGTTGTCCTGCTCTAACCCCTTCATTGAGGGGGTCATCCACCTCCTGGGACCGCTCCTGCTCCTTCGTGACAGGCAGTTGTACCGGGGCAGATTCGTTATACAGCAAAGGGGCGGGGACCTTGATTACCTTCCAGACAACGTGATTCAACCCACATCCATTTCTCTCACCTCACGCTCCAGGATAAACGCTCCCTGATGCCCGCGCTGCCGTAGGGGTCCCGACCGGGAGGGCGAGCGGCTCAAGGACCCAACGGAGACCCGTCCGCGGTCAGGTCATCGCGGAGGGCCTGCATCGCGGATCTGAGGGGTGGAAGATCATCATGGATTGTCCTCCAGATGATCGCCCTGTTGATCCCGAAGTAGGCATGGATCAGTTTGTCGCGCATACCGGCCATCTCGGTCCAGGGGTTTCCGGGATAGTTCTCCCTGACCGATCGGGGGATGCACTTCGTCGCCTCCCCGATCACTTCCAGTGCCCGCGTAGACGGTCTTGTCGTCCTCGGAGAACTCCTCATACGACATGCCCAGGGTGAAGATCTCGATCTTCTCGATGGCATCAAGGATATCGTCCAGGTAGTCGAGCGTGCTACGCGGGGCCGTCATATGTAGATAACCTCTTTTAAGATGCGGTGGCCGATACGGGGCTTGAGCGCGCTCTTTTCGACAAGATCCACCGGTCTACCGAGGATCTCGGACAGGTGCCGCTCAAGCCTGAGAAACCCGAAGATCCCCGGCACCTCGGAGAACTCGACCAGGATGTCCACGTCGCTTCCCTCGTGCTCCTCACCACGCCGGCACGAACCGAAGATGCCGATGGACCCAACGTGGTAAGTCTCCTCCAGGTACGCCTTGTTCCTTCGGAGAATGCCGATGATCCTCGCGCACTCCCCGCCGGCCTCGCGGGTGACGGTATCCATTCCTGATCGGCATATGCGTCTTCCTCTCTAGTATAGGTATCCCGGGGCACGCCGGTTCACGGGGTTTGGTCCGGACGTTCACCCCGGGACCTCGACGGTGAGCCTGCATTCCAGGTGCCCTTCTTCGGTCGGGACCTCTTCCCTCCTTTCCTGCAGGCTCTTGATGTAGACCTCGACAGCCTCCCGTGCCATCGCTATCGCCTCGTCGACAGTCTCCCCGAAGGTGACGTACCCGGGCGAGCGTCGGCACGGTGACGGTATATCTGCCTTCTGGTTCCTTGCGGAGGGCGATACGGAACCGCAAATTCCTCATCGCAACGCCCCTACAGGTCATGCTGGGCCTGGGCCTGTTCACCATGGTATATTCCCGAATGATGTATCCGGATCCGTGCGGGCGCCACTTTGCCCGTCTTACTCGCCGCCGAACGGGTTGACGATTTCAAGTGCGCAAATCCCGGAAAAATCACTCCTGTTCCGGGTGACGAGTGCGCACCCATGCGTGAGGGCAGTGGCTGCAATGACCGCATCGGGGAGTTTCATCCCGCACGTTCGGCGCAGGTGAACGGCACGGTCGGCAATCGTATCAGTCAGAGGATATACTTCCGCCGAACGGATGAAGTCCTGGGCAAGCGCATACCCTTCTGGAGTATGATTCTTCCAACCGAGAAACTCGATCTTCGTGATGATCGAGATCCGAAACGAGGAGGTGAGCATATCTTCGATCTCCCCTACTCTTTCCGGCGGAATGGCATCTGCGAGGTAGTAGATGAGAATGTTCGTATCGAGCAGATATCGTTTCATATCCGGTTCCACTCGTTCCGCAGGTTTCGGGCCTCGGTTTCCAGGTCGAGATCGCGGTCCCGGTATATGCCCCGATATCTTGCGGGCTCGGCAACCCCGATCGGTTCATCTGCAGGTTTTTCGGCGGTCAGGCTCTCCCAGAGATCGATAGGTACGATAACGTCGGTCTTCCTACCGTCTGCATCGCAGATGTATTGAACTCCCATGCCGCACACTCCAGATATGCGTATGTGGGAGTTCCAGGCAGATTATAGTTGCCCTGCTCCGGTGCCCCTCATCGAGAGGGGCCACGCTCCCGCTCCCTTTGTGACAGACGGTCTGAAGCCGTAGAGGCCGCTAACCTCGCAGAGATGCGTCGATCTGGCAGGACGACGCTCTCTTCCCGGTTCGTCGACCCTATCGGCAATCGCCCGACCCCGCGTTCGAATCGGCCGGAGCGGAACAAAGGTCAATACGGTCGAAGGTAGAAAGAGACGTTGACACGAGTGTCTCCATCGCCGAACCAGTTCGTTTCCCCGGGACGGCATGGAGGCGTTCTCTCATCCCGCAGGAACGGTACAAGCCATGGAGATTCATACGGAGATTCTTGCCACATTCCCCGGCCTCTCTGTTGCAGAAGGCGATGTCGGGCCGCTCGCGATCCGGGAGCAGAACCCGGCCCTGGATGCGCTGAAGGACGAGATTGTCCGCCTGGTACGAGAACGGTATACGCTGGAGCGGGTCAAGGACGAACCCCTCTTCAGGGCTTATCGGGACTTCTTCTGGAAGGTGGGCGTCGACCCGACCAAGACGCGGCCCGCCTCGGAGGCGCTGGTCCGAAGGATCCTGGCCGGGAAGACGCTCCCGGCGATCAACACCGCGGTGGATGCCTACAACCTTGCCTCGGTCCGGACCGGCATTCCCATCGCTGCGTTCGATGCCGATACCCTGAGCGGGGACCTCACGATGCGGTTTGCAGAAGAGGGCGAGGCGTTCCTCGGCATCGGGATGGCGGCACCCATCACGCTTCATGAGAACCAGGTCATCCTGACGGATGACGAGGCGATCGTCGCCGTCTACCCCTACCGCGACTCGGATGCGACAAAGATCACCCTCGCCACAACGACGGTACATATCGTGGCATGCGGCGTGCCGAACGTTGAGGAGAAGAAGGTCCGTTCGGCATACGAACTGGCCGCCGCATACCTGCGGGAGCACGCTTCGGGCAGCCGGTGATGTCTGGGACGGGCGGGCCTGTGCTCTCTCCCCGGCTGTTGCAGTACGGGCCATAGATCCGTCTCCCACATTGCTCCGTTGAAACGTGCCCGGGACCGACCGGTTGCCGAAACAGGCATATAGTTCTCCGGGTATGGTCGATCATGAAGATCATACTTACCCAGGTCTTCGTCGACGACCAGGAGAAGGCGCTGAAGTTCTACACCGGGATGCTCGGTTTTGTAAAGAAGAGCGACGTCCCTGCTGGAGGCTACCGGTGGCTCACCGTCGTCTCCCCCGACGACCCGGACGGGACCGAACTCCTGCTTGAGCCGAACGACAACCCGGTAGCGCAGGCATACCAGAAGGGCATATTCGATCAGGGCATCCCCGCCGCGTCGTTTGGCGTCGAGGACGTCCCGGCGGAGTATGAGCGGCTCAAAGCGCAGGGCGTGAAGTTCACGACGGAGCCGACGGAAGTCGTTGCCGGGGTGACCATAGCGGTCTTCGACGACACCTGCGGGAACCTCATCCAGATCCAGACGCTGCAAAAGTGAATGATTTGATTGGAGGCGGCCCGCCCCCGGTCGTGAAGTGGCTGCCCGCGCCCCCGTCTGCGGCGTATCCTCGTGATCCCTGTACCCGGAACTGCTATCCGCCCGCCTGTCCGAACCCTGCAGAACCGGTTAAGTCGTTCCCGGATCAATAGAATGTATGGATATCTTCGACTCGGTCTACCAGGGCACACCCCCGTGGGAGATCGGCCGGCCCCAGAAGGCGTTCGTCGAGCTTGCCCGGGCGGGAGAGGTTGTCGGCTCCGTCCTGGACGTGGGATGCGGAACGGGGGATCACGTTCTCTTTTTTGCGGAGGAGGGGCATGAGGTGCTCGGGATCGACACCGCCGCTCTTGCGATCAGGAAGGCCGAAGCGAAGGCCGCGGCAAGGGGGCTTTCGGCGCAGTTCCTCGTCCATGACGCACTGGACCTCGTCGGGCTTGGGCGGACGTTTGATTCCGTCATCGACTCCGGGTTCTTCCACGTCCTCTCCGACGAAGACCGGCCGGTCTTCGTGGAGAACCTTGCGGCCGTCCTCGCGCCCGGTGGGCGGTACTTCATGCTCTGCTTCAGCGACCGGAACCCCGGCGACTACCCCCTGCCGAGGAGGCTCGCGAAGGAAGAGATCCGGGATTCCTTCCGGAACGGGTGGCGGATCAACTACATCCGGCCGATGGTCTTCGAGAACAGCATCCAGCCCGAAGGGCACCATGCCTGGCTCGCGTCGATAACCCGATCCGAAAAATGACGTGAACGGCTGCCCCGGGACGATCATCCTGCGGGAGGCGCTATCTTGCGAGGATCGTGGGGGACACTCCACTCCGTAATCCACGCCGGAGTAATGCTGGGTGGTCCTGTCCCGCACTCCCGCCTCATGGGACACCGGGGTGCCCCGCACGCACCTCTTCCCGCCGGACCGGTGCGCGCTGACGGGGACAAGAGCCCGCACCCGGGCGTCATGACGATTAATATGGCCGCCGTGCCGGGTGAATTTTACGCCGTTCTGGTGCAACCCGTTTTTAATGACGTTTCAGGGCCGTTTTTCAGGATCTCACCGTATCCGGCGCCGGAACCGAACAAAAAATCATATCTGGACTCGTGCAGAAGTAGATCGATCTACCGTCGACCACCGGAGACTCCCATGACCCCACGATCCCCCGGCCTTATCCTGGTTCTCGTACTCTCTGGCATCGTCACGCTCGCCATCCTCTCCGCCGGATGCGCCGCCGATCCCGGCCCCGTCCGGATCGGCGTCCTGCTGCCCGCAAACGGACCGCTCGCCACCCACTCCCTCGACGGACTCTCCTGGGCGGTGAACGAGATGAACCGTCACGGCGGTCTTGACGGCCGCACAATCGAGATTGTCTACCGGGACACGAGCACCGGCAACATCTCCGCGCACGCGGAGGAACTGGCCGGGCGCGACGATATCGGGATCATCATCGGCCCCGCGACGAGCGCGGAACTCACACAGATCGCTCCGATCGTCACCGGACGGGGTAAACTCCTCATCTCCCCGAGCGTCACGACGGGCCTCGTCACGGCAGAGTTCAAAGAGAATGACCTCTTCTGGAGAACCTGCCCCGCCGACGGCCGGCAGGTGGAGGCGGTCTTCCGGATCCTCCGTGAGGACGGCGTCGGAAACGTCTCGCTCGTTACCGCGAAGACGGCATACGGGGAGACGTTCGCACGGCTCGCCCCGGCGGCGGCCGCGATGAACGGGGTCCGGATCACCGGTTCGTCCCCGATTGAGAATTCGAGCGACGTTGCCGCGGCCGCCGCGCGGATCGGGGAGGAAGAGCCCGATACGGTCATTGCCGCCCTGTACCCCGAAGACGCGGTCCGGCTCGCCGATGCACTCGCCGCGGCGGGTTCGACCGCCGGCCTCTTCCTGACCGACTCCAGCCGCTCGCCCTACCTGATTGCGAACCTCGGCGAACGGGCGGAGGGGATACGGGGCACCTCGCTCTCCCCCGACCCCGCGACCGGCTACGCGGTCGCCTACGAGGAGATCTTCGGCGAGGCGCCGCCGCCGTTTGCCGCACAGACCTACGACGCCCTCCTCCTCGCCGTCTACACCGCGGCGCGGCAGGAGGCGGCCCCGGCCGAGACACCCGCTGACTCGCTCCGGTGGGTCGTCTCCGGCGACGGCACCGTCAAAGGCTGGGACCCGCAGGAGGCGGCCGAGGCCGCGGCGATGATCCGGGCGGGCGGCCACCCGTCCGTCACCGGCGCCTCTGGCCCCCTCCGGTTCTCCGGGACACCCTCTGCCGGGCCGATCGTCGGCTACTACACCCTCTGGTCGGTCGAGGGCGGGATCTTCTGCGAGAGCACCCCCGTTCCCTCCGGGAACGTAACGGCGGCCTTCCCCGGACTCTCCTACGACCCGGCGGCCGCGACCGGGGACGGGCCGGTCGTCTGGATGGTCTACCCGCTGGAAAAAGGCGACCGGTCGTACGCCGACACCGCGTATCGCGGCCTCTTCCGGGCGAAGGAGGCGTTCGACTTCACCAAGCGCGAGTTCTCCTACGATGACCTCGCGCTCCTTGACGCCGTCTTTGCGGGGCAGAACTTCACCGAGAAGCCCGACCTCGTGATCACCGAAGGGTTCCAGTTCACCGACGCCTCCCGGGCGTGGGCGGAGAAGAACCCCGATATCCGCTTCTTCACCCTCGAGCAGGCCGACTTCGGCCTCCCGAATGCCTGCGACGTCGTGATGGTCCCCTACGGCGCCTCCTACCTTGCGGGCGTGATGGCGGCGGATATGAGCGAGACGGGCCGGATAGGCGCCGTTGCCGGTGCGCCGGTCGCGGTCATCGACCCGTTCGTCGAAGGGTTCCATGCGGGGGCGAAGGCCCGCGACCCCGCCGTGAACGTCACGGTGGTGTACGTCGGTGAGAGTTTCGAGGGGTTCGGGATGCCGGAGCGTGCGGGTGACCTCGCCCGCGACCTCCGTGCTAACGGCGTCGACGTCATCCTGATGATCGCGGGCTCCTCAAACACCGGGATCGTGGATGCCGCCCGGGAGACCGGGGACGTCTACCTCATCGGCGAGGATACCGACCAGTCTTACCTCGCGCCGAACCTCGTCGCCGCGTCGGTGGTAAAGAAGATCGACGCGATCGTCTACCACGCGGTGGAGAACGAGGTAGACGGCAGGTTCACGCCGGGACGGGAGGTCTGGACGCTTGAGAATGGAGGCACCGGGCTGGTTATCTCGCCGCGGTTCGACGAGCGGTACGCGCGGCTCCCCGTCGAGTGGCAGGAGCGGGCGATCGCCGCGGAGAAAGAGTACCTGAAGACGGCGGTGTTCTGAGCGTGAATATGGTGGACTGATATGGCCATAGGTCGATATCTTCAGGCTGCACCGCGGGTGCACGGGACGCGTGATCAAAACGACCTAGCAGGATTTTGCGATAACCGGCATCACGATACTCTTCGCGGTCATGCTCCTGCCGCAGCTCCGCGACGTGCTGTCGCGCGGCGCCGTGCTGAACTTCTTCTCGGCGCTCTTCACGAGCCTCCTCGGCTATGGCATGGCGCTGGTCTTCGCCACCCTCGGGCTCTGGATCTCGATGTTCGGCCAGGGGCTCGTTGCGACCACGTGGATGCTGCTCGCGTGCTTTTCGCTCCGAAACGTGCGTAACCGCATGTACCCGGAGAAGTCGCTCGCAGCCGTCGCCCTGGACTTCTTTACGGTCTGGGTGCAGGGTGTGGCCTTCATCGTTGCCGGGGGTGTGAAGGGGCTCTTCTCGCGGATCAGCCGGGAGTGATCGGTTCCGGAAGGGATAACTCCTCGCGGGGCGAGAACGTGGTATGGATCGCACCACGTCAGGGGCCTGCCGGTGTACGACAGGGTCGCAGGTGCCAAAGGCGGATCGAATGGCTCTCCTTGAGGAGATCGCCGCGTTCGTCCGCGAGCATGGAGATATCCTTGCCCGCTACCACCGACACTCGATGGACGATCTCAACCGCATCGAGCAGGAGTGCTGGAGGCTGCACGACGAGGCGTGCAGCAGGGGCGCCTGTGGGAGCGCCGGGGAACTCGTGGAACTGGAGTACCTCATCGGCCGGGCGAAGGAGATGAAGGCGAAGATGATGGAGAGCGAGAGAGGGCCGGGATAAGCCGGCGTCCTCCCGCCGGTCATCGGGGCGGGTTGCCCGGGGAGAGTCCTCCACCACCATCCTGATGCGGCATTCATACGCATACAACTCCAGGAAGTGCCGGGATGGACTGTGTGAAGTTCTTGTTGGATGAGGGTATCGACGCCTTCGCCCGGGTAGGGATCGAGGAACTCCCCGATGCGGAGAGAGAATCAGTGCTGCGGTTCCTCCCGGCCGCCCAATCCGTGATCGTCTTCGGAAGGGAGGTTCCCGCCGCGGTGTACCGAATGCCGCCGAATGAGAAGACCCGGGAGATGCTCCGGATCGCCGAGAGCCTGGACGGCACCGCCCTGCGGCTCGCCGACCTCCTCGATGCGGAGGGCATCGCTGCCCGCCCCGTCCCGCTCTACCTGCCCGTGCGGGTCGTCGACGGGAGAGTGCAGGGCGTCGTCCGCTTGAAACAGATCGCCGCGGCCGCAGGGCTCGGGGAGATCGGCGCGAGCACCCTCCTCCTCAACCGGCGCTTCGGCCCGCGGCTGCTGCTCTCCTGCGTCGTGACCGGCCTGGGTGCCCCGGAGTTCGGGAGAGAGGACGGGGCAGGGGGCAACGGTGCGCCGCTCTGCACCGGGTGCGGGGCCTGCATCCGTGCATGCCCGGAGGGGGCGCTGGGGCCGGAAGGTGTCGATGCGTTCCGGTGCCGGACGGTGCGTGCCTGGGTTCCGCCCCCGGTCGTCCCGGCCGTGAAGTGGCTGCTCCGGCGGCGGCTCCTGCTCGGAGTTCTTGCCCCGCTTGCGCCGCTCATCGCCAGGACGGCGACGATCCGGTGCAGCCTTTGCGTCACCGGATGCCCGGTGCTTCCGGGAGCGGCGGAGGATGGAGATCCGCGGAAATTTTCGTGAAAATCGCAATCAGCCGCTGTAAATTTGCGAGTCTTTAAGTTCCTGCTTCTGCAATAGATCCTTGAAGGAATATCGGATGACAGGCCAGAAAGTTCTGATAGCCGCAGTTATTGCGGTGATTATTGTTGCAGCAGGGATTATGCTTGCAGTTGGGCCCGGTGCGACCGGGCCGGCTCCCGCCGAGACCGTGCCGGCGAAGAAGGTGCCCACGCCAGATGAGATGAAGGCGCTTGCGGCGGAGATTGCGGGGCAGATCGACGGCGATGCCTTCGCCGCGCTCCGGCCCGGGGACGAGAATACCACGGCATACATCGCCATCCATGACCGGCTCAACGCTTTCCGGTCCGCGCATCCCGAGATCGTCTACATCTCGACCATGCGAAGGGTGGGGGACGCCATCGAGCAGGTCGTTGATGCGGACTACGGCACCTTCGGGGCATACGCAATCGGCGACGGATACTACGTTGCTGAACCGGACGAACCGTTCCTTGCCGGATTTACGGAGCCCTACACTGAGGTCTACTCCTGGGTCTACGGGTATGCTCCGGTGAGGGATGCAAGCGGCGCCGCCGTTGGCGTAGTCTGCCTTGAACCGGCTGGCCCGATCGAGCAGGAGCGGATCGAAGCCCTTGCGGCGGAGATTGCAGGACAGATCGACGGCGACGCTTTCGCCGCACTCAAGCCCGGCGATGAGAATACCACAGCATTCATCACCATCCGCGACCAGTTCGAAGCCTTCCGGACCGCGAACCCCGAGATCAGCTACATCTACACGATGCGTAAGGTTGATGATACCGTCGAGTATGTCGTGGACGCAGACTACGGCAGCGAAGACGGAGTTGCGATAGGCGACGGCTACACCCTGACGGATTTCGACGCCGTCCTCCTCGCCGGCTATGAGGGACCCACCGCCGAGATCTACTCCATCCTCTACGCGTATGCCCCGATCATGAACGCGAGCGGCTCCAGCATCGGGATGGCCGGCATCCAGGTGTGGAACCCGATCACGCAGGAGCGGGTGAAAGCCCTCGCGGCGGAGATCGCAGAACAGATCGACGGCGACGCCATAGCGGCGCTCAAGCCCGGCGACGAGAATACCACGGCCTTCATCACCATCCGCGACCGGCTCGCCGCCTTCCGGGACAACACCCCCGGGGTCGTCTACGTCTATACGATGCGTAAAGCAGAGAACGCCACCGAGTACGTCGTGGATGCCGACTACGGCGACGGGTATGCGCCCGTGATAGGCGACGTCTACGTGCCTACGGATGATGACGTCGCGTTCCTCGCCGGGTTTACGGACCCCTCCGCCGAACCCGGGTTTTACACCGACGAATGGGGCAACGAGACCACCACCCTCCTCTCCGGGTATGCCCCGGTCAGGGACGCGAACGGCACCGTTGTCGGGATCGTTGGCGTCGATATGGGGTTCGTTCACGAATCGTAGATGACGGGGATTGCCGGGACGGGACGAATGAACTCCCTATCCCGGTCGTGCAATCTTTTTTTCACCCGTTGCGGAAAGGATAACTCTTCCGGTGGCGAGGAGGGAGGTCCCCGCGTCATTCTGGACAGACGAACGAGGACCATGATCCTGTATGTGATCAAGGTCGGGAAGCGGGAGAATGTACGACAGGATCTGAGAGCCACCCCCGGATCAGTGTAGATGACTTTTTAGTGCTGGCGCTCGATCCCCTACCCCTGAGGTGGGATCATCGATTGGAATACCCCTAAAACGACCGTTCCTGAAGAAGTGGCCCTTGAGCCCATCGCCGGTGGGATCACCATGCCCGTTGCGCTCGCGTCCCCAGCAGACGGGACCGGGCGGCTCTTCGTCGCGGACCTCCCCGGCGTCATCCGGGTCGTCGGCGCCGACGAACCGTTCCTCGATATCGCCGACCGGGTCGTCGACCTCCGTTCCGGCTACGACGAGCGCGGGCTGCTCGGCCTTGCGTTCCACCCGCGGTTCAGGGAGAACGGGAGGTTCTTCGTCTACTACAGCGCCCCGCTCCGGGAGGGGGCGCCGGCGGGCTATGACCACACGAGCCGGGTATCGGAATTCAGGGCCGCCACGCCCGACCGGGCGGACCCGGGTTCCGAGCGGGTGGTCCTCGAGGTCGACCAGCCGCAGGCGAACCACAACGGCGGCTCGATCGCCTTCGGCCCGGATGGGTATCTCTACATCCCGCTCGGGGACGGCGGCGGCGCCCGCGACGTCGGGAGAGGCCACCCGCCGGGAGGAAACGGGCAGGATCTCGGGACGCTGCTCGGGAAGATCCTCCGGATCGACGTCGACGGCCCGGAGCCCTACGGCATCCCGGCGGACAACCCCTTCGTCGGGAGAGAGGGGCGGGACGAGATCTACGCCTACGGCCTGCGCAACCCGTGGAGGATGACGTTTGACGCCGGTGGGGAGCACCGGCTCTTTGCCGCCGACGCCGGGCAGTACCTCTGGGAGTCGGTGAAGATCATCGTCCCGGGCGGGAACCACGGCTGGAACCTCCGGGAGGGGAACCACGCCTTCGACCCGGAAAACCCCTACGTGTCGCCGGCGGAGGTGCCCCGGACCGGCCGCCGCGGCGAGCCCCTGGTCGATGCGATCATCGAGTACCCGAACGCCGGCCAGCCCGGCGGGATCGGGCAGGTCGTCATCGGCGGCTACGTCTACCGGGGCAGCACAATCCCGTGGCTCTTCGGGCGCTACGTCTTCGGGGAGTGGAGCCGGGCCGGGGCCGAGGGCGACGGGATCATCTTCGCCGCGACGGAGGGACCCAAAGGTCAGTGGGAGTTCACCGAGGTCGGGGTGGCCGGGAGCCGGACAGTGGGGGCGTACGTCCTCGCGTTCGGGGAGGACATGGAGCGCGAACTCTACGTCCTGACCGCAAAGAGCCGGGGGCCGGCCGGGAAGACGGGCAGGGTCTACCGGATCGTTCCGGCCTAACTACCCCGCACGATCCTCATGGAGATCCGGGTATCGGATCGGGTACGTCATGGTCAGGACGGTGAGGGTCCGGTACGGCACCCATGCCCGGTGCGCGGAGACGGTGCGAAACCCCGCCCTCTCGTACAGCCGCACCGCCGGCGGGTTGGGGGCGATGACGGAGAGGACGATCCTGGCACCCCCGCGGGACCGGACCCGCCGGACGGCGTCCTCAAGGAGAGCCGAGCCGACCCCGCTGCCCCGCTCGGCCGGGGCGACCGAGAGGCTGGAGATGTAGCATGCGGACTCTCTCTTCAGGTAGTGCGGCCAAAAGATCAGCAACTCCGCGAGGAGGAACCGTGCGGCGGTGACGGGGCCGGCCGCACGGGCGACGGCGAGCGACTCCTCCAGGAGCCCCGGGGCGTCCGGGGCCTGCATGACCAGGATCCCGGCGACCCTGCCCTCCCGGACGGCGCAGGTGATATTCTCGCGCCCGAAGGCGTTGCCGCCCGCCCGGATCAGGCGCTCGATCGTCGAACGGGCCCTCGTGCGGTCTCTCCCGAAGACGAGCGGGAAGTACGCCGGCTCGGTCTCGTAGATGAGCCCCGCAACCTCCTCGATGGGGTGCCGGTCCGGGCTGAACGGTTCGAGGACCACCGGGGGCGGTTCCGGGGCTCCTGGGGGCGAAGACGCCGCTCCTCCGGGAGGCTCATGCGCCTTCCGGTCTTCCCTTCCACTCCCAGAGCCTTGAGCGGCTGTTGCCCTCGGCGTCGACGGTGTACTCGAGTATGACGGCGGTCCCGTTGAGGCGGCTCCACCTGGGGGTGGACGAGCGGAAGAAGAGCAGCCCATGAAAGAGGGTTTCAGGGTCCGACACGCTCCCTTTTCCCATACCCATCCCGGTGTACATGGCCATCTCGCCGTCCTTTGACGTGACCACGCCGGTGCCCTCGGCGTAGAAGGTATCCGGACTGCGCCACACACTCCAGGCGGTCGATAGGTCCTGGGACTCGACGCCCAGCAGCTTCCCGGCCGATTGGTCCGTCGTCTCGATCTTCGGGCTGGCCTCGAGCAGCTCGATGACCCTCGTGCCGATGATCTTCCCTCGCGACTCGCCGATCAGTTCACCCGACATTGTCAACTCCTCCTGATGCTCTACTGCGCCCCCATCGCGATTCCAGAGGACTGTCTCGCGGGGGAGCGCCGGCCAACCCTAACCGTTGCGGGATAAAAAAGTATCCGGATCTCCGGCAGTGCGTGCGATCGCGTCGAGGGGGAGGAACCGGACCCTACGGCCCTAGGGAGGCGTAGAGGGAGCCGATGCCCGTGAGGGCTTTATAGCCCTTCTCGGTGATGATGTAGTCCCCCCGCTCGTGCCGCTGCAGGATCATCCCCGCGTCCTGGAGTTTCTTGAGGTGGAAGAGCAGGTTCCCTCCCCGGAGATCGGTCAGGTTCGAGAGGGACGAGAACGTCTGCGACTCTGTGGCAAGCGCCTGCACAATCCGGAACCGGTGCTGGTTTGCAAGCGGCTCGAGGATATCGCGGACCAGGACCTCGTCCGGGAGGTCCGTGACGGATGAAGACGCCTCCCGGTTCTCCCGGTAGACCCCGAGCGAGCGCATCAGATCGAGCTGCTTCTCGAAGAGGCGGTTCGTCTCGGCAAAGCAGGTGGCGCAGGACTCCAGTTTCCCCGCCTTGCGCAGCGTCGCGAGCCGGTCGCGGTAGGACTGGACGACCTCCTCGCTCACCTCGCCGTCCCGGATGTGCTCCACGGAGGCCTTGAGGAACTCGAAGAACACGGCATGACATTTCTCGCGCATCGGGCAGTTCCGGATCATCCGCTCCTGGAGCCGCTGGTCGGCATCGGAGAGGGTCTGCTCGATGAAGAGATCCGCGTACTCCCTGCGGAGCCCGCTGAGGGCCGCATCAACGTTCTGCCGGTTCGCGTGCTCGATGAACCGCCGCAGTTCGCTCCGGAGGCCGGCAAGTTCGGACTGGATCTCCCGGATCTCTCTGCCGTAGCCCTCTTCACGCCGGTCGGCCGTGGGGTCCGCCTCGCCGGAGAGATCCGGTCCGGGCCTCTTATGGTTATGAGACTGTAGCGCGGGCATCCAGTATAGTTTAGTGACGGGCATCTATATTAATCTAACCATCCTACCAGATGATCGGTGAGAAGATGCCCGAATGGCGTTACACCGGAATGGCCGTATCGGATGAGAAGGCTCGGCAGGCGCTGGCTGCAGTGAAGAGCGCCTGCTTCAACTGCAAAGAGCATAGCGACGATTGCCCACTGGCAAAGGCCGCCGGGGAGATCACCAGAATGACGGAGGAGAATAAATGAACGTGAAAGAAGAGATCCGTGCACAGATCGTCGGCGCTCTCGCCGGCGCGAAATTCCCTATCAAAACGCCCGAAGACCTCCTTGCCGCATTCCCGGCGGGAGCGGCGACCAGGTGCAAGGCAGGCGACGTGGAGATGACCGCCGGTGAAGCGGGCACTCTCTTAA
>Ga0265294_10006240_pt1 | contig 14351 bp, 13 predicted proteins | sample MunlanPumphouse3_FD_192504 | JGI IMG/M metagenome (GOLD analysis project Ga0265294, IMG submission 192504) | Groundwater microbial communities from a municipal landfill in Southern Ontario, Canada - Pumphouse #3 | ecosystem: Environmental > Aquatic > Deep subsurface > Groundwater | place... | reverse complement strand
AGCGTGCTTCTCTCTTTGCGAGGGCGATGAAGTAATCGCTGCTTATGAGTACTGCAATCTTCACGGCTTGTGGAAAACTGTTAAGTAATCGAATCACTCAATGAAAATAAGGTCTTCACAGGCCTTATTTTTTTAATCTCGTTAATAGTTTGAGGTGATATTTTTCGATAAGAGAGATGCCTCTATCATAGTTCACTTTGTGAAATGCTTCGGGTCGATGGGCATCAACCCCAATATAAACTTCAATATTGTATTCACTGGCGATTCTCCAAAAATCCTCATTAGGGTAACTAAGATTTGTTGGATTGTTATATAAAACATTCATTCCTAGATTCATTTCCAAAGGAACACGCAATTTCTCTGCTGCTTGACAGATTCGCCTCGCACATTCTTCACATCCTGAATTAAAGGTGGGATAGGGAGTGACAAAGATATCGGGGTGGGCGACATAAGCAAATAAGCCAGTTTCCATGCCTTTGATTAAATCATCCGTGTATCTTTTTATTCTTTCATAAGGGCAGTTATCATAGAGATACCAATGAAATCCATTCTCATCATAAAAACAATGTTGGCCTAATATTAAATATTCAATTCCATATTTGGTCTTTAAATCACGGTAGTATTCGACGTACTCGGGAAAGTATTCACATTCAAAGCCAAGATGAATATTTATTTCTTTGGAAAATTGTTTTTTTAATGAGTTAATGCTGCTGATATATTCTTCAAGCAGTTCAAAATCGCCTCTAATTCCGGGCTGAATTTTTCCTGGTAAAAAGACATGATCAGAGAAACCTAATTCGACTATTTCTTCAGCGATAGCTTCTAAAACAAAAGAAATGTCTTCTCCATAAGCGTGGCCGCATCTATAAGTATGTGTGTGGAAACAATAATCAATTTTCATTCTTTTTTAATATGAGTGGTTCACCCAGAATTATATTTTGCCCGTTTACAATATTGTTTCCAAGCAAATTTACGTATTTACCATTTCCAATATTAAGAGAAAGCGGTTTTTTGCCAAAATTAAACAAGCCGATGAGATTCCCCTTCTCGATTTTTAGTCCATCTTTGTCGAATAAAGAAACTTTAATTGAATCTAACTCTGTGCCGGAATCCTTATGTTTTAGATCAATTAGTAATTTCGTGAAGTGGTAAATATCTTCGTCCCTATCATTCCAATTAATGGGATCTTTTTCAAATAATTCTGGTTTATGCGTTTCGCCATATTCTTGCCCAGCATAAATAAATGGACAACCAGGAATGAAAAAGATAAACGCTAAAGCGTTTTTTAATCGCAATTTGTCTTTATTTAGTAAATTAGCGATCCTTTCATTATCATGATTTTCCAAACAGTTTATTCGAAGTACTTTGCTTGGCGTATTTAAAATCTCAGCGACTTGTTTTAATGAGTCACCATATTTCAAATATCCCTCGAATTGCCTAAACCAATGATAGTTATACAGAGAATCAAAGGTCGGAACCATGTCCTCGTCTTTAGTAACATAATAACCTTGACTGACTAGCCAATTAAAAAACGATGTATCAATACTTTCAGCCAGGAAAATAACCTGCTTTCCCACTTCTTTTCTTGCTCTAACAAAAAAATCTATAGGAATCATTGTGGCGACATCAAATCGGAAGCCATCGACACCTTGTTTGATCCAATATTTCAAGACGCTAATCAAATAGTCTTGAGTATCAATTCTATCCACATCTAAATCAACGATATCGCTCCAATCACCAACGCGATTTCCCAATTTACCATTTCGATAAAAATAGAATTCTGGATGCTCCTTAAGCAGAACATTATCCGGGGCAGTATGGTTAAAAACCATGTCGAGTATAATTTTCATACCTAGTTTATGAGTCTCTTCGCAGAGTCTTTGAAAATCATTCAACGTTCCTAAATCACTAGAAATAGAAAAATAATCTCTGCTGGCGTAAGGGGATCCCCATTCACCCTTTCGATTGATTAGTCCAATCTCGTTAATGGGCATTAGGTAAATAATATCCACCCCTAGCTCTTTTATGCGTTGTAAGTCAGAAATAATACTGACTAAATTGCCCTCAAGAGAATGATTTCGGGGAAATATTTGATAGATTATTTCATTACTTTTTTGCATAGTTTTATCCTATATCAATTATATGTTCAAAAAAGAACTAAAATACAACAAAGAAAAGTAGTTAGTAAACACAAACAAAGTTATCTTTTATACAGTGTATAGTTTTTAAGTCTTTTGGTTTTGATAATATAATTATTTCTTATATGATAATGGCACAAGTGTCATAGGATATATAATCTATTTCACTTTCTTATTAATAAAAACGTTTTTGCGTTTTTCTATCACCTAAAAAAAGGAGAGCTTTTTATGTTAAAAGTTAAAAAAAGGGACGGTTCCCTCGAACAATTTAAAATCGAAAAAATCGGCAAGGCTATTGAGCGGGCGTTCATGGCAGAACACAAGTTCTTTAATCAAGATATTATTGAAATGTTATCTCTGCGTGTCACTGCTGATTTCAACCCCAAGATAAAAGAAGAAACAATCAATATCGAAGACATTCAAGACAGCGTTGAAGTTGTTTTAATTCAAGCTGGTTATGTCGATGTGGCTAGAAGTTACATTATTTACCGCAAACAGCATCAACAACTCCGCGAAATTAGAGCCACTAATCTCGACTACAAAAATGTTATTGATAATTATCTAAAGATTAACGACTGGAGAGTAAAAGAAAACTCCACTGTTACCTACTCAGTAGGTGGCTTAATTTTATCTAACTCTGGAGCGGTCACTGCCAACTATTGGCTAAGCGAAATATATGATCCTGAAATATCTGCTGCTCATCGCCAAGCCGATATTCATATTCACGACTTATCAATGCTCACCGGCTACTGTGCTGGATGGAGCCTCAAACAGCTTATCCAAGAAGGTTTAGGAGGCGTGACAGGCAAGATTACCTCTTCGCCTGCAAATCACCTCTCTACCCTCTGCAATCAAATGGTCAATTTCCTTGGTATCATGCAAAACGAGTGGGCAGGCGCGCAAGCCTTCTCTAGTTTTGATACTTATCTAGCACCATTTGTCAAAAAAGATAATCTCTCCTTTAAAGAAGTCAAACAATGCATCCAATCCTTTGTTTATGGCGTTAACACTCCATCACGCTGGGGAACTCAAGCCCCATTTAGCAATATCACGCTTGACTGGGTTGTTCCAAATGATATGGCGGAACTTAATTGCCTCGTCGGGGGCAAAGAAATGCCTTTTAAATACAAAGACTGTGTTAATGAGATGGCAATGATTAATAAAGCATTCATCGAAGTCATGATTGAAGGAGATGCGAATGGTCGTGGTTTCCAATACCCCATCCCTACATACTCTATTACCAAAACATTTGATTGGAGTGAAACCGAAAACAATAAATTGCTTTTCGAGATGACCGCCAAGTACGGAACTCCATATTTCTCTAACTATGTTAATAGTGATATGGAACCCAGTGATGTTCGATCAATGTGCTGCCGCTTAAGACTTGACCTAAGAGAACTCCGCAAAAAATCCGGTGGTTTCTTTGGTTCAGGCGAATCGACCGGCTCTATTGGAGTTGTCACCATCAATATGCCTCGTCTTGCCTATTTAGCAATTGACGAGAAAGATTTCTATACTCGCTTAGACAAAATTATGGACATTTCCGCTCGTTCATTAAAAGTGAAACGAAATACTATCACCGCTTTACTAGATGCTGGCTTATATCCATACACCAAACGTTATCTTGGTTCATTCAGCAATCACTTCTCTACAATCGGATTAGTTGGCATGAATGAAGCTTGTTTAAACGCTCGTTGGATTAAAAAGGATCTGTCACAAGCTGAATCCATCCTATTCACTAAGGCCGTCCTCAACCACATGAGAGAAAGATTGTCCGATTACCAAGAATTGTATGGTGATTTATATAACCTTGAAGCGACTCCCGCCGAATCAACGGCTTATCGCTTGGCTAAACATGATAAGGAACAATACCCCAACATTATTACCGCTAGTGAAGAAGGACACACACCTTATTACACCAATTCTTCTCACTTACCAGTCAGTTTTACCTCTGATATCTATCAAGCTCTTGATGTTCAAGATGGTTTACAAACCCTCTATACATCTGGAACAGTTTTCCACGCGTTTTTAGGACAAAAGCTCCCTTCTTGGAAATCTTGCATGAACTTAGTGAAAAAGATTGCAGAGAACTACCACATCCCTTATTACACAATGTCTCCAACATATTCAATTTGTAAGGAGCATGGCTATTTGACTGGTGAACAATTCACTTGCCCACATTGTGGTCAAGAAACCGAAGTGTATTCTCGTATCACTGGCTACTATAGACCAGTGAGAAACTGGAATGACGGAAAAACAGAAGAATATAAGAACCGTGAAAAATATAATATTGAAAATAGCAAACTCAACCACACTGTCCAATGTGACAAAGAAATTGGTCCAAAGGAAGAGGTAAAACCCACTCCAAAGGAACTGCTACTTTTCGCCACTAAAACATGCGCTAATTGCAAAATGGCTAAAATGCTATTAGATAAAGATCAAGTCAAATACACCGTTATCGACGCGGAAGAAGAACGCGATTTGACCGAACAATACAATATTACCAAAGCACCAACCCTCATTGTTCCAACTGAAAAGGGATATGATGTTTATGAGAATGCCTCAAACATTAAAGGCTATATAGAAAGTTTAAAAAAGCATGGTGCATGATGTCTTAATTATTGGTGGTGGTCCAGCAGGAATGACGGCCGCCTTATATGTTCTTCGAAGTGGAAAGAATGTTTTAATTTTGGAAAAAGAAAACTTTGGCGGACAAATATCAACCTCACCAAGAGTGGAAAACTATCCCTCAATTAAAGCTATCTCTGGTCTTGAATTATCTGACCAAATGTTTTCCCAAATTAGTGATTTAGGGGCAGAATTTGAATTAGAAGATGTTACCGGAATCAAAAAAGAAAATGGTATTTTCAAAGTCACCACAAATTATGGAGAGCATCAAGCCAAAGCAGTAATTATCGCAAATGGGGTAACTCATCGACACATGAACCTGCCAAATGAAGACAAATTCTCGGGAAAAGGAATTTCCTACTGTGCAGTTTGCGATGGAGCTTTCTATAAAGGCCAAGATGCCTATTTAATTGGCGACGCAAATACTGCATTACAATATGCAATGCTACTTTCTAACTACTGTCCAAAAGTCTATATGTTCACTCTATTTGATAAGCTTTTTGGAGAAGAAATTCTCATCGAAAAAGTCAAGAAAACTGAGAATATAATTATCACTCCTTGGATGAATTTAATTGAATTTAAAGGAGAGGATGAATTGACAGGGTTAGTTTTTGAAAACACTAAAGATCATTCAACTCGTGAATATAAGACAAACAATGTTTTCGTTGCTATTGGTCAATTACCCCACAACGAGATATATAAAGATTTAGTGGACCTCGAGAAGGGTTTTATTATTACAGATGATAATATGAAGACTAAGACGGAAGGTCTATATGCGATTGGAGACACTCGAAAAAAAGCTGTCCGACAAATCGTGACAGCTATTAATGATGGAGCAATCGCTGCTCTTGATGCGGTTAAATATATTGGTTAATAACCACGCAATTTAACATTTTCAACAAAATATTCCACCAAATCTCGATAATTTTGTGCAATTTCTAAAGGGACTTCGTGGAGTCCTTTTTTGATAACTCCTTCTCGATCGACAAATTTTTGCAAATAGAGATTTTTGGCCCCAGCGATTAATTCACCAAGTCCTTTGATACTTTTCTCGTCGTGATATTCCTCAACAAGCGTTGTCCTAAATTCGTATGGAACTTGATTACCCTTCAATAATTCAATAGATTTTAGAATATCAGCCTCATTTATTTGAGATACTCCACATGTTTTTGGATAAGCTTCCAGACTATTTTTTATATCCATTGCAACATAATCAAGAAGATTGTTTTCTATTAGTTCTTTAAGACATTTTGGGTTAGTGCCGTTTGTATCGAGTTTGACTAAAAAGCCTAGATTTTTAATTTGTTGGATTCTCTCCTTTAACTCAGGCATAAGGGTTGGCTCTCCCCCACTAATTACGACGGCATCAATTAATCCTTTTTTGGATTTTAAATAAGCAAGAATCTCATTAAAATCGATCTGGTTATTGCTTTTCAAAACCGTTTCTCCATTATGGCAAAAAGGACAACGGAAATTACAAGTAGGGGTAAATAAAACTACCGATACGTAATTATCGAAATCAAGAAGCGAAAAAGTATCAATTCCAACGAATTCCATGGTTTCACTATTATAGAACATGTCGACAGGTTAAGTCATTCTTTTTATATATAAAAAACTATGATACGCATTCGTATTTTGCTACAATTAGTTCATGGAAAAATTAATTATTAATTGGGATGAATATTTTATGGGCATTGCCCAACTTTCTGCATTAAGAAGTAAAGATCCCAGCACTCAAGTCGGAGCCTGTATTGTCGATGACGATAAAAAAGTCGTATCAATCGGATATAACGGTATGCCACGGCATATTGATGATTCTCAATTGTCCTGGGAAAAAGGGGAAGGGCTAAATAATAAATATTTATATGTTTGTCATGCCGAAATGAATGCCATTTTGAACACTAGAAACGGAACCGCTTTGCGCGGGTGTACGCTTTATGTTTCACTCTTCCCATGTAATGAATGCGCTAAAGCAATAATACAAGTTGGCATTAAAGAAATTGTCTATGTTTCAAATAAATATAAAGACTCCTTTGCCGTTCAAGCGTCTTTGAAAATGCTTAACTTAGCAGGAGTAAAAGTTCGACAATACGAAGGAAGAGAAATAACAATTTCGGTTAAATAAAATGACGATCAAAGAGTATGTGAAAATTCGAAAAGAAGAGATCAGAGACACTGTCAGCAAAATGGCAAAACCTCCATTTTTAGTTATTGTTCAAATAAACGAAGATGCTGGGAGCAACGCATATGTGAATGGAAAATTGAAAGACGCTCTTGAATTAGGCATCAAAACTGAACTGATTAAGCTCCCTATCGATACAAGCGAAGCAGAAGTTTTGAAAGTTATTGATCAACTTAATAATGACAAGAATGTCGATGGTTTCATCGTTCAAATGCCTCTTCCAAAGCAGATTGATGAAAACAAAATTAAATTAGCAATCGCTCCTCATAAAGATGTCGATGGTTTCCATCCTTTGAGCAAACTCTCTCCATGCACCCCAAAAGGAATCATGAACTTTCTTCATCATGAACAATTCACTATTTTAGGCAAAAACGCCGTTGTCTTAGGACGAAGCAATATCGTTGGAAAACCAATGGCACGGCTCTTGCTACAAGAAAGTGCAAATGTCACGGTTCTTCATTCAAAAACTAGCCGCGAAGATAAAGAATTTTATATTTCCCACGCCGACATCATTGTTGTTGCAATTGGAAAAAAAGCTTTCCTGGATCACTCTTTCCAATACAAGAGCGGAGCTATCGTCATGGATGTCGGAATCACTCGAGATGAAACTGGACTTCATGGAGATGCTATTCCTGATTTACCGGTTAAGTTTCAAAGCCCTGTCCCTGGTGGAGTAGGCTTGTTAACAAGATTAGCATTATTTGAAAATCTATTAGAAATTGTAGGAGATAATTATGGAATTTAACATCAAGAACACTTCTGTCTTTGGCCTTGACAAAGCTTACAAGGCATCTGGAAATCCAATGCGTACTATTATCGATGATGGAGACGTTACTGATAAAGATCGTTTAAGAGCCCAAAAATTAGGCAGTGCAAGAAACGGTTTGGGTCATGATAATTTTCTTAAAGGAATTATTGTTCAAATGGATGTTACCGCCCCTCTTTATTGGTGGAAGCAAGCCCAGCGTTATCACTGGTTTGATTTCGTCTCCAGCCAATCAACAATGCATTGCTTATTAAAATTTGATGTAAGAACTCAGGCCGTGAGTGACACTAATCCAGAAGTACTTGCCCTAGTTGAGAAATTAAAAGAAAAATACTTGCAAATACCCGATGATTCTCCGGAAAAGGTCATTAAATGGAGAGAATTAGTCGCTTCTCTACCTTGTGGATTTTGTCTCGGAGCCACAATGACAACCAACTACCAACAATTAAAAACTATGTATATTCAACGCCGAGTCCATCGTTTAACCGAATGGCACATTTTTTGTGCTTGGTGCGAAACCTTGCCCGACTTTTTAGAACTAACAAACGTTAAGAATTTATAATGGATTGTCCTTTCTGTTCTATTAATAAAAATAAAGACTTTCTTTTCGAAAATGATTTTGCTTTTGCTATTTTAGATCATTTCCCTGTTTCTGATGGTCATGCTTTGATAATTCCAAAGCGTCACGCACAAACATATTTTGATTTAACACAAGAAGAAATTTCAGCCATTTTTCAATTATCTTTGAAGGTTAAGCAATACCTTGATGATAAGTACCATCCAGTTGGCTTCAATGTCGGCTTCAATGTCGGTGAAAAAGCGGGGCAAACAGTCATGCATTGCCATATGCATATTATTCCTCGATATGATGGGGATTGTGATAATCCTCGTGGCGGGATACGAAAAATTATCCGTAAACCAAAAACAATTTATTAATTTAATTAACCACGAATCTCGTAATATAATTCTTCCAATTCTTTTTTGGTGAATAATGTTGGAGTTGGATAGAGCGGAATAGCTTCTTTATAAGCATGATTCGCGAGTTTTGGAATATCATTTTCTTTGATAATTTCTTTGAAACGATTGGTAATTCCTAAAAATTTGTTCATATTCTCAATCTGATTGATGAACCAATCAGCCTTATCTTTTTCTTTTTCCATCACGGGGCATGAGACAGCATCCGCTAATTGAGAAAGTGATTTAGTAACTGAACGACCATATTTTCTCAATACAATTGGGAGGATTACCGCGTTTGCGTATCCATGCGGAACATTATAAAAGGCACCTAGCCCATGCGCTAAAGCATGAACAGTTCCGACATAAGCTCTTGTGAAGGCGACGCCAGCTTGATAAGCAGCAACTTGCATATTTGAACGATAGGAAATGTTGTCTCCATCAGAAGCTGCTTTATTAATATTTTCAAATATCAATTTTGTTGCTGAAAGAGCGTATTTTCTTGTCTTTGAAGTATTGGCTTTTCCAATATAAGCTTCAACAGCATGTGTTAATGCATCCATACCTGTCGTTGCTACTAAATGATTGGGTAGTTTTTCTAATAGTGTGAAATCTAAAATCGCATATTCAGGAATAAGTTTTGGATCATTAATGCTGTATTTTTCTTGATGTTCCTCATCAGTTACTACAGCAGCCAAGGTAGCTTCGCTTCCTGTTCCTGCAGTGGTGGGAATAGCGACAAGCAATGGCAATTTATGCCGAATTTTTAATAAACCATGCATATCTCGTACGCTTTGGGAAGGATTGCTACTCCTAGCAGCGATGGCTTTCGCACAGTCCATGACCGAACCTCCCCCTAAGGCGATGATGCTATCACATTCCTCCTCAAGATATATTTTTAAACCCTTTTCAATTGTTGTAATTTTGGGGTTGACTTCGACTTCATTGAAAAGAGCGAACGGGAAGCGTTTTAAAACAAGAGAAGTCATCAAGGGATCAGCTAGACCAAGGCTGGAAATTGTCACATCAGTCACTAATAAAACTTTGTACTTTTTTAACTGATCGAGTAAGCTCGGTAATTCGTCAATCGCTTCAGGGCCAATGAGGACCTTTGGTTCTCTGATTTTCAAAAATAGGGTGAAAAAATATAAAATTTTTTGATAGACTCGGATGAAAAATTTTTTAACTGTGTTCATATAATTAGCATTTAATAAAATAATCATATCACTATTTTTATTTGTTTGATGATGTTTATAATGAAGTTGAACTCACTTCACTAAGGAGACACATATGGATACAAATAATAATTCCTTTTCCGTTAACGAAAGCTCGTTTAAGCAACCCGCCCCTGTTCCAAAAAAGAAAAAAAGCAAGGGTTGGATTGGTTTCTTAATATTTTTACTAATCGTCGTTGTTTTACCTATCGCGACATTTTTTGGATTATTCTTTGATCCTACGAGAAACCCAATTAACGTTGATCCTGATTTGGAAATAAATGAGATGTTTAGTAGTTCCCTCGTCGATTCCTTAGAAAATACCACTGATCCAGGAGATGAAAGAGTGGATTTTGTCATCACTCAAGATGACTTAAATCAATTACTCTATGCCGTAACAAGTTCTTCAGGGGATGTTCAAAAATACATTCCTCAATTGGATGTTAAAATCGATGGTGAGAATTACGATTTTTATGTCAATCTTAGTTTTGGTTTTTTTAAATCAAAAGTAATTATTAAGACACTTATCAGCGAAGATGATGTTAATAATGCCTTTGTTTTCCAAATTAAAGATATTGCTTTGTGCCGTCTCCAAGGCCTGCTTTCATTCACCGCCTCAATTGTTTCTAATTATATAACTGATGAATATATCGAAGATATAATTGACGATTATCTCTCTATGGATATCAGCATTAAAGATAGACTTATTACCTACCCTGAAGCCAACCTCATTTCTGACATTCAAAATTTAACCAATTTAGGTGATTCTGAATCGACCTCACTATATTTTTCTATCATTTCGGAATTGTTAGGAAAAAATGTCCTAGATTTTGATTTTGATGGGCAGTTACAAGCCAAACTAGTTCTTACTGATTTAATGGATAACGATTATATCGATGGGGGATACAATCTTAATTTGACCACCGTTTTAGATGCCGCATCAGATGATACCGAATCTAAAATGGAAGATGGGACTATTGTTGCCACCGATAGTGCTGCCATTAAAACAAATTTCGACACTTATTTCAATAACAATTCTGGCATTCCTCCAAGCGATGACCCAGCCACCATTATGATGACCCATATTCCTGATTTCAGTTCATACACATTGCCACAAATTGCTTCTTTCAAGAGTAGCCCTGATCCAACGCTTTCCTATATCACTGAAGCTGAACTCAATGGATATTTAGCCACTATCGATTTTATCGGTACGACTTTTATTGTCAGTGCTTATATTGATGAAGAGGCGACTGTTCAATACATCACAATTGATAATCTTTATTGTAACTTTGTCTCAAATCTTGAAGGCGATTTTATCTATTTCAACATTGGTTTAAACATCAACGGATGCCAAACCAACGTTGTCTTTGTTACGGAATATGATTCCACAGCCCCTTCATCTGGTTCAACAGTTGCGATGAAATTCATCACTCGCCAAATACTATATGGTGAAATTGTCATATTTGATTCTTCGGAAACAACAATTTCTGAGGCAGAAGGTCAATTAGTATCGGCCCTATTTGATTTGGTTGCTGCAGCTTTAGCGGGAAATAGCACAATGACCATTGATAAAGATGATTTTTCAATCAATATTGAGTTCGCATTTGACGCTGTTGTTCAGACCGCAATCAATTTGCTTAATTCAACTGCTCCTGTTGGATCGGCTGTTCCTGATTTTTATGCCGACGACCAAGTTAACAGCAATGTTGGTAAATTAAAAGTCGTTTGGCAGAACGATTAATCGCCACTAAGTTTCAATATCAAAGATTAGTTTCATCCAATCGTTCTTTAAGAATGCTTGAATTATGTTTATACTAAATAAGATATCTTATATCGGAGATTAGTATGAAATGTGATAAGTGTGGTTTTATCTATAATAAAAAAGTAGATGTTTGTCCCTACTGTGGAAACCTTGTAAAAAAGAAGAAAATGTCATTTTTTGATCGGTATGTTCCATTAGGGAATTATTCTCGAATGTCCGTTCGTTCAATTATTTATATCATCTGTGTTAACTTTTTCCTTCTCGGCATCATCCTCGATTTATTTTTTGGCTTTTATTCTGGCTACTATTTTTCAATCTACGGTTATGCAATTGGCTTCGGCTTAATGACCATCGTTGGAGTCTTGACTAGGTCAAAAGGACTGATGCACGCTTTTGAAAGAATTAATTTATTTGCCGTTGGCCTATTTATATTATTGGTTATCTTGCTCCCAACTCACTTTGTGACTATCGCTTATTTTGTCATCCCTTTATATTTCATTATCAGCACGATTATCGCGACGACATTTTGCATCGCGGAAAGAAAGAGCATCCAACCATTGAAAACCATTGGAGATGGCTTATTAAACTGGCTCTTTTCCCTTGTTATTCTCATTTTTCTCCTCCTCTCTTTAGACTTTCAATCCGCGGAAACAATTACATTGCTTAATAAAATAATCGTTTATGTTTCATTTATCGCGACTTCTTTATTCTTGTTTAACACAACCCTTTTTATTGCCGCTCGCGTGATTTCCGAGACGAGAAGACCATATGGAAAATAAGCAGGTAAAAAATATTGGAATAGTCCTATCTGGCGGTTTAGCTCGCGGAGCGATTCAGCTCGCTTTTGCCAAGAAAATTGTCGAAAAGATTGGTTATGAAAGAATCAAAATACTTTCTGCTTCTTCGATTGGCTCCATTAACGCTTATTCTCTTTCCTGTAAAACATATGACAATATGCTCAATCTTTATCGAAAGTTTGATATTGAATCAACAAAAGCATTAACTCTTTATGTCCGAAACAGTTTATTTAACAAAATATTTAACGCGGTTGAAAATGGCGGTATGGCTTTGCCAACTTATGTGACTGGTACGAAAGTAGTGGGTCTCAATACTTATTATTTCTATTTGAACAACATGGATCGAAATGATATTCGCACCACATTGAATATTTCTATGTCTTTTCCAATGATTAATGGCCCTCACCGCCTACATAAAAACGCTCTGTTTATCGATGGTGGAGCGACCGACAACATCCCCATTTATCCGATGCTTCATGAAGATTTAGATATGGTGATTATTTTACATTGTTATCCAAAATACTATCCCCCAGTAAAATTGTTTCCTGATAAGACGATTGTCATCGATGTCGATGTCACTCTCGAATTGGAAAAAGAAATCACTTCCTTTTCTCTATCGAAAGATAAACTTAACGCGATGATTGATATTGGAGAGGTGGAAGGGCAAAAATTTGCCGATTTTATCTTCTCTGATTACAACTGGGATGATATCAAACAGAGATGCTTTGCTTTTACTAATTCCAATATCGACAAGCGCAGAGCTAAATCGGGTGATGGATTAATGAGTTTCGTCGATGTCTTGAATAGTTTATTCAGCATTAAAGGATACGTAAAATAATGACAAAAAAATTAGCCCTCGTTTTAGCAGGCGGTGGCTCTTTAGGCGCTTATCAAGTTGGAGCCATTAAAGCCTTAAATGAATTGGGTTTTACTTTTGATATTGTGACCGGAACATCCATCGGTGCCTTAAATGGTGCTTTCTATGCCAGTGGAATGATGGAAGAAGCGGAGACACTATGGAATAGCATAACCGCCAATAAGGTAATGAAAAATGGTTTGAGCGTTTCCAAAGATTTGGTCTTTGGCAATCGTTATTCCTACTCTTTAAGCGATTTCACCCAGTGGGCGGGAACCTATTTTAAAAATGGATTGTCGGCTGATATAACTCCATTTAAAGAATTGATTAAAGACGCTCTCGATATTGAAAAGCTTAAAAAAAGCAAAATCAAATTAGGAATCGTCGTCACTAAGTTGCCGGGCTTAAAACCTGTTTTTCTCTGTGCAAATGATCTTCCTGAGGATAAAATTATTCCTTACTTGCACGCCTCAAGCGCATGTGTACCCGTATTCCCTCCTGAGATAATTGACAAAGTCAAATACATCGATGGTTTTTATTCCGATAATGTTCCGATGACTCTCGCTTTTGAGTATGGGGCTGATGAAGTCATCACCATTGATATGCGACTATTTTCTTTAAATCCCCAACATATGGCCTATTTAAAGTACGAAAATGTCACCTATATTGCTCCTTATGTTTCTTTGGGCTCTCTCTTAGACTTTGAACAAGAACCAATCCAAAAAAACATTACTCGAGGATATCACGACGTCATGAAACACTTTGGCAAACTAAATGGCTTCTTTTTTACCTTTCATGGAGACTTCCCTTCTCATCGATATTTCAGCAAGATAATTAATTGCTTTGGAGCGGAAGCCGATCAAGTTATTGAACTGATCTTTAAAGATGTCCGCAAAAAGAGCATGGATGATGAAGATTTGTTTGTTCGCAGTTTAGAACTACTGGCTTTAGAGTTGAATATTACTGATGATCTACCTGTATATTCTTATGAACTTTTTGTTGAACTCATTAAAAAGACTATTGAAGAAAAAAGGGCTCAACATGAAACTGGAAC
>Ga0265294_10006239_pt1 | contig 14353 bp, 13 predicted proteins | sample MunlanPumphouse3_FD_192504 | JGI IMG/M metagenome (GOLD analysis project Ga0265294, IMG submission 192504) | Groundwater microbial communities from a municipal landfill in Southern Ontario, Canada - Pumphouse #3 | ecosystem: Environmental > Aquatic > Deep subsurface > Groundwater | place... | reverse complement strand
CGGCACAGACCGCACCTATTGAGGTGTCACTCACAAGACGTGAGATCACAAGTGAGAGGGCGTCAGGAGCTGTGAACTTGTTGGCATCTGTGGTAATGATGATCTCATGGTGAGCATGCTCCATTGCCATGTTATATGACCTGTTTGTCCCCATGCGGGCGGCATTGGTGAGGACTGTATGCGGAATGCCATGGCTCCTGAGATACTCCCCTGCCACTGCTCCGGTGCTGTCATCTGAGCAGTCATCCACAAAGATCACCTCATATCTGTCAGAGGGGTAGGTTGATTCTGCGATATTCTCTATTCTCCGGCCGATCTTTGCCTCTTCATTGTACGCAGAGATGATGATGCTCAACAGGGGATATTCCTCTGGTTCCGGCGGATCTGAAGACCTCTTCCCAAATTTCATGCCCCAGAGATAGTAGATATATGGAATCGCCGCGATCAGGAGAAGCAGTAACCCTGCAAGTAATATTATCATCTCTGCCACCTGCCTGTGGCTCTTTTGTATATGCCTCTCATTCGACTGTCACACTCTTTGCGAGGTTCCGTGGCTTATCTATATCACGTCCAAGCAGTTTTGCGGTATAGTAGGCCAGGCACTGGAGTACCACTGTGATGCCCAGAATATTCCCGCATAGATCTGTGTGCGGGATCGGGATGAATAGATCGACTATATCCTCAGCATCCTGATCCCCCTCTGTGCCGACACCTATGATTGGTGCCCCGCGGGCCTTCATCTCCTTCAGAGAGGAGATCATGCCGTCATGTGACTCACCCTCAGGGCAGATCGCAACTACCGGGGTCTCCTCTGACAACAGTGAAAATGGGCCGTGTTTAAGTTCTCCTGCGGCATAGCCCTCGGCATGGATGTAGGTGATCTCCTTCATCTTCAGGGCACCCTCAAGGGCTACAGGGTAGAAGGAACCCCGGCCCACAAAGAAGATGCTGCTGGCCTTACTACAGAGTTTTTCGGAATCATCCCCATCCAGCAACAGCACCTGCTCAATGACCTGATGCACTCTCATGAGTGCATCCCTGTGCTTCCTGCCTGAGAGCTGATCTGCGATTGAGAAGAAGACTGCCAGCTGGGCAATATATGACTTCGTGGCAGCCACGCTGATCTCAGGGCCAGCCTGCATATAGATGGTGTGGTCTGCCACCCTTGTAACAGAGCTTCCCAGCACATTGGTTATGGCAAGGGTTGGGCAGTTCAGTTCCTGTGCTCTTCTCAGGGCAGTGATGGTGTCTGCTGTCTCTCCTGACTGGGTGGCAGCGAGCACCACCTCGCCTGGTGCCGGAGAGAAATATCTGGCCTCTGATGCCAGTTCCACTCGTACAGGCAGATCACACCATGCCCCTGCAAGATATCTGAATACAAGGGCTGCATGATAGGATGTCCCGCAGGCCAGGACTGAGAGGGACGGTGCCTTCATGAGCACCTCCGGCAGTCCCTCCTCCTCTACAGAATGGACAGACCTGTAGAAGGCCTCAGGCTGCTCATAGATCTCTTTTAGCATATAGTTCTCAAAGCCACCTTTGCGGGTGGCATTGCAGTCCCAGTCTATGTAGACCTGATCCCTGACAACCTCTGTGCCAGTGTTCTTAATGATCACACCATCATCAGAAAGAGCAGCAATATCTCCGTCCTCCATGAATATGACATTCTTTGTGTATGTCATAATAGGTGTCACATCAGAGGATGCGATGAACTCCCCATCTCCAAGGCCTATCACAAGGGGACTGTTCTTCCTTGCCGCAATGAGGCGCCTGTTACCCTCAGCGATGGCAAGTATGGCATATGATCCCGTAAGGCAGGGCAGAACCTCTTCAACAGCCTTCAGGAGGTCATCTGTGTAGTGCTCCTCTATGAGGTGTGCGATCACCTCGCTGTCTGTATCTGATAGGAACCTGTGCCCCCGGTCTGTGAGCTCCTTCTTCAGGGACGCGTAGTTCTCGATGATCCCATTATGGACTATTGCGATCCTGCCTGTGCAGTCTGAGTGGGGATGGGCATTCTTTATGTCAGGTACGCCGTGGGTCGCCCATCTGGTGTGGCCGATTCCCAGGTTGCCTGAGAGTGAGAGAAAGGCTGGATCACACTCTGAGATCCTGCCCTTTGTCTTTCTGGTGCAGAGATGTGTATCAAGGGTGGAAAGACCAAATGAATCATATCCCCTGTACTCAAGCATCTTAAGGCCCTCTACCACTGCATCAGCGGCTTCGCGCCTCCCGATATATCCCACAATGCCGCACATTACCGCACCACTGTCTGGTCTGGCAGCACACCGGTGATTGTACGGCCTTCCTCTATTGATACAGAGTTGCCTGCAATGCAGTGCCTGAAGACAGTAAATGGTGCTGATTTTGCTCTGTCGCCGATGATTGCGCCAAAGTCTCCTCTGACGATCTTGCCATCCTCCTCAAAGGTGTGCTCTCCTGTGACTGTGGAGTTGTGGTCAGCGAGTTCTGTGCCCTCACCCACCACAATGTCAATGCAACTGGAGTGTGAACCAATTGTCACATCATCCATGATCAGGGCATTGCCAAGAGATGTGAATGGTCCGATTCTGACCCGTGATCCGATGCTTGTATCTGGCAGTATACAGGTGTTTGGCCCGATTGTGCAGTCCTCACCAATAATGACTGGCCCGATTATGGTGCTGTTTGGGCCGATTGTGGTGCCTTTTCCTATAGATACCTTGCCAGAGATAACAGCCTCCCTGCTGACCCTGCCTGCGATCCCTGGTCTGATGCTTTTCAGAACTGCTGTATTCATCCTTAGCAGGTTCCACAGGTATGCCGCATCCCACCACTCCTCTGCATGCACGGCCCTGACCTTCATGCCGTCTCTGATCCTTTCATTGACAATCTCAGGCAGATCCTGGTCTTCAAGGTCATCAAAGATATCTGTGGAAGTCATGAATACGCCTGTGCTGACATTGTATCCCAGACTGTTCTCAGGCTTTTCTCTGATGCATCTGACATATCCGTCACGCATGCTCACAACCCCGTAATGGGTGGGCTCAGGGTGCTCTGCAAAGAGGATACCTCTATCTACATCCTTGATCTTTGCAATCGAGGCGGCACTGATGTAGTTGTCCCCAGGCAGGAGCAGGAACCTGCCTTTGACCTCATGGCGTGCACACAACAGGGCATTGGCTGTGCTGAGTTGTTTCTCCTGGACCACGACATTGACAGGGATCTCAAGGGTGTTCAGATATCTGATCACCTGTTCTTTGCGGTATCCGACAACTACGGTGATATCCCTGATATTGTTGCTGATGAGGGCATCTATTACATGCCCGATAATGGGCCTGTTGGCGATGGGGATAAGTGCTTTTGGTCTGCTGTAGGTCAGGGGTCTGAGACGACTCCCCTCCCCGCCTGCGAGAATTACGGCCTGCATCTGTCTGTCACCTGCCTATAAATGTCGAGTCTGCGATCTCTCCGCCAATAAAAGCTCCTGGTGAGACCTGTACATTGCTGCCAACAATTGTGCCCACATTGACAGAGGAGTTGATTCCGAAATGGACATTGTCACCTATGACAGCCCCGAACTTTCTCCTGCCTGTGTCATGACCGCCGGCCCTGATATTGGCCCCGTCATGCCTCAGGTTTGCAACCTTCGTGCCAGCACCAAAATTACAGCCAGATCCAACGACACTGTCCCCCAGATAGTTGAAATGGGGAATCTTTGTATTATTCATGATGATCGAGTTCTTGAGCTCTGTGCAGTGACCGATATGACAGTCATCACCGATTGCAGTGGAACCCCTGATATAGGCATGCGGTCCGATCTTGCAGTTCTTTCCTATGATGCACGGCCCCTCTATGCAGGTGCCTGCCCTGATCACACTGCCCTCACCAAGCACAACCGGGCCTTTGAGGCTGACACCTTCCTCGACAGTCCCCCTGAGATCAGTCTCAAGCTCTGCCATCAGGGTTTCATTTGCATCAAGAAGGTTCCAGGGCGCACCTATGTCATGCCACTCTGATAGGGGGTGTACCCTCAGTCTGCCTTCACTGATATATCCCTCAAGGGCATCTGTTAGTTCAAGCTCGCCCCTCTCTGAGGGCCTGAGGTTCGGGAGGATATCAAAGATCCCCTCATCCAGGATGTAGGCGCCTGCATTGACCTGATTGCCTGGCGGATGCGGGGATTTCTCCACAAGGCCTGTGGCAATGCCTCCCTCTTCAGTCACAACCCCAAAGTCCTCTGGGTGGTCACTTGCGTAGGTGCTGATGCATGGGACTTCTTCAGCACAGAATGACTTGATATCCCCGTTATTGAGCAGCATGTCTCCGTTTATGAGCAGAAATTTCCCATGGACAAGGCCGCGTGCGGCATCAAGAGCGTCGGCCGTGCCCCTCTGCCTGCGCTGGGTGGAATACCTGATATGCACTCCAAGGAATTCGCCGTCTCCAAAATAACTGCGTATCTTCTCCTCATGATAGCCCACTACAAAGACGAACTCTGTTATGCCTGCTCTGTGGACTGTTCTTACGAGGGATTCCAGCATTGGCCTGTTTGCGACAGGCAACATCACCTTGGGCCTTGAGGCTGTGAGAGGACGCATCCTCTTACCCTCGCCTGCGGCCAGTATCACACACTGCATTCAGATCACCTTTATATCTCCATTTGTATAAGGCCTGCCTTTTCTCAGCATTGCCTGACCCTTCTCCTGCATGGCTGTGGCTGCTGCCTTTGTCCGGCCCTCAGCTGTGATCCTGACTTTCGGCTCTGTACCACTTGCCCGAACAAGGCACCAGCCGTTTTCGTCCTCTATGCGTATACCATCTGTGGGGCAGTCTGCACCAAGTGCTGAGACCACCTCAGCAGGATTTGGGCAATGATATGATGATCTCAGGATCGGGTAGTCAGGCATTTTGTCGATCTCTTCTGCCACATCCCATTCGGCCGCGATCTGGCAGAAGAGAGCAGCTGTGTAGATGCCGTCAGGGCAGAGGCTGTGTCCAGGGAAGATCCAGCTTCCTGAGGGTTCTCCTCCAAAGTCTCCCCAGTCTATGAGCTTCTCAGAGACATAGGAATCACCTACAGGAGTGCGGTGCACCTCTGCTATCTCCTCTATGGCCATGGAGGCGTCGACTGTGGTGACGACCTTCTCTGCGCCGAGCCATGATGAGAAGAGCATCAGGAGATGGTCCCCGCTGATATAGCGCCCTTTCTGGTCAAAGGCCATGAAACGGTCGGCATCACCGTCGTGGATAACTGCTCCCCGGGCTCCGGTTTTCCGCACCATCCTGCCCACATAGGGGAGATTTGTCTCCAGTGGTTCAGACGGACGGGCGAAGATTCCTGAGGGGTTGCAGTTGAGGCAGTGCACTTTTACGCCTGCTGATGAGAGCATGCCAGGGGTGATCATGCCGCCTGCACCATTGCCGCAGTCTATGACCATGGAGATGCCCTCTTTGATCTCGATTTTGTCAAGAATGGCATCGCAGTGGGGTGTGATCAGGTCTGAAGAATGTACCTCGCCCTGATTCTCCCAGTTCTTCCAGTTCATCTGGCTGATCTCTTCCTCACAGACTTTCTGCTGGGCCTTTGTGAATGAGGAGCCGTCAGGGTTGATGAGTTTCATGCCATTGTAGCGCTCAGGATTGTGCGAGGCGGTGATCATGCACCCGAGGTCTGCCCCTCTTGTGGCAAAGGCGACTGTGGGCGTGGGGGCGATGCCACCATAGTAGACATCAGCGCCTGCTGAGAGCGCACCTGCCATGAAACTATCAGCAAGCAGCTGTCCTGTTGTGCGTGTATCCCTGCCCATTATGACCTTATCAGCAGAGGCACTGACTGCCGCACCTGTAGAAAGCGCGAGTCTGAGAAGAGATTGACTATATTCCTGTCTTATGCCAGAGGAACCAAAAAGCATGATAACTTTTCTGCCAGTCATATGATTTAACTGGTGTGGAGACGTCGCCGGGGGGGCGGCCTGAGCCCCATGGCGAAGGATGGAATCAGGAGTGGCTAAGAACTCTGACCCAGAAGCCAGGCACTGCCCCCCGACAGGGGGATTATCACATGTGGGGGATGGAATCTGGAATGGATTAGATCCTAGTCTCCCAATCCAGGGACATGCCCCCTGAAAGGGGGACAATCCCCTTGCCGGGGGCCTGCGGGGCCCGCAGGGCCACTGCCATAAGGGGGTTGTGTTAAATCTCTGATTTGACACGACCCCCCACAACACTCCGTGTTTCTCAAGATCGCTGACGCTCCCACCCAGCCTTAGAAAAAATGAAAATATGGCTTTGTAGAAATCCTCTGACGGGAGGGGATAAAACTCCCCGTCCAAAACGGGATAACAGCTTGGAAAGGATAATAAATTAGTTTCCAAATTAAGGGACTGACACCAAGCTGGGGGAGAATCCTGTGCCCAGGGGCTGGCGGGGGGACGGCTGAGTTCCCCCTGCCTTATAATGAAAACCCTGTAAAATCTATGACTTGACTTTGAGCCCAGATAGGATTTCTACAAAGCCGAAAATATAGTATTATCCCATCCCTCTCACAGGAACCGCAAAAGGAAATCTCAGGTTCGCCCGTACGGGCACCAGTGTTCACAGCCAGAGAGAGCCGCGACACCGGAGGTCGCAGGGCCGATGAATAACAATTCTTTGCTTTCCCTATACTCAGCTATCACGCCAAGGCCCTCATCTGTGAAGAGGCCTCCCCCGGTGACCAGGATGACCTCAGCCTCCGCCGGATCACTCACAATCAGGGATGAGAGTGCACTCTCCAGTGCCGGCATGTGACCATTGCAGAATACCCTTCGGCCGTTGATCTCCGATTTCAGAGCCTCAAGGCAGGGTGCATGTGACTCAGAGTTGCAGGCATGCCCCTTTCTTGAGAGGCACAGGAACTTTGTGACAGCATTGATTATCCCGACAGCCGCCGTCCTCTGCTCAGGAGAGTTCAGAGGCCGGCCAAACATGAATGAGACTCTTGTCCTTGCCTCAATTGGATAGTCAGTCAGGAAATCGGCAGTCTTCCCACCGAACTCTGCCCTGATTGGGATGCCATCAGGATATGGACAGGTCTCCTCACCACTGACACGTCTGAGTATGACATCATTGCCCTCGCAGCCGCTCCCGCCTATGGTCTCTTCAAGTCTTTTTACTGCATCTATAAGAAAATTCATCATTTCACATCCATTGAATCTGTATCTGTCTCAAAGAGCACCACACGTGCGGGCGCCCCATCCAGACCCTTCAGCCTGAGGGGCAGGGCTGCCATGAAATACTCCCCCTCAGGAACGCCAGTGAGGTCAAGGAGTTCGATGATGGCCGTCCCTCTGCCCAGGAGTTCGCGGTGCACATCGCCTGATCCATCAAAGGCCTCTACAGAGGGGGCATCTGTGCCCACACAGCAGATCCCAGATGAGGTGAGGAGGCGGGCCGCCTCCAGGGAGAGGTACTGATAATCAGGCGAGAACTCAGTGGCTCCTGAGAAAGACGTCCTGATCAGCAGACGGCCGCCACAACTCACATAATCCCTGAGATCCTCAGGCCTGATCTCCTGTCCGGCTCCAGAGAGATCGATGACCCTTACAGGCCCACACAGGATATCAGGCGGGATACTCTCGATTGTCATCCCGTCTCTGATGTAGTGGAGAGGAGCATCGATGTGGGTGCCGCTGTGACTCCCCATGGTGATCTCGGTTATCCTGTAGCCATCGCACTCGATCTGGCGGAAGACAGTCTCAGGATCGCCTGGGAAGACGACTCCCCCCTCCATGATATCGCGGGTGACATCAAGAATCCTCATACCCAGCCCTCAACCCCTATCAGAGGAACGAACCTGACGCCACCGTGCATGGTGGCGACAGGCCTGCCGTCTTTTATCCTCACCCTGATGAGAGTCTGAACCTCAGGACCCCCAACTGGGGTAACGAGTCTGCCGCCCTCCCTGAGCTGGGAGATGAGGCTTTTTGGAATGTCAGGTGCCGCTGCTGTGATCACGATGGCATCAAAGGGCCCGAGATCAGGCACACCCAGAGATCCATTGGCAGTCCTGACTCTGACATTATCTGCCCCAAACTCGGTGAGATGTTTTCCGGCCTCATCTGCAAGTGCAGGTATCCTCTCAATTGAGATGACCTCCCTCGCAAGGCGGGAGAGAAGAGCGGCCTGATAACCGCTGCCAGTGCCGATCTCAAGCACACGGTCATTGGGTGTAAGTTCAAGGAGTTCTGTCATCAGGGCCACGATATATGGCTGTGAGATGGTCTGCCCGTGCCCGATAGGCAGGGGCGTGTCCTCATATGCGGCATGCCTGAGGCGTTCAGGCACAAAGATATGCCTTGGAACCTCCTTCATCACCTCAAGCACACGCCTGTCAGTGACACCCCTTGCCTGGATCTGCTCCTGAACCATCTGCCTGCGCAGAGCAGCATATGGGTCAGGAGCAGCTTCCATATTCAGAACCCCGATTCTGCGGCGTCGATTGCCGCATCTATCTGTTTCTGCAGATCAGCAGGCAGACCCTTGATCCTGACATCAAGGAAACCTCTTATGATGGTGGCGGTGGCCTCCTCCTCGTCAAGGCCTCTTGACATCAGGTATTCAATCTCATCCTTTGCGATCTTACCGACCGCTGCCTCATGTGAGAGTTCTGTGTTCTGTACCCTGCCCTCGATCTCAGGCACAGCATGGATTATACCGTCCTCAAGGATCAGACCCTTGCACTCGATATGGCCCTTGGTGTTGGCTGCATCCCCCACAATGTGGGACCTTGAGATCACAGTCCCGCCTCTTGTGATCGCCCTTGCCACCAGTTCTGCACTGGTGCCCTCTGCAGAGAGGTAGGCACGCTGGCCAAGGTCGAGGTGTGAACCCTTGGGTGCAACAACCACGCTGTTAAACCTTGCCACAGAGTTTTTGCCTGTAAGGTGAGCCTCAGGATACATCTGTATATATCTGACAGGTTTCAGTGTCACGTAGTTGGAGAGGAATGTGCCATTCTCGGCCACGCTGGCACTACTGCGGGGGTGAACTTCTATATTATCACCCCATGTGTGGATCATCGTGTTGCTGACAGTGGCACCCTTCATGATATAGAACTCAGTGATGCCGTAGTGCTCTCCTTCATGTTTGTGAGCACTGCTGACACAGCCTGTGATCAGGTGAACCTCGGCCCCCTCCTCTGCTATGATGATGTTGTGCACAGTCTGCACCTTCTCATTGAGCATAAAGAAGCAGGCCTGAAGAGGCATGATATTCTTACTGCCCTTGCGTGCGATGACAACAAAGCCCTTTGGCCCGTTTTTCTCCTCGGTCTCTGCCACAAAACGAGTGTATTCGTCCTTATCCTTTGATACAATATTCCAGAAGTATTTCTCTGCAATCTCCGGATACTTCTCAAGGGCTATGGCGATAGGGAGCATCTCGATGCCATCCATTGAACTGGGGGCATGGGTGATATTCTGATCTGTCTGGATGAAACTTCCACTTCGCCTGCTTCCATCGATCTCAATTCCCGTGAGTTTCAGACGTTCTTTATCCTCTGCTGAGAGGTTATAAATCTCATTCATACCTGTTTGCATTCCAGACACTCCCTGTATCCCTTTGTCTTGATCATCTGCAGAATCTCGCGTGCATTTCCATGGCATCTGATCTCACCATCACAGAGAACATGACCGCCATCGGCCTCCAGGTAATCAAGGATGTGACCTGTGTGGGTAATGATCAGGCCACTCTTGTGCCTGTGTATGATATGTCTGTCCTTATCCAGGAGGCGTGCGATTGCGGCACCAATCAGGGATATATTCTCGACATCCACACCACTCTCAGGCTCATCAAGCATGACAAAGTCTGGCTGCTGAAGCATAAGCTGCAGAACCTCGCTCCTCTTGATCTCGCCTCCTGAGAAGTTGGCATTGATATCCCTGTCAAGGAATTCATTCATATTCATATGATTGGAATGTCTTGCCACGAACTCTGGTTTGCCACCTGAGATGGTCTCCAGAAGTTTGCCGAGTTTCAGGCCTGAGATGGTAGGTGGTCTCTGGAACATTATTCCCATGCCATAACGGGCACGCTGATGGAGTGGAAGGTTGGTGACATCATGTCCTTTGAAGATTATCTTTCCCTCAGTGACAGTATATCCTGAAAAACCCAGAATTGTCCTGAGAAGAGTCGTCTTTCCTGAGCCATTCGGGCCCATGAGCACATGTGTCTCCCCCTCACCTATGTGAAGGTCAATGCCATGGAGTATCTCTTTGCCTGCGATATCCACGTGCAGGTTCTCTATTGTTAACATTTGATCAACTCTCTGGATGGTTGTTTATATGTAGGGACATAGAGATGTGGGCTTTTGCAAATATATATCCATGGATTGTGTGACAATCCTTCCACATCCGGATATCTGTGTTCAGATTTTCCCCTCTGTAAGCATACTGTATGTCCCTTTTCGGTCATACTGGTGCGTGAGGATGGTATTATACTTTGTGACCAGTCTATTGAACTCATCAAGGCCTGAATTAAATGAGATCATTTCATCATTGTAGGTCTCAGCAAGGGTGTTGTAGGCAGGCACCAGCCTGTTGTACTCTGAGGTCCTGTCATCCTTCAGGAGAACCTCCATCCTTGTCCTGAGGCTGTCAACCTCTTCCAGGTCTCCGGAGAGTTTCGCAGCCTCTCTCTGGATCTCAGGCTGGGTGGCCTCGGTCTGATCCCGTGCGGAATATGCCGCATCATAGAGGGCCTTAGTCTGATCACAGGCACCATATGTGAGTGTACCGTTTCCGACTCTCAGAACATCTGGCTCAGCACAGAGTGCCGTGCCATCAGCAAGCACAGGTTTTATCACTCCTATAAAACTCGTATTTGTTGACTCTATAAGGGCATAGCCTGTATTCCCATATGAATAGCCATCGGCTGCTATCCCGCAGGTCATGTGATTATCTTCACCAAAGTAAAGAAGGGAGACATTATAATTCTCATGGGCCAGAAGGCCCGCGAGCAGCATGCTCTTGTCGTCGCAGTCACCATAACCATCTACTACCGTTTCTATCGGGTATCTGGGCATTACAAGAAGATTGTCAGTCTTGTAGGGCACTGACTGGACAAATGTGGAGATCAGTTCGCAGTACTCGTCATCATCAAGGTTCATCTCAGTCCTGACTCTCCGAAACTCATCTGTAAGAGAGTCATATACTTCAGACTGGCCTGTGCCTGCGTAGAATGACCTGTAATAGCCAGGAAGCCACTCTTCTTCGGTGAGGTTCTCATAAAGCACTGCACTCTTCCCGGCTGAGACTGCACCATAGTAGACAGAGGCATTTGCATTGACACTCACGCATACATCCCTGTCCTCAAACTGATATGTATAGATATATGGATTGTCCAGAGGTGGCCCTTCTGTGGGGATAAGGATTGGATATGAGATGGCCGGGCCTGACAATATCTCAAGGCAGCCTGCACCTGTGAGCAGTGTGGCCAGGCAGACCAGCAGCAGGATCACCTGCCATTCTCTCTTCTCTGTCACAGACTCAGATCACCTGCATATCATATAAATCCTGATGTCTGGATGTATATCCTGCCCTAATAGATTGACTGGAATCTGTCTTATTTGACAGGTGTGCTGAGACAGTGGTATTCAGTTATGATTGGCAGTTCTCAAATCATATGAATAAAAATACCAGGAAGTTTCATCACTCCTCAGTATTTGCGCCGAACCTGACACCCCGGAGGTCGCACGAGGCGCCGCAGGTGCTTGTGTCGCTGTTACTGTCGACCACCCTGTAGGCATCTGCCAGCACCGCGGCGTTGGCAAGAGAGCCTGCAATCAGGACTACCTCAAGGATCTCCTCCCTTGTTGCGCCCTTTTTAAGTGCAGCTTTCATATGATACTCAACACAGTGATTGCATTTGAGTGCAGCGCCGACAGCAAGGCTGATCAGCTCCACATATTTAGGATCAATGCTGCTTGTCTCAGCCACGGCCCCTTTATAGAGCAGGTGGGAGAGGAGTACCTCAGGACGTTCAGACATCCTTTTGAATATCAGGGGCACAGTCCCGTACTCCTCTCCGATACTCTTCATCCAGTCTTCAGACGCCTTTTCAGGGCCACGTTTCAGAATCTCTCTCAGTGAGTCATTGAATTCCACTCATACACCTGCCGTCTTTTGAGATGTGGGTGATTGTCAGACTATGATATTAGTCTCAGAAAATGGTCTTATCTTAAGACATATGTAGTTGCGCATTCTGGACGGCAGAACCTCTGCCACATCACTGAGTTTTACACCCTCATCGACCTCAAGTGCCCTGATCTCACTGGCATAGGTCTCATATGGCACCTTCACCCTCAGGCCTGCAATCTGTACAGTAATCGGGGTGGGATGCGTTGAGTCGGCGGAGATATGCATCTTCTCGTCCAGAACAGTTCTCAGGTGTGGGGGTGATACTGAGAGTGGATCCCTTGCAATCTCCTCACGTCTCCTGTTAAGAACCGCGGAGACCTCCTCTACCAGGGTATCGAGATGATCGATCTCACCCTCCTGTTTCTTCATCCTGTGACCAATCCGTCCTATGCTGCCGACATATCCCTCCACAGGCGGGTCTGTGATGGCTTTCAGCCTCTCTGTATCCGGGCCTCCGGTAAGTATGATCGGCACTGTGATACCACGCCTCAGGGCATCCATCTTGTACTCGATGCAGGTCTCAAAGTTGCCGAGAAGGTAGACTGCACAGTCATGCTCATTGATGACATCCCTCTCCTCGATATTGAGGTTGGCAATCCTCTTGCCAAATCCACGGGAGAGACCTATCATATTGGTCTTGGCGCCGGCCTGCCTGAGATACTCAGCCATGTCGCATGAGGTATGAGGCAGGTGATGGATCTCAAGACTTGGGCTGACGACTGCGATCTCGGTGCCGACCAGGGGCGCTTCAGTGACCTCCCCTCCCAGGGGTTTGCCGATCCTGCGTATGAGCTCAACATCCTCCTGCGGGACAAGTGACTGGAGCACTACCTCCTGGGCGAGCACATGCTTCTGGACGACATAACCGCCCAGATCATCGATGAGATCAATGATGATGTCATGCCTGTATATGCCACCCTTGTAGGTGATTGGGACAAGTGTCATGCCTCAGCCTCCACAAGTCTCATTCTGGAGTCTACCAGATCACTGATGACGTCCTCAGGTAGGGTGTTCTCGCTGGCCACATAGTAGAAATGTCCGTCCTTCATACTCTGACGGCGCACCTTGAAACCCTCTGGTGCGATCCACTGGAGGGCATATATAAGATCCTTATGTATACCTTCGCTGGGGTCATATACAACCAGATCCTCGATCTCCTTTGTATCCACATCCTCCCTGATCTCGATTGTAAATCTGTCTGGCTGCTCAACTCTGTCACGTCCAAAGGAGTCCCAGAGTATAGAGAGCAGCTGTGCAAGATATGTCTCAGTTGAGATGTCAAGGGTGATCTTACCCTTCTCACCAAGCACATTGGCAAAGTCACGCACACGGACAAGGCCCGGCAGGCTTCGCAGTCTGCCAACTGCCAGGAAAAAGGGGAATTCAGGGTCAATATAGATGTGCAATCTGCCTATGGTCCTCACAAGGTTGAGATCCAGGAGTATGTCAGATGCGATCTCTTTGTATGCCTTTGCTCCGGCCTCTTCGGGGCACTCAACCTCGAAATACTCAAGCGCCCTCATCAGGATCTCCACCTATAAAGCCTGAAGCCAGCAGTGCCGAGCCCACTGAGCCGATATACTGGGAGTGGTGCGGGACAACAACCTCTGTCTGGAGGAGTTTGCCCATCTCATTCACAAGGCCCTGGATAAGGGAGGTGCCACCGACCATTATGACCGGTTCCTTGATATCAACCTCCTGCAACTGCTGCTCAAAGACCTGTTCTGCCACACTGTGGCAGGCGGCCGCCGCAACATCCTCTTTGGAGTGGCCCTCAGCAAGGGCATTGACCAGACTCTGTGTCCCGAAGACGATACAGTAACTGTTCATTGGCACCTCCTTTGAGATGCCCTTCATGGCAAGGGGGCCGAGTTCTGTGATATCCACACCCAGCCTTTTGGCAGTCATCTCAAGGAACCTGCCACTCGCACCTGCACAGATGCCGCCCATCGTGAAGGTACCAGGTATGCCGTCCTGCACAGATATGGCCTTGTTGTCCATGCCGCCGATATCGATCACAGTCGCCTCACCATGCTGTTTGTCAGCCAGATATACAGCGCCCTTGGAGTTGACTGTGAGTTCCTCCTGTATGAGGTCTGCTCCGATCTTCTCACCTACCAGGAACCTGCCATAGCCTGTGGTGCCGGTGGCCTCAATATCGCTCATTTTGAGTCCGGCCTCTTCAAGGGCCTCAT
>Ga0265294_10006238_pt1 | contig 14353 bp, 10 predicted proteins | sample MunlanPumphouse3_FD_192504 | JGI IMG/M metagenome (GOLD analysis project Ga0265294, IMG submission 192504) | Groundwater microbial communities from a municipal landfill in Southern Ontario, Canada - Pumphouse #3 | ecosystem: Environmental > Aquatic > Deep subsurface > Groundwater | place... | reverse complement strand
CTTTTTTTCAATTCAAATCCAAATACCAATCATAACTAAAGATATTAACCCGAATTATACTCTATTTTAGCCATTGTGTGTGCCATCAAATATTTTGCAAATATTTAGTTTGTTACTCTAACTTGCCACTCTCCTGTTGATTACTTAGCTAAAGTAATAGGAAGGAGTCAAGGAAGAGCTAAGATGTGAAAAAAATAATTATGTCAGATGGAAATAAAAATATAATGTGAATCTTTGGTTATTCAATATATATAATTATAGTAAAATAAAGAATTAATTTTTTCATAGCAGAGAAAATAAAATAAAATAATATTGTTTAGTGGTTGACATATTATAATAATAAAATATACTTGATTTATTAAAAATTAGAGGTTCAAAAGAATGAAAAAGATACTTTTACTTTTGTTATTGTTGTCATCTTTATTTTTTTTGCATGCAGTATATTATAGAACTAGCGGTTATGATACACCTGGTTATGCTAGTTCCATAGATGTTTCCAATCAAATTGTATATATTGCTGATGGGGACTCAGGTTTACAGATTATAGATGTTTCTAATCCACAGAATCCACTATATCTTGGTTCCTATAATACGAGTGATTGGGCACAATCAGTTTTTGTATCTAATCAAATAGCATATATAGCAGATGGATATTCAGGATTATTGATCATAGATGTTTCCAATCCGCAAAATCCAGTGCTTCTTGGTTCATTAGATACACCAGGTTGCTCAAACCATATTTGTATATATGAAAATATTGTATATTTAGCAGATGGAGAAGCAGGATTACAAATAATAGATATTACCAATTCATATAATCCGTTACTTATCGGGACTTTTGATACCCCTGGTGATGCTCGTTTTGTAGAAGTATCAGGAGATATAGCTTATGTAGCAGATTGGTATGCAGGTTTGCAGATAATAGATATTTCCAATCCTCAGAATCCTGAACTTATCTTTTCTTATGATACTCCAGGTTGGGGATGGACATATTCGGTAGCAGTTTCCGATAATATTGCTTATATAGGTGATGCAGAATCAGGTTTGCATATTATTGATATTTCCCATCTTCAGAATCCAATTTATCTTGAAACATATTCTACATCGGGCGAAGTAATCTTTGTTGACATTTCAGATAATTTAGTTTATACAGCTGATGATGATGCAGGTTTACAAATAATTGATGTATCCAATCCATTGAATCCAGTCTTTCTTGGGATTTATGATACACCTGGAAATGCACACTCTATAGATGTTTCCGAATTTATTGCCTATGTAGCTGATGGAGATGCAGGACTACAGATTATTGATCTTTCTGATTCTCAGAATAATGTTCTTTATGGTTCCTGTGATACTCCTGGTTATACTTATTCTCTTGCGTATTCTGAAGATGTTGCGTACTTAGCAGATGGGTATGCAGGTATACAGATTATCAATGTTGCTGATATACAGAATCCTGAATTATGGAGTTCTTTAATTACCTTTGATTGGGCATATTCAATTTATGTTTCTAATAACATTGCCTACATTGCTAACGGTTTTGTGGGCTTGCAAATAATTGATGTTTCCAATCCCCATTCTCCCTCACCTATGGGTTCTTATGATACACCCGGAGAAGCAAATTTTGTTACTATCTTGGATAATACTGCATATGTAGCAGATTTTGATACGGGCTTACAAATTATAGATGTTTCTAATCCGCAGAATCCTTCACTTATAGGTTCTTTTGATACACCTGGAGAAGCATATTATGTAACTATAGCAAATAATTATGCTTATATAGCTGATGGCTATATGGGAATGCAGATAATAGATATTTCCAATCCACAAAATCCTTCTTTTGTATCTAGTTGTAATACACCTGGTTATGCAAAATCGGTAGTTTACAATAATAGTATAGCCTATATTGCAGATGGAGATTCTGGAATACAACTTATTGATGTTTCAGACCCGAATTCTCCATTATTATTAGATTCTATACTTCCTCATCCAACCAGTTATATTTCAAAAGTTTATCTATTTAACGGAAAATTAATAAGTTCCGATACTAACTGGAATGAATTAAGCTTTTATGATCTCAGTAATCCTTCTTTTCCTAAATTCATAGCCAGATATAGCTGGAATCTTGCAACAAATGATATGATTATACAGAATGGGTTTTTATATACCGCTAATGGATGTTATGGGTTAAATATTTTGGATTTAAGTCAAATAGTTAGTATTGATGAATATCTTCAGGTACCAGCTGCCACATTCAATATGCGAAATTATCCTAATTCTTTCAATCCTAAAACGACCATTTCTTTTGAAATAGTTAAATCTGGAGATGTATTAGTAAATATATATAATATAAAAGGACAATTGGTAAAGAGCTTAATCAATAGTTCAATGTGTGCAGGAAAGCATAATGTAATCTGGGATGGTAAAGATAATAATGGAGTTAATTGTTCTTCAGGAGTTTACTATTACAGAATAGAAAGTAATGGCATAATTGAAACTAGAAAGATGATTCTTATGAAGTAAATTAATTTTTCTCATAAATCAAAAAAAATTTAATACTCAAGATTCTAAGTGACATATAAAATTTATTTAGTTATGAGAAGAATTTTTGTTACAGCGGTATATGTTTTCCCCTGATAACTAAAGATTATTTCATCTTGTGGGGATATTGTTTCACTATCTAAAAAATTATCAACATTTGTAAAAACAAAATCAAAATCCCTTTTTAACTCCCAACTTTTATCCGGATTATTTTTATTCCAGAGTATAATAAAAAGTCTATTATCGTAACCGAATCTTTGACTGCCCTGATTTTCATATAGCCATTTTGCCAAATTATGGGGGTTTTTAATAGCTTCTTCTCCTTTATAATTTTGTGGCATATAGCTAATTTTTAAATCAAAAGGTTGCCCATCAAAGAATATATCTATCCCTTTAATTTTTTTTAGAGTAGGTATAACTTTTGGATGCTTACTAATATGATCTTCAATTAATACAGTCGTCCAATGATTAAACCAAGTGCATATAACATAATTAGTTATTTCACTATGCAATTTAGATTTTACTATATTAATTAGTTCATTATAATGAACATATTTTCTAACATATTGAGTTTGTATTTTTTGATCTAACTGTCCTTGCACTATTCCCCAAGAAAATGTTTTAACTTTAGATAATTCCAGTTTTAAATCATTATCAGATATTTGTTTTTCTCTATTTTTAATAATTTCATCATATTTAGATTTTATAAAATTATCAATCAAAGCAATATCTATAGAAGAACTAATAGACATTATATCTTCAATAATTTTGGTCCGAGTTTTATTTTTTACAGAAATTTCTAAAGATTGAGCTAATAATTTTAGATTATTTCTATCAATGCTATTAAGTTTTAAATTTAAAACTTCTTTTCTACTCAATAAAGGCATTTTTATTTACCTCATTTTTTTGAAAAGCATTATATATTCATGCTTAAAGACATAAAATCCACCAACTAAAGCTCTATATCTCCAGAGTTCTTTTTGATTTCTTTTTGCTCTTGTTTCTTCAAAATTTTTTACAATAATGCTTTTTAAAATATAGGATCTTTTTAAAATTTCATTCATACAATAAAATCCTAAGGGGATCCATTCACCTTTTGAATACTTATCTCCTATTACAAGGACTAAATACCTACCTTTTTCAAGAAATGGAGTCATATTATCAACGACTTCTCCAAATTTTTTCAAAAAAGATTCTGTATTTTCTGAATTAGAAAGATCATTTGAATCATTAGAAAATTTGATAATATCATGGTAAGGGGGATGCATAATAAGTAATTGAACTTGTTTGATATTATACTTATTTAAAACAGGTTCTAAATTAACTTTCCTACTATCTCCTGTTAAAATTTCGCTCATTACATTAAATTTATTAGGTTCAGCATCTATATATTTTTTTGCTTCATCTACTACTTTTGGATTTAATTCTATTCCTATCCCATTTCTGCCCAATCTTTTACTTTCAATTAGAGTAGTCCCGCTTCCTAAAAAACAATCTAATACCCAATCATTTCTTTTGGTATATCTCATCATCATTTGATAAGGAATTTGAGGAATGAAATTGCCCCAGTACCATCCTAAATGAGATCCTGAGGTATCTCTTTTATCAAAAATCCATAAGCTATCGGTCAAGACATCATTATATTCTTTCCATTTTAATAAATTAATATCGTTAATTTTGTTTGTTTTTACCTTATCAATACTGTTTTTTAATCTTTTTATATAATATTTTGCTCTTTCTAAAGTCTGTGATTTTAGTATTTGATCTAACTCATCTATTATTATATCTTTTCTTAAAGAAATAGTATCACCATTCATATTAATATTAATCAATTCCATAAAGTCATTACTATAATTATTTATTATTGCTTTTAGGGATATAATTTGATTTTTAATTGTATCTAATTTTTCAGAATTCTCTAACTTTTCTAACTCTTCTAAAAATTTGGTTTTATTTAATATTATTATCTTATAAGAATTCGTAAAATCTCCATTTATAGGTAATGTAATTTGATTTGAGTTATTAGCTTTCATATAATTTCCCTTTTTTTAGGCATGAGAATTTTCAATCATAATATTTAAAACTATATTTACTTTATAAATTGATGTATTAAATTGTCAAGCATAAAATACCTTTATTGCCACTATCTTATTAAATATCACATGATTAACATTATAAAATGAGTTGATATCAATTAATTTTGATATCAACTCAACTAATTCATAATTATAAATTTAACTATCCAATAATAGCTTTAACATCATCTTGTGGATTGGTTATAGGTTGTAATCCAAAAGTGTCTATAATGACTTTTGCTACATTAGGTGATAGAAATGCTGGAAGAGTTGGACCTAAACGGATATTTTTGAATCCGAGAGAAAGTAGAGCTAGAAGCACAGCTACTGCTTTCTGTTCATACCAGGCAATATCAAAAGCGATAGGTAGTTGATTTATATCTTCCAGCCCAAAAGCTTCTTTCAATTTTAAAGCAATAACAGCAAGAGAATAGGAATCATTGCATTGTCCTGCATCCAGAACTCTTGGAATGCCGTCTATCTCTCCTAAGTTAAGTTTTATATAACGATATTTGGCACATCCAGCGGTAAGAATTACGGCATCAGGAGGCAGTTTTTTTGCTACTTCAGTATAATATTGACGGCCTGGCATTCTTCCATCACATCCAGCCATAACCACAAATCGTTTAATTTTCCCAGATTTGACAGCATCTATAATCTGATCTGCCATAGAAAGGATTGTTCTGTGATTGAAACCACCTACAATTGTTCCATTTTCTAATTCTATAGGAGGTGGGCATTTTTTAGCTTGAGCAATGATGGTACTGAAATCTTTAGCTTTATCAGATTCTCTATCTGGAATATGAGTTGCTCCCGGATAAGCTGTCATTCCAGTGGTATATAGACGGTCTAAATAAGTATTCTCTTTCCTTAAAGGAACCAGACAATTCGTGGTCATAAGAATAGGTCCATTGAACTTTTCAAATTCATCAAGCTGATACCACCAGGAAGAGCCATAATTTCCATATAAATGACTGAACTTTTTAAAAGCAGGATAGTAATTTGCGGGAAGCATTTCACTATGAGTGTAAATATCAATTCCCGCTCCTTCACTTTGTTCTAAAAGTTCTGCCAAATCTTTCAAATCATGTCCGCTAACCAGAATTCCTGGACGATTTCCTACTCCAAGATTAACTTTTGTAGGTTCAGGTACTCCATAAGTTTCAGTATTAGCATGGTCTAAAAGTTCCATCACTTTAACGGCATATTCTCCCGTGTTTATTACCAGCTTCGTTAACTGTTCAGCGCTTAAAGTATCATCAAGAGTAGCAGCTAATGCTTTGTAAATGAATTGATTGAGGTCATCATCATAATAGCCAAGTACTGCACTATGATCACCATAGGCAGAAATTCCCTTTAGACCATAGATAATCGTTTCTCGCAGAGAACGAATATCCTCATTTTCTGAGGAAAGAACGCCAACTTGAGCTCCAAAGGACTCATATTCTTCTACAGAAATATGAAAGAGAACAGCTTCCGGATATTTTAGATTTCTATCTTTTGATATTGCCTCCAGTTCTGCTTTTCTTTTATCCCTTAACTTTATAAGATTGGATATAGAAAGCTTGAATTGCTCTTCATTCCAGTTGGTATTGGTAATAGTACGGAATAACCCTTGCATAATAGTGATAGCATCTTCCCGATGATAGACATTATGCTCTAATAACTTTGCTGAAACAAAAGCCAGGCCTTTCATCGTATAAATAGAAAGGTCCATCAAATGACACAGTTCTGGAGATTTTCCACAGACACCACGAATCGTGCAACCCTGATTCCTTGAGGTTTCCTGACATTGATAACAGAACATACTCATATAATTACTCCTTTTTTATTAATTATGGTTTTGGCATTTTAATGACCAGCAATCTGGCAGGTTTATCACTATTATTAACTATTCCATGAGGGATATTTTTAGGACTATCAATTATAGTATCAGGTGCAAAACTTTGCTCTTCATTTCCAATAATAAGTGTTGGATTACCTTCCAAAATATAGAAAGCTACATTGACAGGGGTAGTATGAACGGGTAATTCTGCTCCTGGTTCAAGAAACATATGCACAATCTCTCCTTCAGCTTGGGAATATATCTTTGTTCCCTTGACTCCTCCCTTATCTCTGACAGGTGGTAAGTTTTTCCAGAAACGGCTTTCCATAATTTTCTCCTTTGTTTTTTTATATTTTCTTAGGTTCAATAAGATACTTTATTGTCTGCAAAAGGCTATTGCCTTCTTTGATTAAATCAAATTCTTTGCCACTGAGATTCCATTGAGTGATAAGAAATCGCATAGAACCAATAAGGATAGTGAAAATCTGAGTTGAATTAAGTTCTGATGGGATTAAGCTTTCATTTTGAGCTTCATTTATAAAATTTAATAGAATCTGTCTATGATTCAAGGATATCTTTTGAAATTGTTTAAAAAAGACCGGGTCATGATAAAACATCTCATCAGAAAACATTACTTGAGCCAAATCCGGATTTGAAGTGAATAGTTCATAGCGATTCATAATAAAAAAATGCACTTTCTCCAGAGGATTGAGATTACTTTTCTGAAGTTCTTGTAAGACATTATGAGAAATATTTTCAAAGTAGTGCATAATGCTTAAGAGCAAATCTTCTTTATTAACGAAGTGACGGTACAAAGCAGCTTCAGAGAGATGCAATTCTGAAGCGAGTTTTTTAGTGGTAAGATTTTTATAACCTTCTCGTGCAATAATAGAGATGGCTGCCAAAATTATATCTTCCTGTCTTTCAGTCATTAATAATAAACTCCATGGTGTAAGTAAGTATTTACTAACCTGGATATTCAGCCGGGAATTTTTGGCAAGAAAAAACCGCAGCATTCTTATCTCGCTGCGGTTAGTGTTATGTACTATGAAACGACGCTTAATCCGTAGCAATAACCTTGAAGAAAGCTTTATCCTCAGATGCTGTAGTTTGATATTGAGTGGAATACACCGTATCAATATAGTTAAAATCTCCATAAGGTTGAGAGGACTTATAGATTTTATAGGCAGTAGCATTAGGTATGGCTTCCCAGGATAATATCAGTTGGTTTGTTGCATTGTTCACAGTTATATTAACAACTGGAGTTTGCAGCAAAGATTTAACCTCTACATTATTAATCATAAAATCATTATCCGCATTTGATTCAGTTGATCCAGCAAAGAAAGCAATGCGTTTTCTTCCGCTATGACCTGCTAAAGGAATACTGATATGTGTTCCCCCTTCAGGAATATCGTTTAGGACAAAGGGGGAAGAAGTATTGTTCCACTCTCTTAAGATATTAGCTGTTGACCAGGAAAATCCATCTCCGATAAGAACGGCAAACCTATCATCTGTTCCTGTTATATCATGAGGTGTTCCGGTTGGAGGTTGATTATATTTTAAAAGAGCAGCATCAAAGCTTAAAAACTGATCATCACTGATATTTAATAAAGGTGAAATAAGCCAACCACTAATGGGACCCCAGATATTTATTTTGGCAGCCTTGTCGGTAGAAGTGATATTTAACCAATCATCTTGTTGCCATTGACTTGAACCATCAGCTCCTAATACAATAGGGTCAACTAATCCCCCAGAATGGTCAGTCCAACCTGAAGGTTTGAAAGTTCCATCAAAAGTTTCTAACCAGGGGAAAGTATAAATAGTTGGATCGGCCATAGTAGTAAAACTCCAGACAGGACAATCAATAGCATAGCCAAAATCATTATGAGGAACTACTCTCCAGTAATATGTAGTACCATAATCCAGATAAGTTGTAGGAGTATAAGATTCTTCATAAACAATAAGTCCATTAACCAGATTGGAAGGAGGATTATCTGTTCCTAACCAGAGACGATAATGATCGGGATTACCACCCATATTATTCCAGCGAAGAGTGATATTCACATTATGTCCGTCACTTCCATCAGCAGGAAATACACATTGTGCAGCAGGAGGAATATCAGTAACTGGAGTTTGAATCCAGATATTCGGATGATAAGAAGCTCTTTGTCCATTACTTGTCGGAAAAGAAGAATTTTGGTGTTTATAAACAGAACTATTACTTAAACTTGTATAGTAAAAGCTAGGCGGACCAGCGATCCTGCTCCCATCATGATTTTCCCATAAAATTTCAAAACCAAAACTGGAATTATAATTGAAGGGAGTTGTAAATTGGATATGAACCCAGCCTGGACCATTAAAGGTAATAGAACCATTATAGACATTAGTATAATTAGAATTATTAGGATAACCTACAGCGGCAGAAGCATAACTTGTATCATAAAAATGAGTAAGATATATCTGCTGATTGTCCATAGTATAACTAGATATAGTATTGCTGACTTTAAGAGCTATTCCAGTGATTTGTACAATACCGCTTATCCCAGCATTATTAGTTTCTGTAGCTGTATAGAAAAATTTACTCCATCCATAATCATTATAGCCATAAACAGGAACTTTATTTTGAGTGCTTGTTCCTGTACCGATAAAATAATCTCCAGCATTTAATACAGTACAAATTACCAGTAGAGATAGAACTAATATGTTTTTTTTCATTTTTAACCTCTCAAGGGTTTATTATTTAATCAGCATAATCTTATGCTGCTTAATTTGATTGCCATCATCCAGACAAACTATATACATAGCACTGGAAACGATAGTACCATTATCATCTTTACCATCCCAGACATAATTGTGTAATCCAGCAGAAAGATTATCATTTAGTAAGGTTTTAATTTTTTGTCCGCGGACATTATAGATATCCAGCTTCACTTTAGCATTTCTTGCCAGAGTAAAAGAGATTGTAGTAGATGGATTGAAGGGATTGGGATAATTTCCATTTATTCTTGTTTCTAAAATGGGGGTAATATAATCTTCATTCGCATCGGGACTTATTCCGAACCAGTTCATCAAATCGGACATCAATTCTTGTCTTTGAGCTTCCTGATATACTTGTGAAAAGTCAAAACTGAAATAGAAAGCCTTGTAAATAGGTAAGATAACTGTGGTAGCACAAACACCATGATAAAGATAGGCTTGTCCATCTATCGGACCATCCTCAAAAAGAAATACACTCTGTGCCCCTATTTCGGGATATTGAACTTCTGAAGCGTACCAGTCTGGACAGCTATCATAACGAAAGATACAATCAGGACTATCAGCATAAACTTGATACTCATTTCCCACGGTTCCTATAGGGGAATTAGTATAGCAAAGGATACTTCCGTATTGATGGGAATAAACTTCAGGTCCAGCTAAGCCATTAGTTCCGCCTCCTGAACCAGTTGGAACATAATAGGAACGGAAATAAACACTAAAAAGCTTTTTAATTAGACTGGTATTGGGATTAGCATGGGTGCTAGCAGCAAAGCCGTCTGAAGCAAAAAATACATTTTTAGGTGAAGTGGTTGTCCCACTATCCAGATATTGCATTAAGGCTAAACTTAAGGTATCAGATAAAGCAGTATGAGTTCCCACACTGGCATAACAGAGAATAGCATTATATTGAAGAGGGAAACGGAAGCTATCATACTCTTCCCAATTATAGATGTCATAAGATATATTGAGATTATCTAAAAGATTGGTATAGACAGGAAGTTCAATGCTTTGATAATCCTGACGACCGGAATAAGCAATCAGAACTTCTGTATCAGCAGTTGGTAATATCTTAAAGCTATAGAAATTCGCCGGTGCATCTTCAGGTAAATATCCGGTATTTCCTGCAGCATCCGTACCAGTGAAGTAATATTTCAATTCCACACCTTGAGGTAATTGCGGAAGCTGGAAATAATACATCGTTCCAGATTGACTAGTATATCCCATACTCTGCCATCCTTCTCCTATATTATAATGTAAAGCAAGAGAGGTTATGGGGGAAAGGTCTATAGCATTAACTTTTAATAGTGGACTGTTATTAAAGGTATTTCCTGCTTCGGTATAAGTCAAATGTGGAGGTTGATTATCTTCACCTGTGAAGAATTTTATAGCAAGATTATTATGTAAAAGATTCCCAGGAGGTTCCACACCTTGATATTGATTATTTACCACAATCTCTCTTAAATAGCATAGACCTATAGTTGTATCCTGATTCTGAATAGCCACCGTGGTACTTTGTCCATTTTGATGAGGAACATTAGAACCACTTTGTCCAGTATAAGTGGTATGATATTGCATCAGAATATCACCGTTTTCATAGAATATAACTTCAAACTTTAATTGAGGAGTTCCTCCTGTTCCTGCTACAAAACGAAGATTATTCCATTGTACTACTGTATAACGGTCGGGAGCTTCTCCAAAGGTCTGAAAATAGATATCACTTGTTCCCGGTTCAGCAAATAAATCATCCCAATAAACTGCAATTAAAGTGGGCATTGCAGTATAACCAGGAATAGGATACACATAATTAAACATATTGCCATCACTATCCCATCCTGTATCAGGATAAGGTTTTTGCCAGTTACTTTCGGAAAGTAATATTTCTCCATTAATATCTACATACATATGATCATACTGTTGACCATAAAACGGGAAAGGAAATCCCATTGGAATAGATTCACTAAAATTATCATCTCCTGCCCAGCTAGGTACCTGGTACATTATTGTTGATGTTCCCGTGTTACTTATATCTATCCAGTTAAATTCTGGTCCTGCTTCATCATCACTATCAATAAATCTATAACCAAAAGTATCTGGACCTCCTTGAGTGATTCTATTCACTACAGTAAAGGCTTTTTCCAGAGTATCATTGGTAGGATTTCCATCTTCTGAAATTAAAGTAAAGTTAGCATTGTAAGTTCCTTCTTCTGTGATAGTGCAAGAGGTTGATAGAACAACGATAGCACTATTACCTGGTTCTAATTCAAGAGGATGAAACTCATCATTACTGTATATAGAAGTTCCTGAACTATTCAAAATATGACAGGAAATAGAAAGCATCCCTGAATAGGTAGCAGTGCCTGTATTTTGAACTTTTAAGGACGGTATAAAAGAATGATTTAGATATTCAAAATCACGAGGTGAGGTTATTTCTGTGATACCAAGGTCTAGGGTCGGAACAGGAAGAACTTCTACCAGCACTGTATCAGAAGCAGAAAGACCAGATATATTATCAGTCATTGTAAAGATAATATTTTCCGAACCCGTAAAATCTGGAGCACTAAAGCTGACTATTCTGTCGTTAATCTGGACATTGATATGAACATTTCCTGAAACGCTCAGTGTGCAGGAATTGATATCGGTACAGGTTATAAAGGGAGTAAAATCTACTGTCAGAGTTTCACCTTGAATAAAACTGAAGTTTTCTGGTAGGTCAAGAGCAGGTTGAATAATTAATGGTTGTCCTATCTGAATATCATCTATCAAGATACCATAATTTATGCAATTCCACAAAAAACCTATATAAATTGCTTGATTTGCCCAGTTAGAAAGATTTAATGAAACTCTTTGATAGCTAGTACCTATATTTTGTAAGTATAGAATTTGATTAGTGAAATTATTAACCGCTGTTCCTGTGGTTGAGATATAAATTTTGAGTTGTTCCGTACTAATCCAGGAACGAGTGTAAAATATAAGAGAATCACCATCCACGATATTTAACTGAGGAGTTATCAACCAATCAGCATTCTGATTAGGGAGATAATTATCACAAAAAGCTGCTCTGGTCCCTGAATGCGCATGAGTTGCATTATTAAGATTCCGCCAGACCATTCCATCTCCATCATCATAAATAGTCCAGCCCGCAGGCAGAGTGGTAATATTATCAAAGTTTTCATCTATGTGCCATTGTCCCAGGCAGATGGTACATAAGCATAATAGGGCGATGATTAAAATAATGTTTTTTTGCATAATATTCCTCTTTTTATAAATAAGAAAGTTGTGGATTTTCTATCTGAATATACCATTCATTTTCCCCGGCTACATTGCCACCGAGGGATATATTCTCTCCCCAATAGACAGTAAGTAAACCCTGACACTTATGTTTATAGGAAGAATCAATATTGGTTAAATGAACATTTTCATTAGTCCCTAAACATACTAAGGCAACTTTTGCTCCATCTTTTCCACCAGCCATAATGGCTTGTTTCATAAGTTCCTCATTAGATTCAGCTTTAAATTCTGCTATTTTGTTGTTTATAAAACGAATCCAGGGTCTTTCTACGATTTTACCAGAGATATAAGCCAAGTCCCCCGTTATTTCTCCATTTAAACTATCTGGTTCTGGAATGAGAAGAATCTCTCCTCCTGGTAAATTAATCGTTGGACTCTGGAATTCACTATAACCAAAAGAACCACATTCTGCCAGGATCTTCTGGATATTAAAAGTGAAGCCAGTAGTTGAATTGCTCACTCTTATAGTTTTGTGTCTGGACATATCAGTACAAAGATTATGAGTGCGTTGATACAGTTTTTTATAATCTATATCCAGAGCTTTCCAGAACTGTATTTCACTTTCTAGGGCTTTTTCTTCTAAAGTATGAGGAAGTAAACCAGGCATAATAGCGATTTTAATCTTATTCTGCGAGATGATTTTTCTGCTTTGGGAAAAATGCTTGACGCGTAATCTTTGTTTCTGAGGGTCTTCAAGTTCCAGATAACGAGCCTCACCATTAAGATTTAGATAGACATTATGTTTGGCTAAAAGACGATTAAATTGTTTATAATCCGCATCAAAAGCAGCTAAAGAATATTCTTCATATTTAGCTTTTAAGATTTCTGTCGGTTGATAAATCCAGGTAGTGAAAATGCTCCTTCTTCCTGCCTCTATTAATATTTTTTCTACTAAGGGTTGATTGTATCTTCCGCTAACGATAAGCAAGGATTCCTGAGGTTTCATTTTTAGACTGTCATCAAGAAGCTTAGCTGCCACACTATTAAGATTCATATGGTATTCTTGAGTCAAAATATTATCAATTATATCCCTTGTATTCAGAGAGTGGTCATTAATATTTTGACCAATAGCGAAATCTAATACAAAATTCTTTGCTGTAGCACGATAATAAACCTCTTTAACTCTATTCTGATTGGAGGGAACTATTTCAATCAAATTTTCTTCTAAAAGCTTATTGAGGTTATAGTGCACTTTTTGTTTACTTATGCCATAAATGTGCGCTAATTGTTGACAAGTAGCTGCTCCACGAATTAGCTCTCTTAAGATATTATATCTCAATTCGGAACCAAGTTCTCTAATTTGAGAGTGCTTATTTAATACTTCAATATCTTTTATCATATTTTCACCTTACAATTTCCCTAATAATAAAAGCTAGATATTTGTCAAGATATTTTTGACTATCTATAATAAATTTCAATTCTCTTTTCTACTAAACATAATGTGTTTATAATATCTAAACAAAGTTTCCTCTAACCTAAAAGAAGATTATATAGTCTTTGGTTAATGAAAAAGAGTGATTTGAAGTATAAATAAGGAGAAAAGATGCAGTCTAGCTGATTTCGCAGATTTTTTTATTATTTACCTCTCACAGATTGCACAGATAGCACAGATAAGAATTTTATGATAATAAGATGTTAAAATTAGAAGAATTACTTCACGCAGATTACGCAGATTTCGCAGATTTTTTTTATTATTTACCTCTCACAGATGGCACAGATAGCACAGATAAGAATTTTATGATAATAAGATGTTAAAATTAGAAGAATTACCGCACGCAGATTACGCTGATTTCGCAGATTTTTTTATTATTTACCTCTCACAGATGGCACAGATAGCACAGATAAGAATTTTATGATAATAAGATGT
>Ga0265294_10006237_pt1 | contig 14354 bp, 12 predicted proteins | sample MunlanPumphouse3_FD_192504 | JGI IMG/M metagenome (GOLD analysis project Ga0265294, IMG submission 192504) | Groundwater microbial communities from a municipal landfill in Southern Ontario, Canada - Pumphouse #3 | ecosystem: Environmental > Aquatic > Deep subsurface > Groundwater | place... | reverse complement strand
CGTGAAATTTTGCATGATTGAAGATGGGAATCCTGAGATCCGGGATATCAATAACATCATTTCCCTGGCGGACAAGAGCATCAAGAACACTGCGTTCAACGCCTGAATTGTCATCAAGATAATTCACAAGGGTTTCCTGACACATATAATGCACAATTTCACGCGGTGTATAGAATGCGCCATGTCCCTTACGGAGATTGTCCTCAAGCAGATTCTCAAAGATCTTACCCAGCATCTCAGGATCAACTGCAACCTCCTTCTCAAGTGGCTCATCCTCTTTTATCGTGAAATTAAATTCATCAAATGTATCAAGGATCCTTTCAAAAATCCTATTATCAATAGTGATATCAGTCTGAACCCAGTCATACCCGCCTATGGGTTCAAAAAGACCTCCATTTAAAAACGGAATCCGGCAGTCCAGGGTCCCGTAATAATCATTATCTCTCTCACTGCTTGCAAATGCATTGTAGAACAGGGGTTCTAATATGTCATTAAAGAAATTATCATAGCCTCTGAATTTCTTATTAAAGGTCGCACGAAGGAAATCCCTTCTGCCCTCGCCCCATTTGCCGTTTCTTGGGACCCCGAGCCATCCTTTCTTCTGCAAAAAATAAATAAAAACAATCTGGCCAAGCAGTTTCTTTGCAAACTCACTCGTAGATATAGACTTACTCTCGAACTCTCTTCTGATCTGTTCATCCTTTGAAACAATATCTTCAAGAGATGCAAACAGTTCCCTGTAAAGGCCCTTGTATTTATCAAAGAATTCCTTGCTTACATTCTCAATACCAAAGGCTGAATGGATGGAATCAAGATCAGGAAGCTTTGAATCCTCTACAATAAAATCAAGCAGATACTTCTTGCAGGTATGATTTGGCTCATTCTTGCCAACCAGGAAAGACAGTCTCTTTGCAGGAGTGAGATCTTCAATATCGTGAACTTTCCCGTCCTCTGAGCGGATGGTCTTATATTCAACCTCAACAAAAGAAAATCTCCAGTCCCCGGTATTGTCATAAAACGCTACAAGAGCACAGTTGCTGCCAGATTTATTGAGCCACTTCGCAACAATATTTCTCTGTTTTACACGTGCACGAATCTTAGAGTTGTCCCGTGCCAGCTTAATACTTAAAATATCTGCGGTTTTTCCTGAATTGTCCCTGTATGTTCCAAAATATTCAAAATCTTCAACAAATCCCTTAAAGAAATTATCAACACCAATTCTTGAATTCTGATTTTTCCTGTTAATCTTTACATTATTAAGCAGATTTACAATAAACTCCTCATAATTCTTATGTGAATATGCGGAATTAAATACATTATCAAGAAGTCTTACAGCATGATCTTTATCCATTATTTATCAGCTCCATCGAAAGAATCACTTCTTTTTTACCCCTTCTGGTGATCCTGTCAACAGAATACGTCTCTTTAAATATTGCATCCGGGAGATCCATTTTCAAAATTCCTACAATACGATTGGAGTTATCCTCATTCTTTATTTTCCCCCAGACTCGCTTCATTGTATTCCTGGGAATGGCCCCTCTCTCTATTAATTCAAAGACCTGCCGGAGGTAATCCTCATCCTCTTCTACAAGCGGACTCTTATCCATCGCCCTCAGGCGTCTCTCCATCTTTGCCTCAGCAGTATTGCCACCAGGACGCTCCAGAGAGATCATGTCAGTCTCGAATACAGAATCAAACTCTTTTTTATTCTCATCAAGTCTCTCAAAGAATGACTCTGAGAGAGGCATCCTCCTGATATTCTTCTGGGTCTTCAGAATCCCGGCAACACTGACAAAATCCACTTCCTCGACAGAACCATTCTCATTAAAGTAGAATTTTCTGAGATCCCCATGCCTGAAGAATGATATAACACCATTATGATCCGATTTCTTACAGGAACGTGACTTTTTTGGAAGCTTCTTTATTCTGTCGAAGAGTTCTGTTTCCTCATCTCTGATTCTTCGGATCTCCTGGAGGTACTCAAGTTCCTTGTCGTCCTCTTCTTCACCAACAATGATCTCCTTTGAATTTAACTTCTTAAACAGAGACTCATGAGACTTAACCTCCTCATCCAGAAGCAGAGGTGCATCATCACCAAGCATCTCAATAAATGCCTCAATCTTTGCTTCAGCAGCAGACTCCAGGCCGATCTCTTCCTCTATATTTCCGGTCGGGAAGAAATTATATGTATATATTTTGTTAAAAGGAAGCCTCTTTGCGACACGGTTAATGCGGCCAACCCTCTGCATCATACGAACAGGATTCCAGGGAATATCATAATTTATAACCACATTTGATCTGTTAAGATTCATGCCTTCTGAAAGGACATCTGTGGTAACAAGCACTCTGATATCATCCTTCTGATTACGTGCAGATGCATCAAAATTGCTGATAATCTCATTTCTGGTTGTACTTCCCCCTGACCCTGAGAAATATCTGACTCCGTCTCCGGCAAAAGATTCCTTCTTAAGTTTCTTCTCAAGATACTCGGCGGTCTCCTTTGCTTCTGTAAAAACAAGAATTTTGCTCTGTTTTAGATCTTTATCAGTATTGAGGAGTTCCTTAAATGTCTCGAATTTGGGATCAACAGTTATCTTATCCCAGAGTTTTTTTACAGATTCTAAAACACTTAGATCATTTCTCAGATCAGATATCATTGATTTGTCAAATTCATCTGCTGAGTATTTTTTAGCCCGGTTTTCCTCAATATAACGGTCAATAACCTCATAGTCCCCATCTTCAAGTAGCTCAAAGATCTTCTGTGAATAGTCCCGGCTGACATAGACATATCCCTTCTCATATTCCTCAATGAATCGTTTATATGACTTAATGAACCGGCCAAGCGACATCTTAAAGGCATACTGGCTGCTTTCAAGGCGTTTGAGAAGGAGAACCTTCATGAATCTGCCCATATTGACCTGCCCCATACGTTCTTTCTGATTGATCTTTTTAAGATACAGAAGAGGGGTATATCTTGAATATTTCAGGGATTCTGTGATCATCGTAAGTGAATGATCGAACACCTTTTCCTCATCATCGCCAAAGAGATAATAAACAGGTCTTGGATCTGCAATTTTCGGAAACTTAAGGCCCTGAACCTTTAGATCACTCTTATAATACTTCTCAATAACAGTCCTTGTTCTCCGAACCATCAGATAATCAAGCACATTTTTGCGGATCTCCTCAGCATTCTCCTGCATGATTCTGATATACTCTTTTGGGTTCTTTTTTCTGTCAACATTATTGAGACGTTTTTGAAGTTTTCCAAAATATGCATCCAGATCCCTTACAGCAGGGTTTGGAAGTGTTGATTTATGACCGTCCTGGAAGAGCTTGATCTGTGCTACAATATCCTTTGGAGTATTGTTAAGTGGCGTTGCAGAGACAAGAATGACCCTTTTTCCTTTACAGATCTGTGCAAGCTTCTCATATCTCTGTGTTTCCTCATTCCTGAAGGCATGGGATTCATCAATAATGACATTATTAAATTTCTCAAATCCATTGGAAATTATTGAATCAAGTTTCCCTATAGATTCGAATTCACCCTGACGGACTCCAAATTCCCCAAATGCATTATTCCATGAACCAGGATTGTTTCTGTCAATCAGTCCAGGAGGGGCAATTACAAGGGTTCTTCCATCAAGTTCCCTTGCAAGAAGTGTTGCTGTATACGTTTTTCCAAGACCCACAACATCAGCAATAAAAACACCACCATACTCTTCCAGAATCTGTCTGGCATCCTGAACGGCGTCTTTCTGATACTTGAGATCCATGAAATTATCTGGTGTGTATCCCTCTTCAAGCTCAAGACCATCAAGAGAAAGCCTTTCTCTGAAGTATTCATACAGGAGTTTTAAGTATAGCTGATAGGGTTTTATTTCATCATTCAGCCAGGTTTTGGTCTTTATTGTCTCAACATACTTCTCAGAAACATCAACTGATTCTTCCCAGAGCCTGTTGAACATTGAAAGGGCATATTCATAATCCCGCCTGTCTTTAAGTTCCACATTGAACTCAAGATTGTTCTGCAAACCCCCTTTTGTAAAATTACTTGAACCAGTTATTACTCGGCCATCATCAACTGCACCCTCTTTGAAAGTCATTATGTAGACTTTTGCATGAATTTTTTCTGAAGGGTATGCACGGACTTCAAGTTTGCCTGATAATATCCACTCTATGAATTTTTTTGTGCCATTCTCAACATCAAGATTATCTGAGGATTCGTCAAATTCTTCAACAATTGTTTCAGAGTATTTCTCTTTAATTTCATAATCAGATGAAATTTTTTTCTGTTGTCTGGATTTTTCAATTAATTTGTAGGTATTGGGATTTGTGCTGATTCCTATAAGAATGCGTATTTTATCAGTATTTTCAAGAGATTTGTAAACCAGATGAAATCCGCTTGTATAAAAATATCCTACAAGGCAATCAAAAAGTGATGAATTATTAATAAGAGTGTTAAATCTGTCATACAGGGATCTGTTTTCTTCATTTGTAATAAATGTTAAATCATTAGACATTTGTGATTGTCTCCTCAGTTATAATAATAGTTTGATGGACAGTTTGCATTTAAATATCTGTTTAATCGCACTGCACAAATCCTTGGTTCTTTTTTTCAGTGATTTACTGTGCACCCAGCCGGAATATTAAGGAAAGTTGTAATTAAGGGAGATCAGCAATGAAGGGCTGGGGAACCTGTGTCCCCTGTCCCCGGATGCTCAAAATTATCTTATCTGGAGCCTACTTTTTGTGGCAATCCTCTGAGCAGTAGAAGCACCCATCAGAATTTGGATAGGTCTCTTTTGCCTTTTTTACTGCGTCTTTGCAGTTATCGAACATCCCAAGATATAATCTGTTTTCATCATCAGGAAGCCATTTGCAGTCTTCCCTGTGAACTTCATGTTCACCGGTTGTCTGTGCGTTTTTGTTTACATGATAGTGGTATTTCATATAATTCACCTGTTTCATTTGTTTGATTCTGAATGCCGGCTTTTCTTTACCCTGGAATCGCTTTTTTCACGATTTACAGAGGTTTTAAGGGCCTGAAAATTTGCTGTTGAGTCAGAGCCTCCATTTGATTTCGGATTGATATGATCAACTTCCCAACCCATATCACTGTCTTTGCCATATGATGATTTGCAGATCAGATTCCCATATGGATCCTGTCTGTATCTGGCTGGATCTTTGCCTCTGACTTTCTTTGCATTATTCCATGCCTTCTCTTTCTCGGTCTTTGTTGCCAAATATAGCCTCCTTCTGAAGATTATTCAGTCATTGTAATTTTTTCAGATGTCTGTCTGCCTGTTCTCTCCTGTAAAAATAGAATAAATTTAATTCTTTACCCATTCTGTTCTGCTGCATTTTGGGCATGGTGGTAAAGTGTGGCTGTTTTCATCGAGCGTGATTCTCTCGTGGCAGTGGGTACATTTATAGTTCCCTTTTCCGGGTTTTTCACCAGTATGATAGATCATATTTCACCTCCTTTTTAAGTGTATGATATCTCTTCGGATTTGGGCTCATATTAATATATTTGATAGGGCATTTTTCATTTTTTCATGGTGTTAGATCGATCTTCAGCACCTGACCCTTGGGGTGGTCTGCTTATTCAGGGTAGATGTGGCTCTCTTTGTCTCTGATGTGGGTTGGATTTGCCTGTGAGAATCTGATAGGGAAGTTTGTGAAAAACAGAATGAATGGCTTATTATAATTTAGTAATTAAGTGAAATTAGGAACGTCCTCTCAGTGGATGAAATATTGGAGATTCACCAGATTGTCTGGATGAATAATAATGGATACGAGTTGTTTAAAAAAACTAAGGATCTCATGATCAAACAAACAATATTGTCTTGAGGTCGATCTCTGGCAAAGTCTGAGCAGCTGGTGGAGAATGTTAAGGAATATTTTTATTTTTGAGTTATGTCCATAAAAAGAGATAATAGTAAGCCCAGGGAGGGACGAGAAATAGTTGTTAAAATATTTCTGATACTCTTTGTTTTTATAATGGGTTATGGAATGGGATATTCATATGAAGTTCAGAAAACCTCTGAAAATCTCAATGAATATTTTGATATACTTTATGAAAATGAAATACTTCCTGTGGGTGAAATGGAGATACAGGATTTCATTCTTGGGCTTAATCAGTCTTTAAATGAAACCGAAAAGTTTGAGGAAATAGCAGGTTGGGTTACTGAAAACTTTACAGAATATTATTGGGAAACAGGTCCCCTGAAGAACTCAGAATATAATTATAATCGCTGTCTGCCTTTTGTTTCAGGATATTATTATGATACATATGGACTTCTAAGGACATCTTCTCCAAGTCCATATGTAAATGATCCAGCATGGATTGCCTACTACCGTACTGGTGCATGTGGTGAACTGGCAGCACTTTTTGCCAATGTTACAAACAGAACCGGAACTCCTGTGAGGCAAGTTTATACAGATTTTAAGAATCAAGGAAACCATGCCTGGGTTGAGGTTATGCTTGAAAATGGGGAGTGGCGGTATTTTGACCCAACTATTTATGGGGAGCATTTCCGCTTTGGCGGATGGCCTGATGGATACTGGTTTGGGAATTTTTCAAATTATCATGTAAACAGACCTGAAAATATAATTGGGGTATATGATCTCAAAACGAAAAAGGAAATCACTTATCGTTATCCTCTGATGCAGTACAAACCTGAAGTAAAAAGAATTGATGAAATATTTTCGGAGATATGGGATAATCTTGATGACATCTGCTCTATGATATAATTAAAGAGACAAACATTTCTGATTTATGAGATGGATAATGCAGTTCAATGAAAGAGAGTGTCAGGGCCAGGATGAGGGTCATTGTGAAGAGGATTCTCAGGAAACATGGGCTATCCGCCTGACATGCAGGAACGGGCCACAAAGACCGTCCTCATTCAGGCAGAGTGGCTCTGTGGCGCAATCGCACCGGCATAAAATTCCCCAATATATACTTTATGTGACTGGCATGTGATCCGGCCCCGCCGCCATCTGGCAGAATCCAACTCATCTCATTGAGTCTTCAGGAAATATACTTAAAGGAATATTACATAGGCTATGTCAGGCTGGATGGGTGATTTAAGTGATCTATAATGATGTCTGGGATCGTTGCCTGCGTCCTGTGGCAGTAAACAGAGAATCCCTTGTTAATAGCAAAAAGATACAGGATGAGCAGTATGAGGCTTGCGCTTGGCAGGGTAAAGTCTTCAGAAGAATTTGAGACAGATAAAAAGAGAATCCTGAGCAAACCCTTGCCTTAATCCGGATCACTGGATGATAATACTGCAACCTAATCAGAGTGCCGAACTTCACTAAGGGGATTGAATGATGATAGCTGAGATGGATGACCTCCTGAGGCAGTATCTTGCCTGGATCAAAGACACAACCACACTGAGGGAGGTGGATGAATGGGTGGAGATCACAACACCACATCTTGATCGGCATAATGATTTCATTCAGATATATGTGAAACGTCAGGATGAAGGCTACCTTCTCTCTGATGCCGGATATATCCTTGGGGATCTTGAAATGTCTGGTTGCAGCCTTAAGTCCCCAAAAAGGAAGGCGCTTCTGAATATGACACTCAATGGATTCGGGGTCAGACTGAACAACGGGGCTCTGGAGGTCTCTGCATCGAAGGGCAACTTCCCTCTCAAAAAACACAGCCTGATTCAGGCGATGCTATCGGTAAATGATCTATTTTATCTGGCATCGCCCACTGTTGCGAGTATATTCTATGAGGATGTTGTGGCGTGGCTGGATTCACATGATGTAAGATACACTCCAAAAGTAAAGTTTGCCGGTACAAGTGGCCTTGACCACTGTTTTGATTTTGTCATTCCCAGATCAAAAGAACAGCCTGAACGTATATTACAGACAATCACCCACCCTGCACGTGATACAGCGCAGACTCTGGTATTTTCATGGATTGACACCAGAAAAGTCAGGGCACCTGATTCTCAGGCATATGCAATACTAAATGATTCTGAACGCCATGTCTCAGGAGAAGTCATTGGTGCTTTTAAAAATTATGGAATCAGTCCAGTCCTCTTCAGTCAGATAAACGCAGTTACTGAAGAACTTTCAACATAATTTCTCACAGTGATGCAGGAACCAGCAGAGAGGCTCTGTGGTGCGGTGGCCACCAGACCGAGGGCCCTTGTTTACTTTTTTCAGATCTCCCTTTTGTCTTTGTCCTGGAAACTGCTATTTCAACTGTTAAACGCAGGCAAATCCACCATATGGTCATCCTGATGCAATATCTTCTCTGAAGATTATAATATAGAGATATCTCGTTCAGACAGGATATTTGATTACAATCAGATATCTAGCTGAGAGGTTATAATCACCGATTATAACGTCTGGGCTAAATAATGCTGAAGGGGGAATACGGTGGCTAAAAATTTATGTGGGGTTCTGACCGGAGACTTGCACCCCGAAAAAAGAACTGAATTCACTGATATGCCCATTCAGTTCTGCTGCATTTTGGACACCTTGGCAGAGTGTCGATATTTTCATCAAGTCTGATCTTCTGGGGGCAGTGAATGCATTTGTAAGTCCCGTCTCCGGGTTTGTCGCCTGCATGGAATATTGAATTTTTCCTCTTTTTTATCAAATTCTGCCTCTCTTTGAATTCCATGTTATTACTTTGGCTCTAAATCTATATTATTATATTCGAACCTGCATCTGTTTTGTGGGGCCAGGGGGATTCCGATCCCTGCCACCACACAAAAAAACATCCCTGAATGAGACAACCGGTTACTGTGAAATTCGATAAATATTCTGATAATATAAGCACCCCTACATCAGAACAGCCAGAACCTGAGAAGAAGGGCTTCAGGCAGTGGTGCAGAAGGTATCCCAATGACTCCCCTCCAGATGAGCTCCTTCTTCAGCTGAAACAGGAAAGTCCCTCAGTGGATCCACTCAATTATTTTTATCTCATTCCCGATCGCTCTTCTGACGGCGTCTCTCATATTGGCATAATGCGGGCAGGGGTATCCGATGGGGTTGCCACATGAGGCAAACACAATTGCCCCGGCCCCGCGGTCAACAAGCAGCTTTGCCCCTGGAATGACCCTCTTTCCGGGACAGCCCCCACAGGTCACAAAACCGACGGTCTCAAAAGGGCCTGTCTCACAAAAGGCTCTCTTTTCACTATGAAATCTGTCGTGCCAGGGCAGATATCCTCTGTCATCAGGCACCTGATATTTCCGACCTTCATGACTCATCCTCTCTCACAGGATCATATGGTCCTGTGGATGGACAGACCCCCCAAAAACCCGACTCTCTGTGACTGCCCCGCCCCCCTCTGAGACCTGTATACTTTATTCAGGTATATCCCGGGTCCCCCCTGAAAACTTTCTAAGTGCCCTCTCTGAGATCTCATTCTCAGAGATCAGTCTCTGTGTGAAGGGGTGCTGTGGATCACTGAAGACCTCTTCGGTCTGCCTGAGTTCAATGATCCTGCCCTCTGACATCACTGCCACGCGGTCGCTCATATATCTGATCACCTCAAGGTCATGTGAGATAAAGAGATATGTGAGGCCATACTCCTTCTGGAGGTCCTTCATCAGATGGAGGATCTGTGCCTGAACCGAGACATCGAGCGCAGAGGTCGGCTCATCAGCCACTATAAAGACCGGTCTGACTGCAAGTGCCCTGGCAAGCACAATCCTCTGGGTCTGCCCGCCGCTCAGTTCATATGGATATCTGCGCAGGAATTCGGAACCAAGCCCGACCTTTTCAAGCAGTCTGAGCCTCTCTGACTCTATATCCTGCACTCCCCGCTGCTTCAGGGCCTCGCTGAGGGCCGAGCCAATGGTCATACAGGGGTTGAGGGAGGCGGTCGGATCCTGAAAGACCATCTGCATCCTCTGTCTGATCTTCCTCATCTCCCGCCTGTTAAGTGCAGAGATATCAATGCCCTCAAACAGGATACTGCCTGAATCAGGTTCAGTCAGCCTGAGGAGGAGTTTTCCAAGGGTCGTCTTTCCGGAACCACTCTCGCCTATCACCCCCAGGCATTCACCCTTCTTTATGCTGAATGAGACATCCCTGACTGCCTGGACCGAGGACGATTCTGACCTTCCTCTGCTGAATCTCTTGTTCAGACCTGAGATCTCAATCATATAAGAAACACCTCACATAATGCCCTTTTCTCTTCTCCCTGAGTTCAGGATGTTCGGTGGTGCAGCAGTCTCTGGACTCCCTGCACCTGTTGCAGAACCTGCATCCAGGCGGCACAGCAGCGAGGGACGGGCCTGTCCCTCTTATGGGCCTGAGACCTCTCTGTGGCATAGAGGCCAGCAGGCCCTGTGTGTACGGATGCAGGGGTGCTCTGAATATATCCTCAGTTGTGGCACACTCGACGATCTCGCCACAGTACATGACAGCGATCCTGTCACAGATCTCTGCCGCCGCTGCAAGGTCATGAGTGATAAAGAGCATGGAGCGTTCATGACTGATATCCTTCAGAAGAGAGATGATCCGGTTCTTGACAGTGGTGTCAAGGCCTGTGGTAGGTTCATCTGCTATCAGAAATGAGGGATTGCCTGCAAGGGCCATGGCAATCATGACCCTCTCATTCATTCCGCCACTGAACTCATGAGGATAGCAGTCCAGACGTATCTCTGGATCAGGAATCCCTACCTCAGAGAGCAGGCGGATCACCTCTGCACGGGCCTCCCTGCCTGAGAGGCCCTGATGAAGTTCGACTGCCTCTGCTATCTGCCGGCCCACAGTGATGACAGGGTTGAGTGATGTGAGGGACTGCTGGATGATCATGGCGATCTCCCTGCCCCTCATCTGCCGCATCTCCTCCTCACTGATACTGGTGATGGAGGTGCCATTGCAGGTGATCTGACCCCTGATTAGGGTGTCTGGATTCAGGAGGCGCATGATGGCCATTCCAAGAATGGTCTTTCCACAACCAGTCTCACCTATCAGACCCAGTTTCTCACCACTGTGTATACAGAGATCCACACTGTTTACTGCCCTGACCTTCTCCTGCCCATTCATGAATGTGACCTCCAGACCCCTGATTCTCAGGCCATCACTCATGCAGTCGCCTCGACATTTCTGTGGCTGAGTCTGGGATTCAGGCGTTCTTCAAGTCCAAAACCGATCATTGCAAGACCAATTGAGAGGACAGTCACAGCAAGGCCAGGCGGGCCTATCCACCACCACATTCCAAGTGCAAATGCACCACTTGAGTAGGCATGGTTGATCATCTGTCCCCAGTCAATGACTGAGACATCACCTATGCCCAGGAAACCAAGGCCCACGCCCATCAGCATGAATGCCTGCGCAGAGAAGACATATTTCACTGTGATCAGGGGCATAATATTTGGAAGGATATGGCGGGCCATGATATATGCATCTGAGAGGCCGAGTGCCCTGGAGCCCAGTATATGGTTGGTCTCTGCGATCGAGAGCACCTGTGATCTGATCACCCTGCCTGAGTGGCTGCCTCCAAGCAGGCCCATCAGCAGACTGATCACATAGATCCCTGGTGAGAGCAGGACACTGAGGACAAGCAGAAGCGGAAAGGCAGGTATGGTCATCATAACATCCATGAACCTGGATATCACCTCATCTGTCCTGCCTCCATAGTAGCCTGCAACAGTGCCGATCAGCGTGCCTGTCGCCACACCAATAAGGGCGCCAAGAAAACCGATGATCAGAGTTGCCCTTGTGCCATAGATAAGGCGTGAGAAGATGTCCTGCCCGAGATCATTGGTTCCAAGGAGATGATCAGAAGAGGGCTCTGAGAGTGGCATGCCACAGAACTCGTCAGGAGCATATGCTGTCAGGAAGGGTGCAAATATGGCAATCAGCATTGCGGAACCGATAATTGCGAGACCTGCCCTGAAGAAGATCTCTCTATCCATGAGATCCCACCCTGACGCGAGGATCTGCCACGCCATAGAGGATGTCTGCCACAAAGTTTGCAGCAATCACCACAAGAGTATCCATCAGAAAAATACCCTCCAGAAGAGGGAGATCCCTGGCAGAGAGTGCATCAAAGGTGAGCAGACCCATTCCAGGCCAGGAGAAGATCGTCTCAATAAATATGCTGCCAGTGATCATATGGGCACACTGGAGACTGACGATGGTGATCATGGGCAGCATTGCGTTTTTCAGGGCATGGTGCCTGAGAATGTCCCTCTCCTGTACACCCTTTGCCCTTGCTGTGAGAATATAGCCTTCACCAAGTGTCATAAGCATCGAGTTTCTCATGAAATAATATGTGCCAGGTATTGAGGAGAGAGTCAGAACAAGGATTGGCAGGAGGGCATGATGCAGGACATCAATGGGATTAATTCCTGAGAAGAGGGCATCCAGGCTGACAAAGCCGCCGAGCGGAAAGAGGCCAAGGGAATAACTGAAGACCAGGATCGCCATGATGGCCCACCAGTAGGAGGGTACGGCCCCCACAAAGACCATCGTGTTGAGGAGGCAGATATCAGTATTTGAACCATTCTTCCAGCCAGAATAAGCCCCTATGGCAATACCTGCAAGAACTGAGAGTATGGTTGCCGGAAGTATGATGATCAGAGTCCAGACCAGTTTCTCTGTGATGACATCAAGGACAGGTGCCCCGTACTGGAACGAATATCCCCAGTTGCCCTGCAGGATGTTGCTGAGGTACATGAGATATTGTTCGATAATAGGTCTGTCAAGGCCAAATTTTGCCTTGAATAGTTCTGAGAACTCAGGATTGATATCAGCAAGATATGGCAGCAATGACTGGATGTAATTCCCTGGCATAAGATGGAGCACCGCAAAGGTGATGCTCATGCTGATCACGAATACAAGCAGACAATATGTGATCCTTTTAAAAAAATAGTTGTTTCTGAGGGATTTCATGCATCTTCCGGCCTGCGTGCGGTGACTACCCGCATTGGCATTGAGATCTCCGGTGTTTTGATCACCTGTTCCCCATGGAGTCCGGCTTTCTCTAAGATGGAGAAGAGTTCGCTGTTGGTTTTCATGTTCATGTGGCCTTCACCTGTAAGGGACTCCTTTAGATCCCAGATGAGTGATGAGAGGGGTTCTGTCCTGTTGTCATCCATGGTGAAGGTCTGGCTGACAAATATCCCGCCCTTTTTCAGACAGTGATTGACATTTGAATAGAATTTCAGTGCTTCGTCAGGGGTGCCTCCAAATGAACAGGCCTCAAAGGCAATGTCATAGCCTGTTCCTGGATCATCTGTGAGATAATTGCCAGTGAGAGTTGAGACACGGTCTTCAAGTTCATATTTCCTGATAAAGTCCCTTGCCACATCTGTGACACCTGGCTGGTCAAAGATCACGACCTCAAGATCAGGGTTCTCCTGGGCCATTCCGATTCCAAAGAGGCCATGACCACCGCCGAAATCGATCAGACGTCTTGCAGACCTGAATTCAGGGAGGGCACAGACTGTTTTGAGGGTGGTCTGGAGCCTGCCGAGCATACAGCCGCGGGCGATCCACTCGATGCTCTCACGATCATAGTCATGCTTGTGTGTGCCTGTTTTTTTTGCAGACCCGTTTTTCAGGAGCTCAGGAAGTTCCATCCAGGTATTCCTGGCCTCCCTGCTGAAACCCAGATATCTGGCATAATAGGGCTCACCTTCCACAAGGAATGGCTTTATTGTGGGTTTTACGATATACCCATCATCTGTCTTGTCCAGGAGTTCCATTGCCACAAGGACGTCAAGGAGTTTTGCTGTGATCCAGGGGACTGTGGAGAGTTCACTGGCAAGTACATCTGCGGTCTTTTTTTCTGCAAGCTGATTAAAGATGCCCATCTCATGGGCAGTCATGAAGATCTGACTGGTCTCAAAGCCTCCGCATATGTCACGGAGAAAACTGCTGCGATCCTCGATTGGTGGTGTAAATGTTGATAATCTCTCCATAATATCAGATTCCTTCTGTTTTATTCTCAATAAAGTCTGCAATCTCATCGATCTCCTGAAGATCAATACTCATCTCACTGCCATTCAGACAGGCCCTCGCAACCCCGGTATTCCTGGGGATGCAGCCGGCAATACTGGATGTATCAAATGCTTCAGAAAGAAAGTCCTGGTTCTCATCATCAGTCTTGTTCAGGATGAAATAGACTGGTTTATTGATTGCATTGCCCAGTTTCCTGATCTCTGTGCAGAGCAGGACTGACTCATATGAGGGTTCGACGACTGCCAGGATCAGGTCACATCCCTCCTCAATGCCACGCCCAAAGTGTTCAATTCCGGCTTCTGTGTCAATGAATATGTAATCAGCATCATCTGGGCCGATCTGCTCAATGAGTTTCTTTGAGAGTGCCCCCATAGGACAGGCACAGCCCTCTCCGAACTCAT
>Ga0265294_10006234_pt1 | contig 14364 bp, 13 predicted proteins | sample MunlanPumphouse3_FD_192504 | JGI IMG/M metagenome (GOLD analysis project Ga0265294, IMG submission 192504) | Groundwater microbial communities from a municipal landfill in Southern Ontario, Canada - Pumphouse #3 | ecosystem: Environmental > Aquatic > Deep subsurface > Groundwater | place... | reverse complement strand
TCAGTTACGTTATGCTTGGTGCTGGGTTCTATACAACTCAAAAAAGTCAGGAAGTTGTCCACACAGGGGTAATGCAGGCAAGCAGCAGTCTTGAGCCTTCCGGAGACGTTATCGCCGCCGGAAATGCTGATAAGAAGATTGGAAATCTTACTCTCTATGTAACAAACACTGCTGGAGGCTCCTCTGTAGACCTCAACAAAACAATCATCACCTACATCGATAAAAATGATTTTTATACGATGGACTATGAGCAAGTAGAGGCTAAGCGAGCCTGGAACTACACTGAATCAATTTCCGATGGTGGACCTAAAAATCTGATTGATACGGGTGAAAAGTATAAAATAGAAATAGACCTTGATAAGTTGGCAAATACTCTTGGAGAAATAGATGATTGTCCGGATACTAACGAAGATATTAGGCTTGAAATAAAACCGCCTGAAGGTGCAGTTCTTATTATCGGAAGAACGATGCCAGCTTCAATATCTAATGGTCAGTTTTATGCGGTATACTGAGGTGATTCATAATGTGGAATAAATTCCAAAATAATAATAAAGGGTTTACCGGATTGGAAGCTGCAATTGTTCTGGTGGCTTTTGTGGTCGTAGCCGCGGTTTTCAGTTACGTTATGCTTGGTGCTGGGTTCTATACAACTCAAAAAAGTCAGGAAGTCGTTCATACTGGTGTAATGCAGGCAAGTAGCAGTGTTGAATTGGCTGGAAATGTTGTTGCTAATGCCACTGAGGATAATACGATTAGCAATGTAACCGTATTTCTGCAGCTGACCTCGGGGGGTTCCTCTGTTGATATCAACAAGACTCTTATAGTCTTCACTGCCCCTGGCCAGAAGCCGGTCGATTTCGTGAATTCTTCTTATGATAAAACTGATTTTCCACATCAATTCAAGGTAAAGAAGACACACAACGAAGACGAGAAGAACAGTCTCATTGACAGGTTTGAGAAATACGAAATTTCAATTCCTATTAGTGAATTCAATATAGGATCTAATGAAAAGTTCCAAGTTGAAATCAAACCTCCTGAGGGTGCCTCCTACACAGTACACAGACAGGCTCCTCCCTCAGTTTCCGGAATTATGATACTTGTATAAGTATCATAATTTTTTATTTTTTTTGGTGATACTATGGATGATGCGGGAGCTTTTGACCAGGCTATGATCGATGAGATCGTAGCTACTGCTGAAAGCGATACTATTGAGTCCAGAGTTGCAAATCTTGAAGAAGAAGTAACTGAGCTTAAAGGTTCGATTAAAAATCTTCTTATGGATATAAGAGAAACCATGGGGGTTCTTGAAAATCCTTTCCAGAATATCCAAGGCATTGCCACTATGTCGGAAGCCTTGCTCTCTCCAGGTGTTCCAGCCGAGGAAGTAAATGAGTTGGAACCTGAAGAACCAGAAGAAAGCGAAGCTGAGGATTCGGATGAGTTTATGGAACTTGCTCCTGAAAATATCTTTGATAACAAAAAAGGGGTAAATGCTAAAAAGTCGAGTAGGTCCGATTCCAAATTGATAGATCCTCTGGCCTTTTACAAAACCATTGTCTGGAGCAAGGACATGGTGGAAAGGTATGATAGTGAAACCATAAATGAATTGGTTGAAATCTTCTCACTGTTAGGATATATTCCTGAAGATATAAAAGATATTGTTATTAAAATCACCGAAATTTTGGATAAAGAGCATAACCTGGACAACGCGGTAATGGATTTGTACCGGCTATATCATATTCTTACTCCAGAAGATCAGTCTCTGGATTCCAAAGTACTGGATTATGTCCTGAATGAAAACGATACGGTGAAAGATTTATGTCTAAGGAAGTGATAACTTCAGCAATACTCATAACAGCGAGTGTTATAGCTGCAGTGGCTTTTGTTAATGCCATCCTTCCTTCTATCTATGAATTATCTCATTCATATAATTCCGTTGCAAGAAATATGGAAGACCAGTTTAAGACAGACCTGGATATTATATTCATCTACCCTAATGGCACCAACAATGTATCGGTCTGGATAAAAAACATTGGCTCCTCGGAAATTCCCCTTGAACAAATAAAGTATTGTGATATTTTTCTAAGTAATTCGGAGAATTTTTGTAATCCTGATTTTGAAGCCGAGGCTAAGCCTTCGTGGAGATACAAGCTTGTGAATGGAGAAGACGATATCTGGAGTCACGGGGAAACAGTTGAATTAACTATAGAGCCTGATTTTATAATGAATGGTAAGTGTCAACTTAGCTTTTTCCTATATAACGGGGTCTCGGTATCAGACACTTTCTCAACGTGATTTTATGGGCCTTGATACGGTAATTGCAGCCTTCTTTGTAGTCGGAGTGATTCTGGTAGCAGCAGGCACTACAACAATGGGATCAAAAAATTTATTAGAAGCTTCCTATAGTGGATATGCTGCAACTCGGGATACAACAATGGATAGGCTTCATACAAATATTGAAATAAGAGACATCTGGATTGACGCAATGAATTGCACAAATGTGAAGGTTAGGAATACAGGCGAAACAAAATTAAGTAACTTCGATTTGTGGGATATACTGGTAGTTACAGAAGATCAGGTATTTTATATAACAAACTATAGTGCTAGCATAAGTCTTTCTGATGAAATCCTAAACCCGGGGATTCTGGATCCATATGAGAACCTAACTCTTAGTTTGTATGATTTTCAAAATAATAAAGCCTTAAAAGAAGCGTTAGAAGAAGCTTTTATTATAAAAGTCAGCACTGAAAATGGGATTGTTTCTTCTGCTCGATATGTGCCAGACTCTGCATAAAAAGCTGCGATTTAATTTTGAAGGAGTAATATTCCAAAATAAAAAGTTATGTAGTTGGGTTTGAATCAAAAAGAAGTTTAAATTATAATAATTAGACTTACGGAATCGTTTTTTTTCTGTAAAAGCTAGCAGGTGAACAAAATGGAAATAAATGAGGACGAGGATAAAAAAAGAATAATTTCAAGTGGGAATGAAGAAATCGATAAAAAATTAGGGGAGGGCATTCCCATAGGGTCTCTTGTGCTTATAGAAGGAGAAAACGATACCGGAAAGAGTGTGCTCTGCCAGCAAATGGTTTATGGGGGCTTAAATCAGCTCCATAGAATAGCTTATTATTCCACAGAAAATACCATTAAAAGTATGCTGGCTCAGATGGAGAGTTTGAGTCTTGATATCTCAGATTTTTACAGTTGGGGTTATGTTCGAATTTTTCCGGTCCATCTTGAAGGGGTCGAATGGACTGCTGATCAAATGAAAGGAACGCTGCACCTTGTTACAAATCATATTAAATGTATGAAAGAAAAAGTCATAATAATTGACTCTCTTACGATGTTTACCACTTATTCCGATGAAGACAATATTCTTGAATTTCTCACAAGTCTGAAAAACCTCTGTGATAAAGGCTATACGATCTTCATCACTCTCCATCAGCATGCGTTCAAAGAAGATACTCTTGTAAGGATCCGTTCCGCTTGTGATTGTCACCTTTTCTTAAGAAAAGAACAGCTCACAGACCGCTATGTAAGTGTCATGGAGGTCTCAAAAATAAGAGGGGCTAAGAAAAGCACAGGGAACATAGTGAGTTTTGAAGTTCAGCCAGGCTTTGGACTTAAGATAATTCCGATATCTCAGGCCAAGGTGTAAGGGGCTTTTCAATTAATTCTTAAATTAAAAAACTATTGATCGGGATACAGACATGGATAGTATCGAGGATAAGCTCAGTCTTGAGAATGGGCAGTCAAATACGGGAGTTTATGCAAACTTCCCGTTCAAACCAAAAAAGTATGATGGACATGACCATTCAAATCTAAAAACATGTAATCTTTATAAGCTTCTTCCTCCGGAAGTGAAAGCGGAAGTTGAAAAGAATCTTCATCTTCTGGAGTACTTGCATATCCTGCCTATAGATACAATGGGAATTCCAAGATACGTCCCGAAGCTTGAGTCAAAACATGGGGATATTGAGAGTCCTAATCTGATATACAAAGTCAGTGAGCAGTGTTATGTGCATATATATCCTAACAAAAATGATGTAAGGAATTTCTATATTCCAATAGAACCAATCCTTTTAACCGGGGCTGGAAGCCTCATAAAAGAGTTGGAAATCAAACTTGTAGATTATCTTACCGGGATTGATTTTGATCCTGAAGATGTAGAGGAAAAAGAGAGGATTCTAAGGGCAGCCTTAGATGATATTTGTATTATAGAAGGGGATAAAAATGTTCAAAAGAGGGGGGTAAAAGCAGAAGGCTCTGGAGCCAAGAAAATTTTTAATAAATTGGCAAAATCTAGCTCCTTTTTAAAAGGAGAGAAAAAAGATAATCATATTTATCTTTCAAATGAGCTTTATGATGCTTTACGATATTCAATTATAAGAGATAAAATCGGGCTTGGTTTTCTAGATCCCTATATAAACGATAGCCATATCGAAGATATTACTTGCAATGGTTTGGGGCCTATATTCATAGAACACAAGGTGTTTAAGGGTCTGAGAAGTATTATCGAATTTAATGATAATGATGTTCTGAATCGATATATTGTAAGGCTTGCGGAAAGAATCGGAAAGCCCATAACTTTTAAAGATCCAATTGTAGACTCCACGCTTCCGGATGGGTCCAGGATTAACATTGTTTATGGAAACGACATAAGCAAAAATGGGAGTAACTTTACCATAAGGAAGTTCAGTGAAACTCCTTTTAGTATTCTCCAGATTATAAAAAGCGGGACTATGAGTTATAGTGTTGCAGCTTACATCTGGATTTTGGTCTCAGAAGGTCTGAGCGGGTTTATCTGTGGAGAAACAGCAAGTGGAAAAACAACCACCTTAAATGGAATTACGGCTTTTGTGAATCCAGACTCTAAAATTGTTTCAATTGAAGATACTCCGGAACTGCAGATTCCTCATAAAAATTGGACAAGAGAAATGACCCGAGGAAGCACAAGAGGAGGCGCAATTGGAGAAGGAAGTGGTTCAGATGTTACAATGTTTGATCTTCTTAAAGCAGCGTTAAGGCAGAGGCCAAACTACATCATGGTAGGGGAAATTCGAGGGGTTGAAGGAAATGTTGCCTTTCAGGCAATGCAGACCGGCCACCCTGTAATGTCGACTTTCCACGCTGCAACCGTCGAAAAGTTGATTCAGAGAGTTACTGCTGAGCCTATAAGTATTCCAAAAACATATATGGATAACCTTAATTTTGTTATAATCCAGTCCGCGGTCCGCAGGCCAGATGGAAAACTTGTACGAAGAGTCCTTAGTGTAAATGAGCTTGTAGGCTATAATCCGGACAAAGGCGGAATTTCTTTTATTGAAGCTTTTTCTTGGGATCCGGTTACTGATACGCATGTTTTTAACGCCATGGGAAGTTCCTATTTATTGGAACAAAAAATTGCTACTCGGCTCGGGATTCCGGGAAAGAAAAAGAGAGTAATTTATGATGAAATTGAAAAAAGAGCAAAAATCTTGGAGAGGTTAGATAAAGAAGGAATTGTAAATTATTACGATTTCTTTGATACGATTGCAAAGATTACCAAACACGGCATGCTGAGGATTCAGTTTTAAGGTTTTAGTTTTAAGGTGATAGGAATGGAAAAACCTGAGCTCAAAAACACTCTCAGCAAAAAGACTGCCTCTTTTCAAACCTTACTCAATGAGCTTTCCAATAAATTAAAAAATTATGAGAAAGAGATCTATATGAGTAATGATATGCTTTTTTCTCTTACTTATATGGCCTCGATTTCAACGGCAAACCTTTCGAGAAATAAAATATTTAGTAGTATCTCAGCAAAAAAAGAATATTGTCCAAGTGTGTATTTTAATAAGATTACTGAATTATCCCAAAACTGGCAATATGATTATGCAACTTCCTGTGAAATAATATCCCGAAGAGTAAAGCATGAAAAATTACGGGAACTCTTCAATAGATTATCAAATGCCATTTCCGTAGGAGAGCCGGATACAGAGTTCCTTACTAAAGAGTGGAAATTATTTAAAACAAAAAGAAAGGATGAATTTGAGCGAAGTCTTGAGACTACAAAAGAGTGGTCAAACGCCTACACTGCTTTGCTTCTTTCAACTTCTCTTATCGCTATAATTGTCTTACTTGCATCTATTATATATAATATAGGGGATCCGGCAGTTACTCTATATTCTACAATTGTTGTTGTTTTTTGCATGTCGGCCCTTGGAGTGGGCTTGCTTTTTAAAGCTTCTCCTAAAGACGCTCGAGTCCATAAATTAAAAACAAAGTCTGAAGAGCAAGTCATTATCTATAAATGGCTTCCTTTCACCCTTATCTTCTCAACTTTAATTGTCATCTTATTCACGCTTGTACCGGCTTTTCTTAAGCCGGTTGATTTTTACGTTGATATTAAAGGAGTCGGGATGATAGTTGCGGGCATAATAATGCTTCCTGTTGGAATTGTTGCTCGCAGAGATGTTAAAAAAGTAGATAAAAGAGATGAATGTTATACGACATTCATTCGAAGTTTAGGATCTATCATTAGTGGTTCTGGGCTTACGGTTCCAAAAGCTCTTTTAAAGATTGACCCAAAAAATTTGGGAGAGCTTGAGGAGATGAGTAAGAAACTGTATAAGGTACTTGCATCTGGTTTGGATCCCAAACTTTGTTGGGGAAGATTTGTTGGAGAAACGGGTAGTTATCTGATCTACAAATTGACTAATGTTTTTGTAGATGCGGTAAACCTTGGAGGAAATGCAGAAACCGTAGGAGAGCTTGTAAGTTCTTCTAATCTTGAAATCGTTCTTTTGAGAATGAACCGGGAGCGTATAGCAAAAGCCTTTACAAATCTTGTAATCCCCCTTCATATAATAATGGTTGCTCTGCTCCTCTTTATTGGGCAGATTCTGACCATATTTTCCACAATCATATCAAAATTATTTGTTGAATACGATATCAAAAATGAAGAACTTGAAGGGATTCCCGGAGCTTTAGGCGGGATGAATCTGGGTATCTTTGGGGGAGTTCCCCTGGAATTACTAGGACAGTTCATTGTAATAATAATTATTATTATTACTTTGTCAAACGTCTTGGCAATTATTGCTGTAAAAGGCGGTCCGATGTATCTGGCAACTTATTATGCCGGAATTTTGTTAATTCTTTCTGGGTTGTTGATGGTAGGAATTCCTCCAATAGTAGATACGATCTTTACGTTTGATGGCTTAAATAGTCTTTCAGAAGGAGTATAAAAATGGGTCTTGAGAGCATTACTACTTTCATACATGAAAATATTTTCATATTGATAGGGCTTTTTGTACCTGCCCTGGTGATGGGAACCGCTACTCTATATGATAACTATAAAAGCGGAAATAAAAATAGCTTGAACCTTCAAAAGTTGAAACTTCCTTCAAATATTACTCTATTTAAAGATGGGTTCAATTTTAAAGGTTTTAGTGAAAATTCAAGCATAGGAGATAAAATTAGTGCCTTTATCCAGGATATTTCCAAGAAAGTAGAGTTTGAAAAAACCAAGCTTGAAAAAACAGATCTTAAAGCCCTAAAACCAAAGGATGAAATTCCAACCTATCTTGAAAATCTCAAAAATAAACTCTCAGCCCTTTCCTTTACCTCGCCTGAAAAAAGCAAAAGTAAGCGTGAGAGTCAAAACAAAATTCAGGCTTTTCTTAAAAGTATAAAGAATAAACTTTCAGCCCTTTCCTTTACTGCGCCAGAAAAAGACAACAAGAAAAAAGAGGCTAGTAAAAAATTAGATTTTTCGGCAGCAGAAACCTCAACCTTTGAAGAAACGGACAGTGAAGCTTTAGATCTGGATAAGATCGTAGAATCCAAAAAAGATGAATTGGATTTTGAAGATGGACTCTTAACTGAAATGTCTACTGAAAGCGGGTTAAGTAATGCAGCTTACGAAATTAATAAAGTGGAAACTTTCAGTGAAGAACCGGATTTGGATTTTGATGACTCTTTAAGTAGTGACTTAAAAATCGATGACAGTGATTTTGACCTTGGTTTTGGGGAATTTGATAATGAAGCTTCCGATGATTTAGAGGATTCTGATGAAGCTTTCCCCTATGATGATATGTCCGTAGATACGGATGAACTCAGTTTTGAAGATGATAGTGACAATTTGATAGCCTCCCTGAAAAAAGATATTGTAGTTAAAAAAGAAGAAAAAATAGATTTTATGGCTGAAATGCGGGGAGAAAATCTGGATGTCAAATTATTGAAATCAGAACTTGAAGATGTGCTTGGAGATTTGAAAAAATACGGGCGCTACTCTGCTAAGCTTCAGAGTAGAAATCATAACTGAACTTTAAGCTTTATCTTAATAATCAAATTCCAAATAATCTCTGCTAAAAAATCAAACTTTTGCATAAAATGAGCTGTAAAAACATGAAAACTTAAAAAAGGAATGGTGAAAAAATGGTCGATGCAAAATATATCGGACTTATATTTGTAGCAGTATTTTCAGGGGCAATGCTTGTATACACATGGTTATCCTTATACAATAGAGTCGATTATAGTGTAATTTTTTATGCGGCTCTTCTTATAGTCTCTTTTTCTTTGATGCTGCTAAAAAAGAAATAAGCTTAATAATAAATCTAAAAGAAGGGATTTCCAAATTAACAAACTTTGGAAAACCTTCAAAATCTCTTCTTAAAATATAAGCTATATTTTTTTAGGACGCAGCGTAATATTCTTGAGGCTTTCCTCGGAGCGAGTTCACTTAATCAATATGGAATAAACCATCTTTTGCTTTTGTCAGTAAGTCGTTTGCTTCTTCAACCTTTTTTGCAGCCTCAAAAATATCTTCCGATGCTTCCAAAAATCCGTCTTTTTTTGCTCTTTCGGCCCAGTCCTTGAAACTTTTGATGTGGCTTTCGTTGTGTTCAACCCAGTGATCAATTAAGTGTGAAAGTTTCTTATTGTCTAATTCTTCGGTCATAACTATTCCCTCAAACATATATATGAAACTCATTGTATAAATTTCCTATGCGTGCTCGAGGAAATTAGAAAATTTAGCCTAGCTGGACGAAAAAGACCCCCGCTCTTAACAGCCTATTAAGCTCAGCTCTTTTGAAAAAAGAAACTGAAAAAGAAAAGGAAGGAAAAAAGAAAAAGAGGAAAGAATCTGGGAAATATAAAACAGAAAGGAATTGAGCTTTTAAACTTTTGGCTATCTTTATTCATACTGTTCGGGGATCTGTGATTTCTCCGGTTAGAGCTGAGGCTGCAGCTGTTGCGGGAGAGGCCAAGTAAATAAAACCTCCTTTTCCCATCCTGCCCCGGAAGTTCCGGTTGGCTGTAGAGAGGCAGACTTCTCCTTCTCCAATCACTCCCTGATGAGCGCCAAGGCAAGGTCCGCAACCCGGAGTTGCAGGAGTAACCCCTGCTTTTAAAAGAGTTTTCATAGTTCCGTTTTCGATGGCTTTAAGGAGAACTCTGCGGGAAGCCGGAATTACGATCGTGCGCACTGAAACTTGTTTTCCTTTCAGAATTTCCGCTGCAAGTTCCAAGTCCTCAAGCCTTCCATTTGTGCAGGTCCCAATAAAAACTTGATCTAGACTTGTGCCTTCAAGTTCTCCGACAGGCTTGACATTGTCCACCTGATGAGGGCAGGCTACCTGAGGCTCGATATCGGCTGCATCATAATTTATTTCCTGAACATACGAGGCCTCCGAATCCGCATAAACCGGCTCATAAGAATTTGCAGCTCTTCCTTTCAGGAAAGCAAAAGTCTTTTCATCAGGAGGCACAATCCCAGTCTTTGCCCCCATCTCGATTGCCATATTACAAAGCGTCATCCGGCCAGAGACTGAGAGTTCTTCGATTGCGTTTCCATAAAATTCAAGGGCTTTATAGGTGGCTCCTGCAATTCCGGTCTTTCCGATCAGATAAAGAGTTAAATCTTTTGCGTACACTCCTTTTTCAAGTTTTCCTTCCACAGTGATCCTAAGGCTTTCTGGAACTCGGAACCAGAGCCTGCCAGAAGCAAAAATTTCGGCCATATCCGTTGCCCCAACTCCTGTTGCAAAAGCTCCAAAAGCTCCATAGGTACAGGAATGGGAATCCGCTCCAACAATAAGTTTTCCAGGCATTGCAAAACCGTTTTCTGGCAGAACCTGGTGGCAGATTCCTTCTCCGATTTCGTAAAAGTTAGGAATTTGCTGCTCTTTTATCCAGTCCCGGATTTCATGTTGCAAACCTGCCGAAGTTTCGGTATTAGAAGGAGCTATATGGTCAAAAGGAATGACTATTTTTTCAGGATTCCAAACCTTTTCGATCTCCATTTCTTTAAAGGCCTTTACTGCAAGTACGGATGTTCCATCATGCGCCATTGCATAGTCCACGTTTGCAAGCACGAAATCCTTGGCTTTTGCCTCCTTTCCTACGGCTCTAGTAAAGATTTTTTCACTAATGGTTCCCAATTCTATAATCTCCTTTTCCTGTAATTTTGATAAATTTTGGGTTAATAAGCTTCCGATGATGAGTTTATGAGCTTGAGTTTGTTTTGAGAGTATTTCTTAAATTTTTAAAAAGTTTTGAAAATATTCAAAAATATTTCCCGAATAAAAAATATGGAATATTTCCTCCACTTCTTGCATTTTGGAAAAAGCACTAGTTTCCAGGATATATATAATTAATGGATTCCAAAAAACGGATTTTTCAAAATTATTAAAAGATCTTGGATAATTTTAAATAAGTTCATATTTTTCAAGAAAAGTTTCTAAGGGTACGGAATGAGTCTGGAGTCCGCAGATTTTATATGGGTCTGCTCCAAGAGCGAGAGCCGCAAATTGAGCGATGTTCATATGTACAAAAGGGTATTTATTTCCAAATTCTTTTTCAATTAGAGGCTGGCAACGATCGTACTGGATCTGGCAGTTAGGGCACATGTGAAGCAAAAGTTCAACTCCGGCTTTTTTCAGACTTTCAAGTTTCGCTTTTGTGACCTGAAATGAGGTTTCTTTGTGGATATGGAGCTGAGCAAAGCCCATGCCACAAGTTAGGCTCCGGTCTTCATACCAACGCACAGGCTCTGCTCCGCAGGCTTTAGCAACCCCGTCGATGAGTTGAGGGTTTTCGGGATTGCCAAGCATATCTTCGGCTCTGAATTTATAATAATGACAAGCATGATGAGCTGCAACTTTGAGCCCGGAAAAATCAATTTTTACTTTTTCGGAAAGATTGCTTTTTTTGCGAAAAAGCAGCTCTAACACATGAAAAATATTGCCTTGCTCCTCCATATCTCCTTTTTTATAGCACAAATCTTCAAAGCCTTTTTCCCTAAAAACCGAATTGAGCTCTTCTCGGACTTTTTCGTTTCCGTTAAGTAGTTCACAGGCCTCCTTATTTATAGCGTAACAAGTTGAGCACATACAGATGATATTTGGGTAGCCGCACTCTCTTGCAATAGCAAAGTTTCGGGCCGCAATTGCAGTTGTCGTAAGCTGTCCGTAAAGGTCCACATAATGTCCGATTCCGGTACAGCAAGACTGCCTCTCACTTACATAGTAATCGATTCCAAGCTTCTCAAACAAATAACGAGTAGCGCTTTCTATGCCTGGATACTCCTGTGAGACCATGCAGCTTTTAAACAATAAAAGCTTCCTTTCCGGAATATCTTCCACACTTTTCAAAATTTACCTCCTCCTTTCCCTTTTTTTTCGTAGCAGACTCCTTCAGGCCTCTTTTCAGTTTTTTAACCCGCTCAAAATGCCCAGTTCCTTCAAGAATCCCTCGAATTTCTAAGCGTTCGTCTCTGATGTAGAGGGGCTCGAGTTCAAGCTCTTTCCGAAGCTCAGGCAGCTTCTTTTTAAATTCGATCCAGCTTTCTCCAAAAGCCTCTGCCATTTTATCCAAATAATAATCTGGAAGCCGGCTTATCCCATGCGCTGCAAAAAACTCTCCCAGATCCAGAAAATGCTCCATATTCTCAAGTCCTTTTCCTTCATTTAGGGCCAGCTGCCTGAGCACTTGGACAAGCTTTGCTGGACTGTTTCCTCTCGGACAGCGGAGCTGGCAGGTATAGCAATAAAAACAGTTCCAGAGTGTTTCGAGCTCAAGCACACCTCGGTTGTTTTCAAGGACGCTTTTTACAAGGCTGCGGGGATTGTAGTCCGTAAAGCGGGCTGCAGGACAAGAGGCTGTACAGGCTCCACATTGAATACAGCGCTCAAGCCCAAGTGTTTCGGAAGTTCGAATACTGGCTTTTATTGTTTCCACAAGCGTTTTGCCTGGGGGAGTTTCGTATTCCTCAATCTGGATCAAGCTCATTTTATCTTCTCGCTTCCCGTTTATCCGGGCAGCTCTCCTTCTGCAAGGAGAGCAAAGGCTTTGGCAAGGCCTTTTGTATTAGGAACATAGGCTTTTTTGAAAAAAAGCCGCTTTCCGTTTTCTCCGAGTTCGGTTTTTAATTTTTCAAAATGCTCAAGCGTAAAGGGATGAAGGAGTTCAGCTTTAGGGTTGTCAGGCGCATCTTCTAACATCAAGACGGCTTTTGCCCCTTTTTCAAAAGCGAATTCAAGCAGCTCTAAGCTTAGCAACAGGTTTGTGGGAACTTTTATGGGTTTGACTTTTGCAGGATAGCTAAGTACGCTGTTTCCTATGTTGTCACAGGTAAGGTAGGCAATTCCACTATTTATAAAAACTAGCAAGTCCCCTTCCTCAAGTATTCCGTCAATTTCGGAATGAAGTTCCGGGGCTGTAAAACCTCTTATTTGAAGCGCTTTTTTCTCACAATGGTTCACACAATAGCCGCAGCCTGTGCAGAGGAGGGGATCGATGTCAATTTTTCCCCTTTCATTTAAGGAAAGAGCCTCAAAAGGACAGCTCAAGCATTTTCCGCAACCTGTGCATAGCAAGGGGTTTACATCTACAAGTTCATGATCAAGTGTTCTCGGACTGTCTGTTATATAAATTCGGGCCCTTGCAGCTGCAAGGCCGGCCTGAGCGATCGTATCCGTAATATCTTTCGGAGCTTGGGCAGTTCCGCATACAAAAATTCCTTCCACAGAGCTATCCACGGGTTTAAGTTTGGAGTGTTTTTCCTTGAGAAAACCGTTTTCGTCCTGACTTAGATTAAGAGTCTTTGCAAGCTTTAGTGTCCCTTTTGAAGGGACCATGGCTGCCGAAAGCACCACAAGGTCGGCTGGAAGTTCCACAAGTTCTTGTTTTAGCGTATCTTCAACCCTTACAATAAGACTTTTATTGGCTTTTTCAATAACTTCCGCAGGCCTGCCTCTAAGAAAATGTACTCCCATATTCTGGACGGCTCGATAATAGTTTTCATAGAGTCCAAAAGCCCGTATATCAATATAACAGATTGTGATTTCGGTTTCGGGATATTTTTTTCGAATCAGGTTTGCATGCTTAAGCGCAGCCATACAGCAATATCTGGAACAGTAAGGCTTTCCTCCGGTTTTTTCATCCCTTGAGCCGACACACTGAATCATCACGATTTTTTTTGGGGTTTCAGGAGCTCTAACAGTCTCTTTATTATCCGAGGGTTTTCTGAGCTTCCCTTTTGTAGGTCCATTTAGCCCAAGCATTCGGGCAAGTTCAGTCTGGGTAAGCACGTTTTCAAAAAGGCCATAGCCGTACTGGGGTTTTTGGGAACAATCATATTCTTCAAACCCGGTTGCAACAACGATGGCTCCGACCTCAAGCTCGAAAAATTCGGGCTGCTGCTTTAGATCTATTGCTCCGACTTTGCAGGCTTCTACGCATTTTCCGCAACTCTGGTTTTCTGGGGGCTTCTTGTCTGGACTTCTGGCTTGCTTTTGCTCTTTTTTCCCGAGTTTTTCTTCCTTTTTTCCTCCGAGTTCAAGACAATGAACAGGATCGATTGCATAGATTTTTGGAACCGATTGGGAAAAACGTAAAGAGATAGCTTTCTTATCTTTATATCCGCAATTGAACTCGTTTTCAACAAGAACGGGGCAGACTGTGCTACATTTTCCGCAGGCAACGCAGGAGGCTTGCACATAGCGCGGGTTTTGCCTGACTTTTACCTTAAAATTGCCCGAACTCCCGCTTAGGCTTTCGATCTCAGCAGAGGTAAACAGGCTTATTTTGGGATGAGAGAGAATCTCGTTCATAAGAGGGCTAAGAGAACACATAGCGCATTCCTCTGCAAGTTTGTCTGGAGAAAATATTTTCCCAATTTTTGCCATCTGCCCCCCTATGCTTGTTTCTTTTTCAACAAGATAAACCAAAATCCCATTCTCAGCTAGGGAAAGGGCTGTTGCGATTCCGGCGATTCCTCCTCCAAGAACAAGGGCTTTTTGTCTGATGTTTACCTTAACGGACTTCAAAACTTTGGCTTTTTCCAAACGTCTGATTTTTCCTTTGAGAATAGATAGAGCTTTT
>Ga0265294_10006230_pt1 | contig 14372 bp, 11 predicted proteins | sample MunlanPumphouse3_FD_192504 | JGI IMG/M metagenome (GOLD analysis project Ga0265294, IMG submission 192504) | Groundwater microbial communities from a municipal landfill in Southern Ontario, Canada - Pumphouse #3 | ecosystem: Environmental > Aquatic > Deep subsurface > Groundwater | place... | reverse complement strand
GTTGACATAAAATGCTATAAAAAAACACCAGACAAACACATGATTTTACCTGGAAGTTACACAGACAGACAAACTCAGAGATTACTCTAAGCATAATAACATTACAAGAACAGTTTCAGTCAGCAATAGCAGCGTGGTGTGGTTCCCGAGAACTCTCGTATCTCAGTACAACACACTACGTGGGACGGGCTTAACTTCCGGGTTCGGAATGGGTCCGGGTGTTGCCCCGTCGCTATGGCCGCTATCACACGGTTTCGAATAGCTGGAAGCTATGTAATCGGTATGCACTCTGGATTTCGTCTGGGTTCTGCGGATTCTGACATTGAACGTTAGTACCTGTGGACTGAACACGTCGTTGCCTTCGTGCTTACATCCCAGGCCTATCAAGCGGGTCTTTTACCCATGTTCTCAATGAAGTCTCTTTTTAGGTCAGGTTTCAAGCTTAGATGCTTTCAGCTTTTATCCCTTATCGCGTAGCTACTCGGCACTGCCTTGTCAGACAACCGATAGACCAGTGGCGACGACGGAAAGTTCCTCTCGTACTATTTCCATCTTACCTTCAGACTTCATACACTCCTTATAGATAGTAACCGACCTGTCTCACGACGGTCTAAACCCAGCTCACGATCCCCTTTAATAGGCGAACAACCTCACCCTTGGCTGCTGCTGCACAGCCAGGATGGAAAGAACCGACATCGAGGTAGCAAGCCGCCGGGTCGATATGTGCTCTTGCCGGCGACGACTCTGTTATCCCCGGGGTAGCTTTTCTGTCGTCAATAGCTCTCACCAAAAGAGCGTATTGGTTCGATAGACCCGAGTTTCCTCTCGTGATTACTTGCTATGCGTAATCACGTCAGGCCAACTTTTGCTCTTGACACTCTTCTGTGAGTTTCTGACTCACATGAGTTGACCTTGGGGCACCCTTGATATTTTTTCGAGGGTGTGGCGCCCCACCCAAACTGCCTACCTATCGGGGTCCTCATTTCTGAGTGAGTGTTACAGTAATCCAAAGATGGTGTCTCATTGGCGACTAACCAATCCCCATAAGGATTGGATCAACGTCTCCCATCTACACTGCGTAAGGAATACCGTAACACAACGACAGGCTGCAGTAAAGCTCCACGGGGTCTTCACTTCCCATAAGGAGGCCCTAGCCTCTGCACTAGGATAAAATGTTCAACGGATTTGTGTTTGGGACAGTAGGACTCTCGTTAATCCATTCATGCAAGTCGCCAATTAAGCGACAAGGTACTACGCTACCTTAAGAGGGTCATAGTTACCCCCGCCGTTTACAGGTCCTTCTTCCCATTGTACTGGGTTTTCAGATACCTGCACTGGGCAGGAATCACAGACTATACTAGTCGTTTCCGAGTTGCAGTCTGCTATGTTGTTATTAGACAGTCGGAGTCCTCTGGTCTCTGCGACCTGCTTGATCTCCAAGCAGGCACCCCTTATCCCGAAGTTACGGGGCGATTTTGCCGAATTCCCTAAACACAATTTAACCGACACGCCTTGGCCTTCTTAGCCAGGGGCACCTGTGTCAGATCTCGGTACGGACATTCAATTCCCTTTTCACGGACTCCAGGAGTTTGCCTGATTACTCCATCACGCATTCACCCAATTCTCACCATTACGGTTCTCCAAGGGCTTAGACGCTTAGACAGGGCGACAACCCTGCCAGGCATATCCCAAAGTGTCAGGACAGACAAGCTGTTAAAAAATGAATGGTACAGGAATATTAACCTGTTTCCCTTTTGTCATACTCGGATTACGATACAACTTAGGACCGACTAACCCTCGACTGACGAACATTGTCGAGGAAACCTAGCCCCTTCGGCGGTTAGGATTCTCACCTAACTATGCTTCTACTAATGCCAGAATTCTCATTTCTACACGGTCCACTGGAATTTACACCCCAGCTTCTGCCCATGCAGAACGCCTCTCTACGCCATTACTCATACGAGTAGTCTGTGGTATCTGTAGTAGGTTTTAGCCCCGTCCATTTTCAGCGCCCTAAACCTAGACTGGTAAGCTGTTACGCACTTTTTAAAGGGTAGCTGCTTCTAAGCTCACCTTCCAGTTGTTTTTGGCCTGGGACATCTTTTAGTATTAACACTTAACCTACATTGAGGGACATTAACCACAGTCTGGGTTCATTCCCTTACGCACTACAAGCTTACCCCGCAGTGCGGACTGCCAGCCTTCTCAGGCGACGGGGAATTTGGAGTTTGACAGAAGAGTGAGGAATTTCTCCCCCAACTTCCTCAATCAGTGCTCTACCTCACCGTCTACCTCCAGCCAGGTCATGCTACGGCATGTTTCGAGAGGAACCGGCTGATGCCCAGTTCGATTGATCTTTCACCCCTATACGCAGGTCACGCGAATGATTTGCATATCAATACCGCTGCGGCCTTCCACGCAACTTTCGTCACCCTTCAGCCTGCCCACGCATAGATCACTGGGCTTCGGGTCTTATCCTGATGACTTCACGCACTATTAATACGTCGTCCCATGCTTGCGCTACGGACTTGTTGGTTTCCCTTCGGCTACCCATATTATGGTTAACCTTGCCAACAGAATAAACTCTCTGGCCCATTCTTCAAAACGTAAGTTATGACGCTGGCAACTGAACTCGTAACACTGCCTCGCGACAGCTTCCTTCGAACAGAAGATCCTTTAACGCCATAACACACTATCACCTATCAGTTTCAGGCACTTTTAACCACCTTTTCAGGGTTACTTTTCAGCATTCGCTCACGCTACTAATACGCTATCGGTTTCGAGGAGTATTTAGTTTTGGAGGTTAGTGACCCCCAGATTCACGCGAGAATTCCAACCCACGCTACTCAAGACACTCCTACCATTATACAACCTTATACATACGGGGCTATCACCCTCTCTGGCAGAACTTTCCAGAACATTTCCGTTTCAGATGTATAACAGATATTGGAGGCTTATCAACACCACATCTCCCTTGCGGGATTCAGTTTGAACTCTGTCGGTTTCGATCGCCTTTACTAACGACATCTCGATTGATTTCTTTTCCTCCCCCTACTGAGATGTTTCAATCCGGGGGGTTCCCGATCCTTACGGATCATAACTCGAAAGTTATAGGATGTCCTATTAGGGAATCTCCGGGTCATAGAATCCTTGCGTCTGACCGGAGCTTATCGCAGCTTGGCACGCCCCTCTTCGGCACTCGAACCGAGCCATCCACTGATAGGTTTACAGTCAGAATTTCTTCCGCTGAACCCATTTAACGTCCAGAGTGCATACCTATACACGGCTTCAAAGAGTCCTGGACAGAACTCTCAGCCCTTCCCTGGCAGACTCGCGTCTCCAGGTGCATCGAAAGCTCACACTCATTCTGAGTGTGAGAAGTGGACCCAAGGGGATTTGAACCCCTGGCCTCGGCGTTGCAAACGCCGCGCTCTTCCAGCTGAGCTATGGGCCCGACTTCCGAGATTACGTTGACATTGGCAATTTTGCAGTCTATTTAATAACCGCTGTTCCAGTTTCATTAGGAGGTGATCCAGCCGCAGATTCCCCTACGGCTACCTTGTTACGACTTAACCCCCCTTGCGAAACCTAGATTCGACTGCGGCAAATACCACAGCCTCATCCAAACCTCACTCGGGTGGTTTGACGGGCGGTGTGTGCAAGGAGCAGGGACGAATTCACCGCGCTATTTTGAAACGCGATTACTACAGATTCCAGCTTCATGTGGGCGAGTTGCAGCCCACAATCCGTACTTAGAACGGGTTTAGGAGATTGTCTGCACCTTTCGGTGTCGATACTCATTGTCCCGACCATTGTAGCCCGCGTGTAGCCCGGGTAATTCGGGGCATGCTGACCTACCGTTGCCCATTCCTTCCTCCTCTTTAGCAGAGGCGGTCCCAACAGTGTCCCCATCATTCCGAAGAATATGCTGGCAACTGTTGGCGTGGGTCTTGCTCGTTGCCTGACTTAACAGGATGCTTCACAGTACGAACTGACGACGGCCATGCACCTCCTCTCAGCTAGTCAAGTAAGGTCTTCAGCCCGACTATCATTCTGCTGTCTTACCCGGTGAGATTTCCGGCGTTGAGTCCAATTAAACCGCAGGCTCCACCTGTTGTGGTGCTCCCCCGCCAATTCCTTTAAGTTTCAGCCTTGCGACCGTACTTCCCAGGCGGCACGTTTCACGGTTTCCCTTCGGCACCCCAGTAACTCGTGGTCACCGGTACACCTAACGCGCATAGTTTACGGCTGGGACTACCCGGGTATCTAATCCGGTTCGCTCCCCCAGCTTTCGTTCCTCACTGTCGGATTCGTCCTGGTAAGATGCCTTCGCCATCGGTGGTCCCCCAGGGATTACAGGATTTCACTCCTACCCCCGGAGTACCTCTTACCTCTTCCGATCCCAAGAATGCCAGTATCCCCTGGACGCCTCACGGTTAAGCCGTGAGATTTCCCAAGAGACTTTACATTCAAGCTACGAACGCTTTAAGCCCAATAAAAATGGCCACCACTCGAGCCGCCGGTATTACCGCGGCGGCTGGCACCGGTCTTGCCCGGCCCTTTCTTCAGATGCGTTTTATACATCTGAACAGCTCGCACATACGAGCACTCGGGGTTCCCTTATCACAGTTGCCTGCATTGTAAAGTTTTCGCGCCTGCTGCGCCCCGTAGGGCCTGGAATCGTGTCTCAGATTCCATCTCCGGGCTCTTGCTCCCACAACCCGTACCGATTACAGGCTTGTTGGGCCATTACCCCAACAACTACCTAATCGGCCGCAGATTCATCCTATGGCGTCGGAACTTTCGGATATGAAGCATTCCAGCAGACATATCCTATGAGGTATTAACCCCAGTTTCCCGGGGATATCCCTCACCATAGGCCAGATTATCCACGTGTTACTGAGCAGTCCGCCGAGGGCCAAACCCTCTCGACTCGCATGGCTAAATCGAACCCCGATAGCAGTGACCTCTGGCAGGATCAACCAGAATTATAATTGAAGTACTCAGTATCATTATACTGACTTCGGCACACAAATATCGGATTTTTTTTAAAAGGAATTAGCGGTTACTAAATAGATTTCCGCATTGCCAATGCCAACGTCAGAATCAACACCCCCATCCGGGTGACTTTGATTCTCCATCTCAATTCAGAGAAATAATATTGCACTTTAAGGCATATATACCTTTGTACGTGCGTATTTCTCTGAGGCAGGCAATCACAAACCAAGGTTCCTGATTGCTCGCTGCCTTCTTAGGGATATTTATGTTGCACTTTAAGGCATATAAACCTTTGTGCTTCACAAATCCCAAGGCAGGAAGTCGGGGACATAATGCCCACTGATTCCCTGTTGCCCACTTAGGGATACACATATTGGAATCCAATACATATATACCCTTTGTCTGGGCCAGGGCACAGAAAGAACTCTGTGCTCTGTGGCACTCGGACTCCGCAGAGGACTATTCATCCTCTGGGGCCTGAACCATTCGACCTAACTACATGGCATTCGTCGGCATATATAGGTTTCCTATAAACAGCCAGATAAGACCCAGGATCACAACTCAGAACCAGGGATCAGCACACAAAACAGGCATGATACGCGCAGTTCCATACATCACGCGCAGACCCGCTCAGATAATGGATGAAAAAAGGAAGTGAAACAGAAACAAGACACTTACAACAGAATATCCAAAAGACACACCCCAATCCCAGCGCGCGCAGGATAAACAATGACCAGCCAAAACGCCCTGAGAGATCCAGATACAGATGCCAGACAAAAGAAAGTCTGTAGAAATCCCCGGTTAAAACAGAGACAGGGCCATATCCAGCCCCTGTTAAAAAAATTATCTCCGCCTTGAGGCCAGCTCTTCAAGCACATCCTCAGGGTTCACATCAGCGGCACGCAGAGCAAGCATGAAGTGAAAAACAAGATCTGCTGCTTCTTCCACCTTGCGTGGGTAAGAATCATTCTTCACTGCCAGGATAAATTCAGTGCATTCCTCCCCTACCTTCTCCAGAGACTTATCAATACCCTTCCCGTGAGTCAGGATATCAACCACATATGAGCCCTCTGGCTGGTGTTCCATCCTGTCATTAATAACATCCCACAATTCAGCAATAACTTCTGTATTCATTCTTCAACCTCCGGGAGGATCCCTCCAATTTCCATTCCAAAATAGCGCTTACAGAGTATGCGGGCCTTCTCCACATTTGAACCTCCCTTTCCGATAGCAATTCCAAGGTCAGCCTTCCTCTGCAAATAGACAGTTATCATATTATTATCCTCATCTCTGAAGACTCTTGAGACCTCAGCAGGTTTGAAAAGATTCCTTACAAAATCCTCCATCCCCACAGCCTCTTCAACCATTTCAATGCGTTTCCCAAGAACTCTCTGCAATTTGTTTATATTTTCCCCATGCCGGCCAATTGCAATGCCCATGTCACCATTCTTGATAACATAGATTATCCTGTCAAAATGTAGATCAATGACACAATCCAGAGCCGTTGATTTTGTAAGTATACGAAGTTCTTCGATATATCGTCTCTCTTTAAATCCAATTACTCTTTCCATCAGAAAATCAAGTTTAATATTTGCCCCTTTTTCCATTAAATTCCTTGGGTCTACAGACAACACATATCCAGAGCATCAAAAAGCTCTGGATCAGGGACACAGAACAATAACTAACTTTATTACAAAGCCCCATGAGAATAATGCGATGTACGGCAGGTATGGATACTCCTTTCACTACTCAGATGATCTGATAACACTTGACATAAAAAAAGAGGGCGAGATCTACAGATACACACGCACCCAGGGGGATGAAACAGTTGAGAAGACGATTATATCTGAAAAAGGAAAGATCATCATCAACCCTGTTGAACCACTCAACCTCCCAACAGTTGTCTCCCACCACCTGGAGATTGAATTTGAACCAATCTTCATTGAACCCGATGGAAATAAGTCGATCTATCTTACATTTCCCATTGAGATTGGCATCTTTTTAGTGGCAAAGAAAGACATTGAAGTCCTGGACATCTTCTCATTTGAATCCCAGAAATACTCTCTCTATGGATCCTCAAGTGAAGGTATCATCACCCGCTGGGCCAGGAGCAGCATAACATCAGAAGCCCCACAGATCGATCCCCTGAAAAATGGTGTGCTTCACCTCACCATCCTGAACCAGGCACACGAATGGATCAAAGTCTCCCACGTTGTCCTTGATGGCTATGCCATGAAGATATACTATGATAACACTGCTGCCATGGAGGCAACAATGGAATTGCTGTCACCGCATACTGCAGAGACCAGATTTTCGACCAGTTCCCCTGATAAAGGAATGAAAAAATCAATTGAGATCTACTCTACACGTAACATTCCAATCGTCAAAAGAACATATTCTATGGAATGGGGACTTGTATAATGGATTTTTCAAACCTGACATTCATCTTCACAACTCCTATTACAGGCACAGGCATCTCAATGGGAGACATATTCTGGTTTCTCTTCACATTATCCATATTCATCATAATTGCCAAGACCATCACAGTTTACCTGAAAAAGGCCTTCACAGAGAAGATACCCAAAAATGATCTCAACCTCATCCTGAAGATCATCTACTATGTGATAATCATTATCGGTGTCATGATGGCACTCCCAAACATCGTTGAGGATCTCTCAGGCCTGCTCGTAGCCGGTGGAATTGCAGGTGTCATCATTGGTTTTGCCAGTCAGAGTGTTGTCGCAAATCTCATATCAGGGATCTTTCTGATAGTTGAGCGCCCGATCATGATCGGCGACAACATCTTCATTGATGAAACCTACGCAGTCGTAGAAGATATCCGGATTATGTCAACCATTGTCCGGACATTTGACGGAGTTTATGTTCGTATCCCAAATGAGAAAGTATTCACCTCAAATATCACCAATTTTGTGATAAATGTTGCAAGGCGCTTTGAATATACCATTGGAATCTCATATCAGGATGATGCCAGCAGAGCCATCGCCATTATAAAAGAAGTCCTTGACAAAGAACCATTATCTCTCAAAAATCCAGGTCCATCCATATATGTAGACGAACTTGCTGATAACTCCGTAAATATAGTCGTCCGGATCTGGGCCCCTTCAAGCGTCTGGTGGGACGTAAGAACCAGAATGCTTCAGGAGATCAAGACAGCCCTGGATGCAGAAGGAATAGATATACCTTTCCCACAGCGCACCATATGGTTCGCAGATACACTCAAAACAGAGCGGAAGGCAGAGGAAATACACGAAAATGCCCCTCCCTCAAAACCTGTATCCTATACAGGATCCCCGGATCAGGACAGTGGAGAGGAAGAGGGATCCTGATCAGATGTTGTGCACCTTTCCACACCCGCCTTTGACATATGTATCAGGATAGGCAGCAATAATCTGCTCAAGATTTTTTGTGCAGTGTGATGCTGAGAGATAAGGTATGCCGGCAAGTGATCTTAGATCCTCCTCTGAGACATCATGGAATCCCCCAATGACCCCCTGAACCTGGCCATGAGCCCGCACAGCAGAAAGAACCTGAGAGATATGTGGATGAGCACACCCTGAGACCACAAAGTATCCCCCATCCACCACAATGGCAAGGGACTGCTCTGTCACCTTACCCTGAAGAGGGCCTGTGGAAAATACTCCTGGAATCAGTTCCTGCCAGTCCTCAACAATGACCATCTGGCCACCGGATTTTATCAGATCAGCAGTTGCATCTGATATCCCTGGAGGCATAAATACCTTCAGATCCGGGCGGGCCTCCAGAAGTGCAGCAAGACCACCATTGTGATCCCAGTGGTCATGTGAGAGAACAAGCATATCAATATCCTGAGGATCGATCCCCAGATAATTAAGATTTTTAAGAAGAATTCCGCCATCGCCACCAGTGTCAAATAGCAGACGGCCCTCATGGAAATAACATGAAAAACCAAAGGCATCCTGTAAACCAGGATTATGAGGGATATTGTTATATGTCTCAGTTATAGTTGCCATGAGAAGTATTTTGCATACTCCCACTATTATACTTCTGGATTGTTCTCATTGAGAACTTTTCTGCATACAATATCCAGCATCCCATTCTTTATAACAGAGCGACTGTCATCTTTCTGCACCTCAATCGGAAGTTCGATCTCAGTCTCATCCCCATCAACTGAGATACTTACAGAGGATGGCATGATCTTCACTACAGGCAGATTATCAGAATGTGGAGGGATCTCACCAGTGATATAGATGCACTCGGGCCCATCAATCAACTCATAATCAAAGGAACCATCATCATCTGATCCCTCTTCATCTTCCAAAACAGAAGAATCAGCAGATCCTGATATAATAGTGCATCCTATAATCCGTGCAGGCTCATCCTGTGAGAGGTTACTGAAGAGATCTTCGATCGCCTTTGCGAGGTTTCTGAATAGATCATCATAAGGATCAGTCGGCATATACCCCCCCCAGACGGAAGTGTTCACCCTGCTGTTCAACAACACCCATGCCAACAAGTGAATCCAGCAAAGAGACCAGTTCAGATTCTGGCATATCTGAGTAATCCTTTAATTCGACAAATGTCAGTTCATAACCTGCCATGGCGATCACCAGATTTATTGCCTGCTCATTCAGACCAATTTTTTCTCCATGATCAAGGATTCTGCGGACAATCCTGTCAATATCCCTCTCAAGATATTCAAGGTTTGTGATGAGAGTTTCGCGGGAATTCAGAAGTTTCCCGAGCAGTTTCATATATGAATTAAAATCCAGACGTAATGAACCACCCTGAGGAGGGAATACATCCTTATTCTGGTGGAGATTTATCTCCACACTGATATCCTGCGACAGGGAGTAGTATTTACGTCTCCCAACGTCATTACATGACGAGAGGATATGCTCACGCTCCATTAACTGGAGATGTTCAATCACTGCCTTTGGACTTATCATCAGCCTCTCAGAGATCTCTGTAACAAAACAGGGTTTCTGCCTTAGTAATTGAATGATACGCCGTCTGTTCCTGTTTCCAAGAATATCAAGAAGACGTGAGATCTCATCAGCATCGATCATAGTTTACCAAAAGTTAGGGGGGAGATTATAAAAAATATGAGGTATCAGTCAACAAGCCTGTAATTCGGGGCCTCATCAGTGATAACAATATTGTGGGGATGACTCTCTTTGAATCCCGCAGAAGTAATTCTCATGAATTTCCCACCTTTTCTGAGATCAGAGATAGTTGCAGAGCCAGTATATCCCATAGAGGATTTCAGGCCACCTACAAGCTGATAGATGACATCTGAGACCTTGCCTACATAGGGTGTTGCACCCTCTATACCCTCTGGCACGAACTTGGTCATACCAATGCCTTTCTTCTGGAAGTATCTGTCACTTGCCTGACCGCCACTCATGACACCAAGGGATCCCATTCCCCTGTACTGCTTGTAACGTCTGCCCTTGATCACAGTAGTCCGCCCGGGAGCCTCATCAGTTCCGGCAAAGACACTGCCCATCATGACACATTCAGCACCAGCAGCGATTGCCTTTGCAATATCTCCGCTGTATCTTATACCACCGTCTGCGACGACAGGGACGTCCATCTCAGAGGCAGCTTCAGCAGCGCTTGCAATCGCGGTGATCTGAGGAACACCAACACCGGCAACAATCCGTGTTGTGCATATGGAACCAGGGCCAATACCAACCTTCAGACCATCGACATGGGGGGCGAGAACCTCAGCAGCCTCGCGTGTCGCGATGTTACCAGCCAGAACCTCAGCATTAACACTCCCCTTGATCTCCTGAACAGCCTTGACCACATTCATGTTATGGCCATGTGCACAGTCCACAGCAAGTGCATCAGCACCGGCTTCATCAAGCATAACTGCCCTGTTGAAGTCAAAAGGCCCGACAGCGGCGGCAACACGCAGATTGCCGGCAGCGTCGCGGTTAGCCTGAGGATATTGGTGCATCTCAAGGAGATCTTGCATAGTGATGATACCAATAAGATGATCTTTGTCATCAGTAACCGGGAGACGCTCGACCTTGTTGGAGTACATCACTTCAAGAGCCTTCTCAAGGGATATATCCTCACCAACTGTGATGGGGTCACTTGTCATGACACCCCTGATATTCTCACTACCGCGGCGTGATACAATACCACGCAGATCACGCCTTGAGACAATGCCTATGATAGTGTCCTCATCCATGACAGGTACACCACTGATGTTGTGCTCCCTCATCATGCGGTCAACATCTGAAACAGTAGCAGCCAGCTGGACTGTAAGGACATCACGCTCAACAAAATCCTCAGCCTGCTTGACGAGACGCACCTCCTCAACCTCCTGCTCTGGGGTCAGGTTTCTGTGAAGAACACCTATTCCCCCTTCACGGGCAAGGGCAATTGCCATCTTCGACTCAGTGACAGTATCCATTGCTGAGGAGACGAGGGGGATGCTCAGATGGATCTTCTTTGAAAACCGGGTTCTGACATCGGCTTCACTTGGCTCAACATGGGATTCAGCCGGAATCAGAAGTACATCGTCAAATGTCAGACCTGTGGGCATATTCAGTTTTTCAACAAACATAATTCTCATTCACCTGATCATTGCCATAGCCTTTGCAACAAGTTCCGGACGAATCGAATTACTGCGATCGCCACCACAGACCATGCCGCGCACCCCTATGATCTCAGGGTCTATTCTCTTTAGTGTTTCAAGGTCTTCAAACTTCAGGGAACCTGCAAGAGCTGTCTTGATACCAAGTTTCCTGTTGCCTTCAGTAAATTCTGCAAGCTGTTCTGCAGTAAGGTGATCAAATACACTCTTGCCATCCTTGATTGCCGTATCAATCATCGCCACATCAGCACCTTCCTCTGCTGCAATAGGAGCCATATCAAAGGGAGAGATGGTCTTTGTACGTGCATAGTCCCCATAGGCTGCAATAACAACCTGTTTCTCAGGGAACTGCCACTTTACAGCCTTAACAACGGACTTTATAAAATCGCGTGCTTCTTCAGCACCATCAAACATAAGGCCAACCTTGATATAATCGGCACCCGCGCAGGCCGCACCATAGGCCGCCTGTGAAGCACCGCCGGGTTTGTAATCATAATCTCCGATCGCCGCGCTGACAGGTTTGTCAGTCAATTCTTTGATGGCATGGATAACCCAGGGGAAGTTCGCACCAAGTGACCCCTCCGATGGCTTCTTTACGTCGATAATATCAGCAGCAAGTGCATCTTTTGCCTCCTCTACACTACTGGGGCTGGCCAACAATTCCATATATATTTTTGGTCAGTTCGACTAATAGTGGTTGCGTTACAAACATGATTCTCATTCTTGCAGTTGACCTGATGGACGGCCTTGTTGTACATGGCACTAAGGGCCAGCGTGAGACCTACACCCCCCTGACATGGGGTCTGGCCTCGTCTGCTGCGCCGACAGAGTATGTCTCTGAAATAAAACCAAAATATCTGTATATCGCAGATCTTGACCGCATTGAAGGCAGGGGCGAGCATGACAGTGAAGTCCGCGCCTGTGCAGGCCTTGTAAAAAAGTGCTTTTTAGACCGCGGGTGCCGCTCCCCGGCCGACATCCTGAAGGCTGATAACCTTGTGAATATCGTGGCCACAGAGACTGCCGGCCGCGATCTCTCAGCCTATAACAGCGGATTTCTGAGTGTGGATATGAAAGACCGGTTTGTGATCCCTGGAGGCGAGGAACCTGCAAGTTTCCTGAGCGCGGCTGAATCATATGACTTTGAGGGCTGCATCATCCTCAATCTCGGCGCTGTAGGCACCGAATGCGGGGTCTCACTTCCTTTCCTGATTGAGATGAGGGCAAGCTACTCAGGCCCCCTCTTCTATGGCGGCGGGGTCTCTTCAGTCAGTGATCTGATCACACTGGAGGAGGCAGGATTTGATGGCGCGATTATATCGACAGCCCTCCACAGGGGTGCGATTCCTCTGGAATGGATCAGGGAGGGAGAGATATGCTGATCACCATCGAGGGCATCGACGGCAGCGGGAAGTCAACACTTCTGAAAGCCCTGAAGGAGAGGCTTCTTGATCTGAACCCCATATTCACAAGGGAGCCTGGCAGCACCTGGATAGGTGAGCAGGTCAGGCGCGGGATTGCAGAGGAGATTGACCCTATAGCCGAGGCCCTGCTCTTCACGGCCGATCACGCGGCACACCTTGCAGAGGTTGTCAGGCCCGCCCTTAAGGACGGCCGCCTGATCATCTCTGATAGATACAGTGATTCCCGCTATGCCTACCAGGCAGCAACCCTCTCAGAGATCCTGCCTGACCCAGTCGGCTGGCTCCGCGGTGTTCACTCGGGCTGGACCATCAGGCCTGACAGGACTTTTCTGCTGGCACTGCCTGTCGATGCCGCGATCCAGCGTCTTGACGACACAAATGGCCTTGAGCACTTTGAGAGAACTGAGGTGCTGGAGGCAGTGCAGAAGACCTATCTGAGCCTCGCTGAGGAGGATCCTGAGAGATTTGTTATGATAGATGCCCTGAATGAGCCTGAGACTGTCGCGGCATTTGTTGAGAAGGAGATCAGGGATTTGGTTTCTTGATTTTTTGAATTAACACAGCATCCCAGTATAGGCAGAGGGCAGAGTGCGCCGGCTCCCCTAGTGATTCTCCCCTTCTCAGCACAGGAATCTGGGATTCAGGAATTGGCACCCTGAAAGGGGGATAATCCTTCGCTGAGGGGCTGGCAGGGGGGCGCCGTGTTAAATCAAAGATTTAACCGGACCTCACACACCCCCTGGGCGTGGGGTTCAGCTCCCCCCCTGCCTAATCAGTAAGACCCTGTCGATTTCTCTGATTTGACTTGACATCTAATAATAGAGGCAGGGGGTTGCACCCCCGCCAGCCCCACTCGTGATTCTCCCCCTTTCAGGTGTCAGGATCCTATGCCTGAGCTTCAAACATCCACAGTCCCGGATTCAGAAACATACAACCTGAAAGGGGGACTATCACCAGGCCAGGGGGCTGGCGGGGGGCGGCCTGAGCCCCCCCTGCCTATGATGATAACTGTTTAGATCTTTGGTTTAATGTGGCTGGCCCTGCCTGCCAGGTCAAAAATCCAGCAGGCTTTGGTATAGGCAGGGGGCCAGGCACCCCACACAAAAAACCATCCAAAAAAAAGGGGATCAAAAAATCCCAGAACTCTTCTGAATCACGCATTCTGGCGGACAGTTACATGAACGTCGTCACCGATGGTGATGACATCCACAGCCTCGCCGCCGACCATGAAGGTGAAGACAGGGGCAAATGCTCCGTCAGGGACTGTGAGCTCTTCGCCGCCGGCCATGATCGTCTCAGGCGGCACTTCCTGCTGCTCAGGCGGGAGGCACGCACCGCATCCA
>Ga0265294_10006229_pt1 | contig 14374 bp, 8 predicted proteins | sample MunlanPumphouse3_FD_192504 | JGI IMG/M metagenome (GOLD analysis project Ga0265294, IMG submission 192504) | Groundwater microbial communities from a municipal landfill in Southern Ontario, Canada - Pumphouse #3 | ecosystem: Environmental > Aquatic > Deep subsurface > Groundwater | place... | reverse complement strand
AAGTTTTAACCTCAATAGCAGACAGTCCAGAGAGCACAGCAATAGGCATCCCAGCCCCAACAATCTCCCTCTCTTTTACAAAGAGAGCAGAGACTATCCCACTAAAAGGCGCTCTTAAATAGGTGTAATCCAACTGGTTTCTAGCCCCCTCTACCTGTAAAGCAGCACTATTTCTCATACTCTCTGTAGAGGCCAACTGCATTTTTGACTTCTCGTAATCACTTATAGAGAGATTCCCATTTATATACAGCTTTTCTACTCTGGCGAATGCCGCTTTAGCAGCTACAAAATTAGCCTCGGCACCCTTTAAAGCAGAGAGCGACCTATTATAATTCAAAGCATAATCTGAATTATCTAAAGTAGCTATTACAGCTCCCTTTTTTAGGGTATCTCCCAACTTTGCTCTTAGATTATCTATTGTGCCAGCTACTTTAAAACTGAGCCTTGGCTCCTGAGAAGATTGTACTACACCAGGAAAAGAGAGGGTACTAGAACTACTAATTTGCCCCACTTTTTCATAAAATACCGGAGGTACAAACTGGCCTACCTCTTTTTTACTACTACACCCTGCAGTTGATAACAAGAGAGCAAATATATATATGTAATTAATTTTCATACTATCTATTTAAATAAGTTAACATTAAATTTCTATATCTATTTTTTTCGTTCTTACTATCTAAAAAAGTGTATCTTCCTTGCAAACGTTCTGTTTTTATAAAATCTAAAGCATACTGGTATTGAGCACTCAACGCCATAATTTTAGTTTTTAACATTGCATTTTGAGCATCTATCAATTGCGATATATTTACTACTCCTGTCAAATAGGCATCTTGCACCATATTGTAATTTGCTTGGGCAGCATTAAAAGCCCTTTCTGCTAGCTTTACCTCTTTATAGGAAGCGCTTAAAAACTGAACATTTGAGAAGACAGCTCTACTTAACTTATTCAAGAGATTTCTCTCTTCTAAAGCTATTTTCTCTTGTTCTATCTTGGTTTTTTTAACCTCTTCTCTTTTTCTTCCCCCATCAAAAAGTGAAAGAGATAGCCTTATGCCCACATTCCAAGTAATATCATCTGGTGGCGGAGGTATAGGTAGTTGTGCATTACGGTAAACTCCCTCTCTAATAAATGCCTGGTCTGCTCCAGCAATGAGCGCCACCTCGGGTATATATTGTTGGGCCTGGTACATACTTAACTTTCTATCTGCAATATAACCTGCACTCTCAACAACCTTTAGTTCAGGAGAGTTTATATACATCTGGTCAATAATTAGCTGCGCATATTTATCTATACTCTCTGCACTACTCATAAACATTTCCATTACCTCTTGATTCTCCATAGCTATTTCAGAGATAGTGAAATTAGCTGGAGTAGATATGGGGCTGTTTAAAGGCATGTCCAGAACTTCGTTCAAATTATACATTGCAGATTTATATTGAGCCTGCGCATCATTAAATGCCATTTTGTTCATACTAAACTCACTCTCCCACCTGTTTACATCGGAAAAATGAATATCTCCACTCTTTTCCCTAAACTTTGCCAATTCTAAATTTTTAATAGTGGCATTTACATTCTGGTTCATAACTTTAAGATTATTTGCACAGAACATTAACGCCATATATGCGCTTGAAACATTGAGAATTATATCTAAAGATGTTTTTGAGTTTTCGTGCTCTTCCATTTGAGAAACAAGCTTCTTTATTGCAATATTTGCATAGGCCGCTTCTGAATAGATTACCTGCTTTAGTGAGAGTGATCCTGTAAATGTAAACTCCCCTCTTTGCCCCATAGAGGCTCGGGCTAAGTTCTCACTCAACTGCATTGCTGTTCCAGAAAGTTCTAATTTTGGCAAAATAGCAGATTTAGCTAAGCGCACCTCTTTGTTTGCTAGCAAAAGATCTTGATTTGATATCTTTCCACTTAAATTATTCTCTAGCGCAATAGCTATTGCCTCCTTTAGAGTTAGCTCATCTTTAGAGTGATTCACAACATTAATCATTACTGAATTTTCAAGTAAAGACCAGTTAGGGTATTTTTCGGTTTTTCTTAAACTCTCCATATTTATATAGGGAGTTCTCTCTGCTCCCTCTTTTAGGTTCATAACAAGACCCTCTCCTATTCTTGAAACAGCTACAGCTATTTCTCTAGCAATTTTGTTCAACTGCTCTTGAGTATTAAAAGCAACAGTTGCACCTAACTCCAAGTATTCAAGTCCATTAGTAGCTAAAACAGGAATTTTCTTAGAAGATAAAGAATCCATTATGTGAACAACTCTACTTAATGGAGAGTTAAAAAGAGGGAAAATCACAACAGCATCTACACTGTCTCCCAAAGCAAAGCTACTGTTATTAGCTTCAATAATATCTATAGAGTATTCATGCTCACTTGTATATAACTGCTTTTTAAGCCATACAGAAGAATTGTGCATTTGAGAAGGGATTATTACCCCAAGATGTTTAAAGTTTAGAAATTCATAGAAATACTCTATCTCTTCTTTTAAGTTAAAAAGGAATCTATTGTTTGAGAGAATAGGCTTTTGAGCATTATCATACTCCCCTGCTAAGCTAGAAGAGATTGCTCCTACTGGAATAACAATGTCTATTTGGGAACTATTCAAAAGCGAATCGAAATTTGCTACTACACTCTGGCTATGCCAATTTGAATAAAGTTCTGTAAAGGTGACTCCCCCTTTGGCCTGCATAAGATTGGTAATTTCCTCCTTTATAAGAGTGCTCATTTCACTTGGAAAAGAGCTTGAGGCATCATTTACTATTCCAACATTTAAAGTTTGACCTAAAAGTGAAAGAGGTAATAGAAGAAGAATTATTAAATATATTACAACTGTTTTCATGCTCTTTATTTCTAAATACAACTCAAAGTTAGTTAATGTTCACTAACTATGCAATTATTTTTAAACTAAAGAGATTAAAAACTAAATTCTATTTTTTAGAAATTAACTGTATTAAAGAGCTAGTAAGCAGTTTACCATTAGAAACAAGGTCAAAATTAAATTCAGAGAATTGCCACTTTTTTACAAACAGGCGTAGTGAACCCATTAACATTGTAACAATATGAGAGGCATCTACATCGTCTCTCAACTCACCCCTCTTTTGCCCCTCAACTACATAACTTAAAAAAATCTTATTATTAAAATCTATCACTTCAGATATCTTCCCTGTTAAAGATTTATCATTACGGAAAAGCTCCTCTGAAAAAACCACAGAAGAGAGCGAGGGCATTTTAGCGAATGTCGCAAAATGGCTCTCAAATATCCTTTCAATATTTGAGATAACACTCCCCTCTAAATTAATTTCTCCACCATAAATCTTACTACTGTTCTCTTTTAAAAGATCTAGTAAAGTAACCAAAATAGCTGTTTTACTCTGGAAATGTCTATATATAGCTGGTTCAGACACACCCACAATTTTAGATATATTCTTTATTGTAAACCCTTGAATCCCCTTACTGTTAATGAGCATAATTGTAGCATCAATTATCTCTTGTTGCCTAGCACTAATCATTTAAAAATTAATTTGATTTAGATTACTCCTCTATATCTAATTTGAAACGAGCTAGAGGGGGCCTCTTTGCTCTGCACAAAGAGAGCACACCATCTGCCACTCTAAAGTTGTCTACTAAACGTAACATATCCATAAAAGCTTGCTCATTTTGCGCATCTGGACAAGCCATTAAAGTAGCACCAGCTGGGCCTAGCTTTATTTTATTCCCTTCTAATATCTCATACTCACCAAAGAATCTATTACAGCTATTGCTCCCAGAAAACCTACCTGTTTCCATATTAAATATAATAAAAGCTGTTCTCTCTTCACTACTATTCTTTATAGGATTGCCATTCAATTCGGCAAGAATCCACTTTTTATCTTCCAGCGAATAATCACTTCTATTTTTATGAATAGTATACATAGGAGCTAACTCCCCTCTTACTTGATTTCCTTCACTATCTAATTGAAAAAGAACATTTTCTCCAACCCTATACATAGGTCTGTCACTCTCTGCCATTAGCGTTATAATAGAGCCTGTGCTATCCCAAATAAAAGAACCCTCATCTACAAAAATATTTTCTTCTTTCCCTAAATATTTTAGAACTCTACTAAATGTAGTATCTCGCTTAAGAGTAATTTTAACCTCAATACCCTCACAATCTGCACAAGGAGTTAATCCCTTATAAACTCCATACCAATCTAAGGAGTTAATAGAGGTATGTTCATCTACCTCTTTCTGGTTATTATTGTTCAAGCAAGAGAAGGTTACTATTAGCCCTAAGGCCAATATAAGTGGAGTTAGTATTTTTTTAATTTTCATTATTGTTTTTAATTTATACAGTAATAACCCTAAATTTTTTCTATTGTTTAATCTTAAAGCTCTTTTTGCAAAAACTTCACAATTGCACCATCTTTTTTAGAGAAGCTCCCATTAAAAACAAACTGCTTCTCTTCACCAGAATTTAATAGTAAATAGAGAAATAAATTATCTGGGGTAAAGATATCTCTACTAACAGTTGTAGTTCTCTTGGCAATATTTATACCAATGTGTTTGAATGCATGATACAAAAGCTCGGAGCAGAATATATCTTCACTATCTTCAGTTAACCAATCATAGTCATACTCCCTACCTAAGTAGTTCAAAGCCCCCTCTATAAATGGAGAGACCTCATGCGATGGTTGGTTAAAAGAAAATGAGGTAAAGTGGGTTAAGTAAGAGGAGTACCTCATGTTTGAAAGATTTTTAATTGGATGGACCTGCACACCATCTGCAGTACTATCCAAAACATAAATATCTGTCTCATTCATGAGTGTATCTAACTTTTGATAGAGCTGGGTCTCCTCTCCAAAATAGTTGGCAACTTGCAATTTAGTTCCCAAGAAAATACCCGAATGTTGCCATTTCCCTGGTATAAATTCAGAAATTGCGTAGTTTCTTGTACGAGTGAGAAAAATAGTACCTGGGGGTAAAGACTCAATAATTGGTAGAAGTTCTTTATATTCAATATCTATATTTTGATTGCTATCAATAAGTTCCATCATAGGAATTTGATCAATCTTAATAGTCCCAATCCATTTTATTAATGGTTTTTGAGCAACCATTCTTACACTATCTACTACCTTAACTTTACGAGGAAACAGAAGAGAGAATAGGATGCTAAAAACAAAAGCTCCTACAATAAGTAATATTGCCCTCTTAACATATTTCATAAACTCACAGTAATTGTGTAAATATAGAGCTTTTTAAAAATAAGAGCAAAGAAACTCGCGCTTTTATTAATTTAGATAAGTGAGAAATTTTAGAGGCAGAGTACCCATAAAAGCAAATATGAATGTTATATATATAGAAAAGCAAATATGATTAAGAAAAAAATATTTAAAATCTCGTCAATTATTGCCTCTAAAATACTAGGGGTAAGCAATTCCAAAGATAATAAGCAAGTAGAAGATTGGCTCTATCAAAGAAAGTCTAATAGAGATCTTTTCGAAAAACTAGACAATCCCACCTATAGAGATTCATATAATAAAAATTTAGAAAAATATGACTCTAAGAAAGCTTGGGAAAATATAGAGTACAAGTTACTAGAATCTAATAGTAAAAGAACCATTACGTTTGGTTTCTACAAGTATGCGGCTATTTCACTATTGATGCTCACTATAGGTCTCTCTACATATTACGTTTTTAATAATACGTCACTCATGGTTAAAGAGAGCCCCATTAGCCTAATCTCTTCTAAGGCCAGCCTTACCCTTGCAAATGGAGATGTTATAGATCTATCCAAAGATACCTCCTGTGCAAACAAGCTATCTAATTTTATAGTAGACATAACAAGTGAAACGGTTTTTTATAAATCTAATTTAGATGCAGCTGCTTCCCACCAGAGTAAAACATTAGAGCTAAACACAATATCTACAGATGTTGGTAAAGACTATAAAATAATACTCCCAGAGGGAACTATTGCCCATCTAAACTCTGGTAGCTCTCTAAAATTCCCCTCTATTTTCTCTAATGACTTAAGAGAAGTAGAGGTTACAGGAGAGGTTCTTTTTGACGTACAACAAGATGTTAATAGGCCCTTTATAGTAAAAACAAAGAGTATGTTAATTGAAGTTTTGGGTACATCGTTTAACGTTAACTCATACGAAGATAACAACTCTGTTTACACAACCTTAATATCTGGTTCTCTTAAGGTTACAGACTTTAAAAACTCTGTTATATTAAGCCCTAACCAACAAGCAATATATAGCAAAGAGAACTCTTCCATTACAGTAAAAGAAGTAGAGACAGATATTTACTCTTCTTGGAGTCAAGGAGACTTTGTATTCAAAGATGAAAAACTTATTAATATTATAAAGTCTATTAACAGATGGTATGACTTCAACTTTATATTTAGAGACAATGAGTGCAAAGATATTCGCATAGGAATGAATATCAAAAGAGAAGAGAGTTTTGACAAAATATTTGAGACATTAAAAAACTCTGGACTCTTCTCATTAGAAAAAAGAGGAAAAACATTAATTTTTGGTAAAAAGAAAATATAACACTTAACTATAAATAAACATTTTATGATTAATCGAAACTACCTACTTTTAATGGTAGCACTTTTATCTCTTCAAAGCATTTTTATGCCTAATAAAATTAGTGCCACACAAAATGCTCAAGATCAAAGAGTGACTATTTCTTCAAAGTCAATTTCTTTAGAACAACTGTTATGGGAAATTAAAAAGCAGACAAATGTGAAATTTGTGTATGGCACACAAGATATAGAGAAGGTAACAGACCTCTCTATTAATGTAAAAAAAGAACCTGTTTTAAACGTGCTAGATATTGCACTCAAGGGGACAAATCTATTTTACGAGAAAAAAGATGGAGTTATTTACATAAAGCAACAGGCCCCTTCTACAAAGCCTATAATTGTTAAAGGGATAGTGAAAGGAGCAGACGGGGAATCACTCCCGGGTGCCACTGTTATGGTAAAAGGGACTAAAACAGCTGTAGCCACAGATCTCAACGGTAATTTTACCATTACAATACCTAAAGGAGCGCCAAGAATTTTACAGTTCTCATTTATAGGAATGAAAACTAAAGAAGTAACTAGAATAAACCAATTTCTAGAGATTACTTTGGAAGATGATTCATTTGTAATATCGGAGGCTGTTGTTTTAAGCACTGGTTATCAAAAGATAGACCGTAGGCTCTCTACCTCTTCTATTGCATCTATAAGTGGAGACAAAATTCAAGAATCTAATGCTATTTCATTAGACAACATGCTTATGGGTAAAATCCCTGGTATGACCGTATTAAACAACTCCTCTACTCCTGGAGCAACTACAAAAATTAGAATTAGGGGAGTATCTACAATTTCTGGAAATAGAGAACCACTTTGGGTTGTAGATGGAATTATTTTAGACGACCCTGTTCCCCTCTCTACAGAAGAGATTAATAGCTTAGACAATGTAAACTTAATTGGTAATGCTATTTCTGGACTAAACCCAATGGATATAGAGAGTGTAGACGTTCTAAAAGACGCCTCCTCCACAGCAATTTATGGAGTTAGAGCAGCAAATGGAGTTATAGTAGTTACTACTAAAAAAGGAAAGAAAGGAGAGGCAAGAGTAAGCTATTCAACTACTCTCACAGCTACCGAGAGACCCCACTACGGCAACCTACATAGAATGAACTCTAAAGAGAGAATTGAAGTATCTAAAGAGATAGAGCAAAGAGGCCTTTTATACGGCTTTTCACCTGCAAGAGTTGGATATGAAGGGGCCCTTTTTGACCTTTACGATAGAATAATTACAGAAGATGAGTTTCTCGCTAAAGTAAAAAGGATGGAAGAGGTAAATACAGATTGGTTCGATGCTCTCTTTAGAACATCTTTCAGCAACAAACACAATTTATCTGTTTCAGGTGCGTCAGACAAAGTGAACTACTATTTTTCAGGAGCCTATACAGATGCAAATAACACAGTAAAAAACTCTGGGTTAAAACAGTATAATGCAAACATGAAGCTAATTGTAAAACTCTCAGAGAAAGTTACTGCAAACATTCAGTTAAGAGGTTCAATTGCTAAAAAAACTTACCTCCACTCTTCAATCTCGCCATACCAATATGGTTACAATACATCTCGCGCCATCTCTTTGTACAACCAAGATGGAGAGCTAGAGTATTATAATATGAGACAAGGGAATCAACAGCAACTTGTATACAACATCTTAAATGAAATAGACAATTCAGAAAAAACAATTAATAACAGCTCTTTAAATTTTATCTCAAATTTAGAGTGGAGAATAACCCCAGAATTAAGAGTATCTGGAACATTAGGTCTAAACAACTCAGACACACAAGAGAAAGAGTGGTTCAGTGAAAGGAGCTATTATGCTGCCAACCTTAGAAATCTAAACTACGGTACAAAGTTTCCTAGCATGGACCCCGAATCGCCATTTGTAAAAACCCAATGTAAACTCCCTTATGGAGGTGGTCTAAATAGCAACAACACAAATAACTTTAGTTACACAGCTAGGGCCCAGGTAGATTATAGAACAACCCTAAATAACCACCACGAAATATCTGGAGCAGCTGGTACCGAGACTAGGTCTAGCAAATATGCAGGAATAAGGTCTAACCAATTTGGATATATGCCAGATAGAGGAGAGAAATTTATTGCTATTGACCCAGCCTTTTGGCCTCAATACAACAACATGCTTTTAGCAAATCCCAATGTAGTAACAAACAGACTTACAAACGTTGCCTCTTTTTACGGTATAGCAACATATTCATACAAACACAGGTATATAATAAACTTTAACATAAGAGCAGACGGCTCCAACAAGTTTGGTCAAGACAAAAGTGCAAGGTTTTTACCAATATGGTCACTCTCTGGAAAGTGGAACATCTACAACGAATCATTTATGAGAGATATTGGATGGATGAACGAATTAGCAATAAAAGGCTCATATGGGGTTCAAGGTAATGTCTCAGACGATCAAACCCCAAGCCTAATAATTGAAGGAGGCCCACTTGAAACACTCTCACAGGAGTACCTTTCATACCTCTCTAAATTACCAAACCCAATGCTAAAATGGGAAAAAACAAAAGCATATAACGTAGCTGCAGAGTTTTCTCTCTTTAAAAACAGAGTATCTGGTACTGTAGAGTATTATTACAAAAAAGGTCACGACCAAATAATCTCTAAAAAAGTATCTCCAACAACAGGTATGACAAGTATGTCTCTAAATGCAGGAGATATAACAAACAAAGGGTATGAGTTAATAGTAAATGTTATACCTGTAAGAACAGATAAGTTTACTTGGTCTTTCTCTGTTAACGGAGCAAAAAACACCAATAGTGTAGTTAAATCTGGAGTAAAAGACGATTATAGCTACCTTGAGTATCTTAACGGAACAGCCATTCTAGAAGGAGTTCCAATTAATACTTTTTACTCATATAAATATGGAGGCTTAGACATAAACGGATTCCCTACTTTCTTAGATACAGAAGAGAACGAAGGAGAAACAAAAGAGAGTATGTACAATAAAGTATTTGCACTATCTGGTAGCCGTATTCCCGATATTCAAGGAGGTATAGGCACTATGTTTAAATACCAAAATTGGTCTGTAAATCTATTCTTCTCATATAGTATTGGCTCAAAAATAAGATTAAACAATCTATATAGCGATAGCGGCCAAATACTGCCTCAACCTCAACAAAACATGTCAGATGAATTTGTTAACAGATGGAGAAATCCAGGAGACGAACTAATAACTAACATACCTGTACTTTCAGATCAAGACCTTAGAATGACAGGTTCTGCCTCTGGTAGAGAGATAGTAATTGCAAACAATATGTGGGAAATGTATAACAAGAGCGACTTGAGAGTAGTCTCTGGAGATAACCTAAGATTAAGAAGCGCCTCTTTAAGATATCAGCTACCTACAAAGTTTTGCAACCAAATTGGCATAAATAATGCGAGCTTAAGACTAGAGGGAAACAACCTATTTGTAATAGCTTCTAAAAAGCTTAATGGACAAGACCCAGACCAAATTGCATTGGGTGCGCAAGCATCTCCACCACTACCATCATTTTCACTAAGTATAGATATAACTCTCTAACAAGTAATAGATAAAACAATGAAAAATAACATTAAATATATACTTATACTAAGTCTAATTATACTACTAGGCTCCTGCGATAAGTTTCTAGAAGAGACCTCTCAAGACGAGATTATCCCAAAAACCGTAAATGACTACAGCGAGTTTCTATTTGGAGAAGCCTACTTAAGAGACTACAAAGTTGTTCATGAATATCTAGAGTTAATGACAGACGATGTTCAAAGCCACTATAGCAGACCTAGAGTTATTGCAAATGACACCAGAGAAAGTGGTTTTGGCTATTACACATGGCAAGAACACCCAGAGACTTCACTTAGTGGTGTAATAAAAAGCGATAAAACCTGGCAAACATATTACAGATGTATTTTAATTAGTAATATGGTTTTAAATGATTCAGATAAAATAAGAGGAGACAAATCAGATATAATTAGACTCAAAGCAGAAGCACACATGATTAGAGCCTACTCCTATTTTATGCTAGTAAACTTATATGGAAAACCATACAATGCAAACACCGCAGACGAAGATTTAGGAGTTCCAATAAACGAGATGACCTATATGGCAGATGTTAAATTAGTTAGAGAAAGTGTATTGGCTAACTACAACTACATCATAAAAGAGATGGAGACAGCTATAAACTATTTTAAAGACGCACCTGGCGAAAAAAATATATTTCGCTGGAACCTAAGTGCTGCTCAGCTTTTCGCTTCTAGAGTATATCTCTATATGAAAGAGTACGACAAGACCGAACAGTATGCTACAAAAATAATGGAGACCAACCCTTCTCTTTACGATTTAAATATTAAAGCCGCAGATGAAACAGCGTCTTCACTAAATTTTTTAAACTCATCTAATCCCGAAATACTATTCTCTTACGGAGACTACTATATCTACTACTACTCCTCATCGCCAAATGGGTGCTTCCCAGCTTCGGAATCATTAAAAAATGCTTTTGCATCTAACGACCTAAGGTACAGCAGAAGCGAAGGAGCATTTATAAGGCAACAAGGAAATTTCTTTGGAAGGCAATACACCACGTTTAAAAGCGGCTCTAAAACATCTACTCAAGTTTATGGATATGCAATAAGAACTGCCGAGGCTTACCTAAATAGAGCCGAAGCATACGCAATACAAGGCAAAGTAGAGTTGGCTATGGAAGATATTAACAGGCTAAGAAGAGCTCGAATAAAGTCTAGCTCCTACTCAGATGTAACTGCAAATAACAAAGAAGAGGCCATTGAGCTAGTCAAAAAAGAGAGACGTCTTGAGCTTTGCTACGAACAACACCGTTGGTTCGACCTAAGAAGATGGGATCAGCCCCAAATTGTTCATGAGTTTGTAGAGGAGTATAGCCCTTATACTACAAGCACATATACATTAAATAAAAATGACAATGCCTATACTCTTCCTATTCCAGTTTCGGTTATTGACTACCAACCAGACATGCCAAACAATGCAAGGCCCAATAGAGAAAAAAATTAATAATAGATCTAAAATTATTAAAATGAAATATATTAAAATAACCACTATACTCTTTCTAACAATTTTATTAACTTCTTGTTATAAAGAAGATAAAATTGAATCTGAACTAGGAAAGCCACACCACCAAATAGAGTTTAAAGACAACCCTGTAGATAAATATATCTACGAAATGTATACAAACACAGGAGTTGCAATTCTATACAACTTCTCTGAGCTAGATTATAAATGGAATTTAGGATCTAACTCCCTCTCGAATTTCAAGCTGAACTTACAAGAAGATCGCGATATATTAAACGACGGTATAAAATACTTAGAAAAAGTTCTTATTGGAAATTATAATACCGATTTTAAGAAAAAACATTTCCCTCTAAATATTCTTTTATGCGACAGCTTAACAGTAATAGATAGAAGTAATAGCGACCCCATATTAACCGGAAGAAATTACATAGCAATAGGGCAAATTAACAGCAATCTAAAGAGCAAAACAGCCAAAGAACTCACAGAATTAAAAGGAATTATTAATGGAGAACTCTGGGGCTATACAATTTACCTAAATGGGCTAATGACATTTCCAGCAGATTTTTTTGCCCCTTGCGAAGATTTATATGGGTACAAGATAGGGTCTAAATCTGAAAATCCCAATTTCGATTCAAAGACTTTTGGTTTTTGGGAGAGAGACGAGAGTACCTCTAGTGCCACTCACATGGCGCCAAGGAAAGAGGGAGATATTAGTCAGTTTATAGAGATGATAACAAGCCACAGTAAAGAAGAGCTAATGCCAAAAATGGAAGGCTACCCAATATTATATAACAAATATATTATTCTTACCAACTATTTTAAATCTGAATATGGGCTAGACCTACAGGCCATTGGCAATAACAAACCAACCGTTTTAGAGTAATAAAGTTAATTTTAAATAATTCCAATAATATATATATGTTAAAAAAAACAGCTTACTTAGTTGTTGCTTTACTCTTCTGTTCTGCCCAATTTTTTGGTCAAACAGAAGAGTCTAAAAGTATATCTAAAAACAACGGGAATAATTACAGTAGCATTATAACCTCAGAGGCAAACAGCACAAAAGGGGTAATTGATATACACATGGTTAAAAACACTCTCTATTTTGAGATTCCTATTGATTTAATGGGTAAACCCATGTTATTTGGAGCGAAGGTTTCTGAAATAAGTGACAACAGAGATGTAATAGCTGGTCAAATGCCAATTGACCCACTTATGATTAAATGGTCTTACGATACCGAAAGAGTATATATTCACGAAAACATTAATAGTAATATCTGTGACCCCAATGAGTCAATTTATTATGGCTTTAAAAGAAATAATATTACTCCTATTCTAAAGGCATTCCCAATTAAATGCTATAATATAGACTCTTCGGCAATAGTTATTGATGTTACTAAATATTTTATTTCAGACGAAAAACCATTCTCTCCATTTTTACAAGCTTCTGCATACGATGCATTTGTTGGTAACAAAAGAATGAGCGGCAGTTTTAAACAAGATCACTCATCTATTCTCTCTTTTAACTCATTCCCACAAAACGTTAACGTTACTGCTAGATTAGGATATACTGTTAAAAAAGAGCCTTTTACAGCTGTAGTGACCTCTTCTATGATACTACTTCCAGAAGAGCCAATGAGACCACGCTACAGCGATAGAAGAGTAGGTTACTTTACAGATAACAAAAAGAATTTTACTGCAAAAGAGAACTATATAAAAGATCTAAAATTTGCAAACAGATGGAGGTTAGAGCCCAAAGAAGAAGAAATAGAAAAACACAAGAATGGTGAATTAGTAGTACCTAAAAAACAAATAATCTACTACTTAGACCCCTCCTTCCCAGAAGAGTGGCGCTCATTTATGAAAGAGGGAGTAGAAGATTGGCAAGTTGCATTTGAAGAGATTGGATTCAAAAATGCAATTATTGCAAAAGATTTCCCTACTGACGACCCCAATTTTAACCCATCGGATATTCGCTATTCGTGCATAGTATATGCTACCTCCAATTTCGCAAATGCAATGGGCCCCTCTTGGACAGACCCCCGTTCTGGAGAGATTCTACAAGGAGCTGTTTATGTATACCATAACGTTTTAAGCCTCTTACATAATTGGAGGTTTATCCAAACTTCTACAGTAGACCCCAAAGCTAGAGATAAGGTTTACGAAATGGATGTAATGGGCCCACTATTAAGATATTTAATAGCGCACGAAATAGGTCATACATTAGGATTGATGCACAATATGAGAGGGTCATATGCATTCCCAACAGATTCGCTAAGATCTCCCCATTTTACGGAAAAATATGGCACAACTGCTTCTATAATGGATTATGCACGCTACAACTATATAGCTCAACCTGGAGACGGAGTAAAACACTTCCTACCCCCTAGAATAGGCATATACGATAAATACGCCATCAAATATGGATACTCAATCCTTTATAATGCAGAAACACCCCAAGAAGAGAGTGAGATTCTTAATAAATGGGTTACAGAAGCTAATAAAAACCCTTTCTACAAATTTGGAGAACAAGCAATATTTGGCCAAAGAGACCCTGCATCTCAGAGCGAATCTTTGGGAGACGACGCAGTTAAAGCAAGCAAATATGGCATAGAAAACTTAAAAATTATTGTAGAAAACCTATTAGAATGGACTGCAGAAGAGGGTGAGACATATGACTACACAAACGAAAAGCACCAAGAGGTACAGAAGCAGTTTAAAAGATATTTGAAACACAGTATGCTATATCTGGGAGGGC
>Ga0265294_10006224_pt1 | contig 14382 bp, 9 predicted proteins | sample MunlanPumphouse3_FD_192504 | JGI IMG/M metagenome (GOLD analysis project Ga0265294, IMG submission 192504) | Groundwater microbial communities from a municipal landfill in Southern Ontario, Canada - Pumphouse #3 | ecosystem: Environmental > Aquatic > Deep subsurface > Groundwater | place... | reverse complement strand
TGCGTCACCATTTTGGGTGACGCAAGCCTGAAAAAGGCGTATCTTTGTATATGTTTATACGCAAAAAGAAGAACCGCTCAGGTACAACCAGTGTTGTTATTGTATATAAAAGCAATGGCATCTTTCGAGAAGTTCAAACCATTGGGGTAGGCAAAGATGATGCTGAGGTAGAATCATTGTATCAACAAGGCAAGAAATGGATTTCTGTTCATTTAGGAGAACAAGATATATTTGAAATCCACGACAAAGAAGTTGAGGAAAAGCAGGTAACCGAATATCTGCTCTCCAATGTTGAGAATATATTGCTCAATGGAGTTCAGTTAATATTGAATCAAGCGTTCAGATTAACCGGCTTTGATGCCATAGAAGACAAGATTTTCCGGCAGCTTGTGGTAGCCCGCTTAAGCCAGCCGATGAGCAAATCGGCAACGGTAGAATACCTGAAGTCTCACTTTGATGAAGATGCTCAATTACACCGTATATACCGCTATTTAGACAAATTGCACGACACACAGCAGGAAAGACTACAGCAGATAAGCGTTGAGCATACCCGAAAGATTTTAGGTGGGAAAATAGGCTTGATGTTTTACGATGTAACCACGCTCTATTTTGAGACGGATTACGGCGATGAGCTCCGGGAAACAGGGTTTTCTAAAGACGGGAAACACAGCCAGCCTCAAATCGTACTGGGACTCTTGGTCAGCAAAGATGGTTACCCGCTTTCCTATTCTATATTTAGCGGTTCACAATACGAAGGCAGAACAATGCTTCCGGTGGTAGAAGATTTTATAAACCGGTTCAAATTAGATGACTTTGTGGTTGTTGCCGATTCAGGATTAATGAGCCAAAAAAATGTAGAACTGCTCGAATCGGGCAATTACAAATACATTATCGGGGCAAGGATTAAAAGCGAAAACAGTGCAATAAAAGATTGGATTTTGTCATTAGAAAAGCAAAACGGGACATTTTACGAAACCGCCAAAGGCAAGGCAAGGTTGATTGTCGGATATTCCGAAAACAGGGCAAAGAAAGACCAATATAATAGGTATAAAGGCGTCCGGAGGCTCGAAAAGGCTTATAAAAGTGGTAAAATAACCAAAGAAAATATCAACAAGCGGGGTTACAACAAGTTTCTTAATATATCGGACAATGTGAAAGTTTCAATCAGTCCGGATAAAATCGCAGAAGACCAAAAATGGGACGGTCTAAAAGGCTATCTGACCAATACCGACCTTCCGGCAAACGAAGTTTATGAACAGTATAGTGGCTTATGGGCAGTAGAACGTGCTTTTAGAATCACCAAAGGGACACTTGAAATGAGACCGATGTTCCACTTTACGCCAAAGCGCATCGAAGCCCACGTCTGCATTTGTTTTGTGGCATATAAAGTTTACAAAGAACTGGAACGAATCCTTAAAATCAGCAACATCAATTTAAGCGTGGATAAAGTATTGAGCATTGCCGAAACCATCACTACGATAAAGGTATACCTGCCAATAAGCGGAAATACGATGACCAAGACAATGCTTCTGACGAAAAGGCATCAGTCCATAGCCCAATTATTTGATGAGAATTTTTGGAAATCGTTTTAGGGTGACGCATTGTCGAAGTCAGGATATAGTTCAAAACGTTTCAGACTGCGATACAGAACCATGTAATGCCTGGTCCGGCCCTGGCTGATATATTAACAATTCACATACTTTTATTATCAGGCATTTACGTAAATTGCTTTAAAATGTATTTTGTGCTCCTGTTCCGAGCACCATTGATTTCTCCTGCATATTAATTATATTTGGTTCATCTAAATAAAAAAGAGATGAAATCGGATATTGAAATTGCCCATGAATATTCAATGAGGGATATTCGTGAAGTGACTTGCGAAGCCGGAATACCCTGCCAGGATGTCAACCTTTACGGAAAGTACATGGCCAAGGTACCTTTACAATTTATACGGGAAGAACAGGTGTCGCGGAGCAATCTGATCCTTGTCACAGCCATCACTCCCACAAAAGCCGGAGTGGGAAAAACGACCGTGTCAATAGGTCTGGCGCTCGGTTTAAACCATATTGGGAAAAAAGCGATTGTGGCATTAAGGGAACCTTCTCTGGGCCCCTGTTTTGGTATGAAAGGAGGCGCAGCCGGCGGAGGTTATGCGCAGGTGGTTCCCATGGAAGATATCAACCTGCATTTTACCGGTGATTTTCATGCGGTCACCTCGGCTCACAATATGATTGCCGCTTTACTTGATAATCATCTTTATTATAATAAGAATAAAGGGTTTTGTTTAAAAGAGATTATTTGGAAAAGGGTACTTGACGTCAACGACCGTTCCCTGCGCAGTATTATTACCGGAGTGGGCCCAAAAACCAATGGAATCACCCAGGCGGCAGGTTTTGATATTACGCCTGCGTCGGAAATCATGGCTATTCTTTGTCTTTCAAAGGATATTGAAGATTTGAAACAACGCATTGGCCGGATTATTCTGGGTTATACCTATGAAGACAAGCCTTTTACCGTGGACGATCTGGGAGTCACCGGGGCTATTACCGTATTACTGAAAGATGCCATTCATCCCAATGTGGTTCAGACCCTGGAGGGAACGCCGGCGTTCATACACGGCGGGCCGTTCGCCAATATTGCTCATGGCTGCAACTCCATTACGGCTACTAAGATGGCCATGTCGTATGCAGACTATGTTATTACCGAGGCCGGGTTCGGAGCGGACCTCGGGGCTGAAAAATTTTTTAATATCAAATGCCGGAAGAGCGGACTGCAGCCCAAACTGACAGTAATCGTGGCTACTGTCCAGGGACTGAAAATGCACGGGGGCATGGATTTGAAAAAAGGTTTTGCCAACCTGGACAAGCATCTTAAAAATCTTGCCGGGTTCGGGCAAACCGTTGTGGTGGCTCTAAACAGATATTCTTCGGACCTTCCCGAAGAAATTGAAACGGTGGCTGCTCATTGCGAACGTAAAAAAGTCAGGTTTGCCGTAAACAATGCATATGAAGAAGGCGGTAAGGGAGCCCGTGAACTGGCAGAAACCGTTGTCGATGCCATTAAGAGGAACCCTTCCGGACCCCTTAAATTCACATACGACGATGAAGATCCTATAACGGAAAAAATTGAAAAGATCGCCAAAAATATATACGGCGCCAAAACGGTGTTTTACTACCAGGGCCTGAAAGACCGGATTGCCCGGATGCAGTCTTTGGATCTGAACCGTTATCCCGTATGTATTGCCAAGACACAATATTCTTTTTCAACGGATCCCAAAGCTTACGGCGTGGCAAAAGATTTTGAGATGAACATTCAGGATATACTCATCAACAACGGTGCCGGGATGATTATTGCCATTGCCGGTGATATAGTGCGTATGCCGGGATTGCCCAAAAATCCCCAGGCCAGTAATATTGATATTATTGACGGCGTGGTCAGCGGTCTGAGCTGATGATTATTTCATATTTGGATCTCTGTAATACTTAGCCGCTTCGTCCAGGCTGGCAGAAATGGCGGCTATTCTTTTGCTGTCTGCCGGGTGAGTGCTCAGGAAATCGAACGTCGATTTTTGATTTGCAGAAGCCATTTTTTCCCAGAACATGGGCGTCTGGTAAATGTCAAAGCCGGCGAGGGCCATGATATACAGTCCGATTTTGTCCGCTTCGTATTCGTGTTTGCGCGAAAAGGGCAGGGTAACCCCTACACCGGTACCCACAGCAAACGCCTGATTGAACAATTCTACATACTGGGGATTTTCACCGTATTTTGTACGGGTGAATACTTCCGCAGCAATTTGTCCTGCCGAAGTCAGCAGGGCTTGCTGGCTCATGCGTTCGTTCCCGTGGCGGGCAACGGCGTGACCCATTTCGTGTCCGATTACAATGGCCAGGTGATTAGGATTGTCTGCGAATTTCAGGACCCCCTCGTAGAGTACGATCTTCCCGTTGGGAAGGCAGAATGCATTTACAGCCTGGTCAGAAACGAGTGTGAAATCCCAGGATAAACCCGCCAGATGATCTGCCTGTCCAATCCCCTGAAGATAGCTTGCCAGGGCTGCTGTCATCCGGCTTCCTACGGACTTAACGGTAGAGGCTGCCGAGGTGTTTTTTGAAATAACGGCAGTTTTCATAAACTCAGAATACGATTCGTCCGATAAGGCCGAGACGGATTCGTCTGAATACATAAGAAATTGTTTCCTGCCTGTAAAAGCCGTAGTGCCGCACGCGGCCAGAACGAACCCAAGAAGCAGCGCAATGAATGCTTTTTGAATCTTTTTCATACGAATAAGGTTTAGATCATATCCCAAATATAATCATTTTTTATCTTTGTTTTTTGCGAACACTACGTATCATGAAACGCCTCTATATTCTTTTCTTTTTTTTGTATTGTGTAAATTCTCATGCGGTTGCCCAGAAAGCGCGCATGAGGGATTACGGTATTGTTACAGGGGTGATGCAACCCGGGCCGCTGAATGCCATTACGGATGTAAAGGGAGTTAAAATAGGTCATGTGACCCTGATAAAAGGTAAAGAGATCCGTACGGGGGTAACGGCCATTATACCTCATGAAGGAAATATTTTTCGGGAAAAAGTGCCTGCCGCATTCTGGGCCGGAAACGGATTCGGGAAACTGGCCGGATCTACTCAGATAAAAGAGCTTGGCAATATAGAAACGCCCATTATCCTAACCAATACGCTGTCTGTTGCAGCAGGGATGGAAGGCCTGATCACCTATACATTATCCCAACCGGGAAATGAAGATATAAAATCGGTCAATGCGGTAGTGGGTGAAACGAACGACGGAGGTTTAAATGATATCCGGGGTCGCCATGTGAAACCCGGACATGTGCTGGAAGCTTTGAAAGAAGCCGCTACGGGTCCTGTAGCCGAGGGGAATGTAGGGGCCGGAACCGGGACGGTCTGTTTTGGATTCAAAGGCGGAATAGGAACCTCGAGCCGTGTGTTGCCCGAAAGCCTGGGCGGTTATACGGTTGGGGTGTTGGTTCAGACAAACTTCGGAGGCGTGCTGCAGATCGCAGGAGTTAACGTGGGAGAGAGGCTCGGCCGTTATTCTTTCATGAAACAGCTCCATGCCGGAGAGATTGCCCAAAAAGATGCCATATCCGGCCTGATGCCGTCACCCGACGGCTCCTGCATGATTGTGATTATTACCGATGCCCCACTGAATGAAAGAAACCTGGAACGTCTGGCCAAAAGAGGTATGATGGGACTGGCACGGACCGGAGGCATAGCTTCTAGCGGAAGCGGTGATTATGTGCTGGCGTTATCCGTGGCTCCCGGCAATCTGATCCGGGAATATGCCACCGCCACCCAACCGCCTTCTCAGACCTATACGCCCACTTATCTTCACAACGATGAATGCTCCTCACTTTTTATGGCAGCCATAGAAGCGGTGGAGGAAGCCATCCTTAATTCTCTTTTTGCGGCAGAAACAATGACCGGTATAAACGGCAATACGGTTGAATCATTACCTGCTCAAACGGTTGCCGGAATGTTTAATAATTAATAAATATCATGAAAACAAGAACAACCCTTTTCCTTCTTTTTTCCCTGCTCACAGTAATGTGTTTTGCTTCCGGCAGGAATGCGCAACAAACAGAACAGAATCTTCAAAAAGAACAATCTATGAAAGAAGTGTATGATTTTTTAAGAACCTGCGGTGTCTATTATCTTGCCACCGTTGAAAATGACCAGCCCAAGGTACGTCCTTTTGGAACCGTCGTTATATTTGAGCAGAAACTTTATATACAGACGGGTAAGAAAAAGAATGTGGCCCGGCAGATGATGGCCAATCCTAAAGTGGAGATCTGTGCATATGATTCCGGCAAAGGACAGTGGCTGCGTATTGAGGCCAAAGTTGTCGCCGATGAAAGGATAGAGGCAAAACAATACGTTCTGGATCAATATCCGCAGTTGAAAGGCATGTACCAGGCTAACGATGACAACACGCTTGTCCTTTATCTAAAGGACGTGACAGCCACCTTTAATAGTTTTTCAAGCCCGGCCAGAGTTGTGAAATTCTGAAGCCATTCCAAGATGCTCACACTATCACGGAATGTTTAACTACCATGAAGATGGCAGATGACGTTCCAGAGTGTCCCTTGAAATGACTAGGCAACGGGCTATCTGACCAGGGCCTGTTCCTCTCTGCCTGAGTAATAGAGCCAGTCTGAGTCTTTCCTCTTTTTGGAGTGTTGTGTAAGGAGCTCCGTTTTTATTGTCTTTTAACCATTCATCAATAAAGAGACATACGTCGACGTCGCTGATCTTGTTGACTTTTCCCGTGAGTTTTTCGTTATTTAGCAACTCTTTTGTTATTGTGCCCATCCATGATTCAATGTTTAGCATAGCCCATTCTTCTCCTGAAAGTTTATTCATATAAAAGGAGAACTTTCTGGGAGATCCATAGTAGTGCTCTACCATTTTAGTTTGCAGTATGTTTTCCTGTATTAGTAATCCGCTTTTATCCAATAAATAACCTGCCGGTAGTTTTACTTTCCAGGGGAGATATCTCCGTTGTTCCGTCCATGACATAAGAGGAGTATACAGACCCTTAATCCCGAAATCGTTCATGAAATAATACCTGGTAGAACAGAAAGGATATCCGCTCGGGTATAATACAACATTGTGGTGTACACCATTTCTTAGTACATAAGTTGTTCCGTCCAGAATATGTTCCAGAGTGTCCAATTCCACTGCATGGAAGCCGGCATAACCCAAGGGGCCTTTTCGCGAGTATTTATTATTGAACCATTTATTATATCCGTTCCGTAATGACCCTATATATCCGGCCGGATTGTCTGTTTCTACAATAAGATGAAAATGATTTGACATATATGCGTATGCCAACAGTCCGGTATTATAGTGGTAAGCAGCCAGACAGGCTCTGTTAATACCATGATAGTAATCTGCCGGAACACGAAACATGACTTCCGGAGAACTGACGCAAAGATGATAAAGCTTTTTTTTCACAAGATCTTCCCTCCATACCAACAATGAACAAGTCGAAGGTACGAATTATAGTTATTGTTGGCAAGGGAATCGGGAGGTGGTAAGTAACGAAAAACCGGTAAATTCTCCTAATGCGCTTTAGAATAGTTAGTTACGGTATATTGCAACATTGCTATTACTTACCACCTCCCCCTCAGATTACCCGAAAACCGTAAAAACGGCCGAGGGTGGTAAGTAGTGAAAAACCGGCCGACTCCTATAAGAAACACGATAACAAGTGGTTATGTGTTTGTGTAGCGTTGTTGTTACTTGCTACTTCCTATAATGTGACCGGGAAAAAGAGCGGTGCTAAGAAGCAGTACATTAACACTAGGCTTAAAGCGCTTGCGCAGGAGTATTTTATGTATCTTTGGGCCCTGCATCCATAAATGATTCCAATGAAAAAACCCATTCTATTATTGACAATTCTTTTTTTTGTTGCTTCTGCCCGGGCACAACAACCTGTACAGGAACATAAAAAGCCGCTGGACCATAGTGTTTACGATTCCTGGAAAAATGTCGGAGCCTTATCAATGAGCGAAGACGGGAAATATGCTTCGTACCTTGTACAGGAACAAGAAGGCGACAATTATACAGAAGTGCTCAACCTGGTGACACTGCAAAAGCATCGTATTGAAAGGGCCAGTCAGCCGAAGCTGACTCCGGACGGCCGTTTCCTGATTGCGTCCATCAATCCGTTTTTCAAGGAAACAAAAGAAGCAAAACTCAAGAAGGTCAAACCGGACCAAATGCCAAAAGATACACTCGGTATATATAACTGCATTACCGGAGAGCTGAAAAAGATACCGTTCCTGAAGTCGGTGAAAATTGCCAAATCGGGAAAAACCCATATTGCTTTCCAGTGCAACATGCCTGCAGACACTACCGGTGGGAAAAAAGCTGATAAAAAAGAAAAGGATCAGGGAGAAAACCTGATGGTGTACCACCTGGCAACAGGGTCTACAGATACGCTGCCGGCGGTTTCAGATTACGATTTCAGTACAGGCGGCGATACCCTCTTTTTTGTCAGAAGGCCCCACTCCAAAGACAGCCTGCTGGAAACAGGATTGTTTATGTATACCACGAAAGACAAGCTCCTGCGCTGTATTTTTCCGTTTGATCTGAAACAGAAAGTGAAACTTCCCGTTGTAAGCGAAGACAACCGCAACCTGGTTTTCTATGCTAATTTGGATACAACCCAACAGGGAAAAGATAATGTCAGCATCCTGTATTACAAACAGGATTTGGATAAGGCAAAGGTGCTGATAGACAACAATCTGAAAGGCCTGGCGCAAGACTGGAAGATTAGTGAGAACCGGGCCCTTATTATTAGCAAGTCGGGAAAGAGGCTGTTCTTTGGCATTGCCCCTGTTCTGCCTGAAAAAGACACCACCATTATCCCGTCAGAAGTAGCGCAACTGGATATCTGGCATTACAAAGACGATTACATCCAGCCGCAGCAATTACTGAATCTGAGCCGGGAACTGAAAAAATCCTACATGTGCGTAATGGATCTGGCAGACCAGCAGAACCCTGCATCCGGGCAGGCCACATCGTGGCGGCAGCTTTCCAAAGATGAGTACCACATTGTGCAGGTTCCGCAGGAATACGATGCAAACTGGGGCTATTCAGTGAGCGATTACCATTACCGGCTTGAGTCCTCCTGGAGTTCCAATCCCCGCTCCGACCTGTACCTGATCAACATTGAGGACGGTTCGGCCTCGGTCCTCCTCGAAGACCAATACATTTCTGGTGTAAGTGCCTCCTCCGAAGGTAAATACCTGATATGGTTCAACAACCGGGACCAGAACTGGTATTCTTATGATATACGAAGCAGGCAGATCGTTTGTATGACAGGATGCATGAAAGTTTCTTTTGCAAACGAACTGCACGATACTCCGGAAATGGCCTCTTCCTATGGAAACGAAGGCTGGATGGAAGGCGACCAGGCAATTTTTATTAACGACCGCTACGACATCTGGCAGATAGATCCGTCGGGAAAGACGCCTCCGGTAAACCTTACAGACTGGCTGGGCCGAAGGGAAGACCTCACCTTCCGTATAGTAAGGCTTGATAAGACGTTGTTGCCGGCAGGGACTCCGGGGGTGAAAAAAGATCCTGTCAAGCCCGATGAAACCGTTTATTTTTCGGTCTTTGACAACACCACAAAGGAAAGCGGGTATTATTACAAGCAGATGGGCAAAAGACGTCCGGCAATGACCTCCTGGATTAAAGAACCCATGACCTTTGTTTACCTGACCCGGTCAAAAGACGGAAAAGTGATAATATACAGCAAACACAACTTTGAACATTCCCCCGATGTGTGGTTTACAAAAGACAATTTCAAAACCCAGGTAAAGATCACAGACATCAACCCGCAGCAAAAGGAATATAACTGGGGTGTCGCCACACTGGTCCACTGGAAATCTGCAACAGGCGTGGAACTGGATGGCATCCTGTACAAACCGGAAAATTTTGATCCTGCAAAAAAATACCCCATGATTGTATATTTTTATGAAAGGACATCCCAGACACTGCATACGTACAGGGCTCCTGCCCCCAGCCGTTCTACCATTAACATTCCTTTCTTTGTAAGCAATGAATACATAGTATTTGTACCCGACATTACTTACCAGACGGGGCATCCGGGCAAAAGTGCACTGGACTGCATTGTCCCGGGCGTAAAGAAACTCATTGCAGAGAACAGCTGGATTGATGCAGACAACATTGCCATCCAGGGACAAAGCTGGGGAGGCTACCAGGTGGCTTACATGGTTACACAGCCTCAGGTCTTCAAATGGAAAGCAGCCGGTGCGGGTGCTCCCGTATCCAACATGACCAGCGCTTACGGCGGGATCCGTTGGGGATCGGGCATGGTCCGCCAATTCCAGTATGAACACACTCAGAGTCGCATAGGGAAAAATCTGTGGGACGGATTTGATCTTTATATAGAAAATTCACCCCTGTTCTTTGCAGAAAATGTGGAAACCCCCTTACTTATCATGCATAACGACAAAGACGAGGCTGTCCCCTGGTATCAGGGCATAGAATTGTTCACTGCCCTGCGCAGGCTGGGCAAACCTGTATGGATGCTCCAATACAACAATGAGTCACATAACCTTAGGGAGCGTGTAAATGCAAAAGACCTGAGCATACGCCTGGAACAGTTCTTCAACCACTTTCTGAAAGGCGCTCCCATGCCCGTCTGGATGAAGACCGGCGTACCGGCAACGCTCAAAGGCATTGACCCGGGACTGACCCTGACTTCCCAATAATCGACAGAAGGTTTTACTATTGCTTTACAAATTCTACCCGGCGGTTCTTTGCCCGGCCTTCATCTGTGGAGTTTTCGGCAATTGGGCTGTTTTGGCCGAGGCCTTTGGCGGTAAGCCGGCTGCGGTCAATACCCATTTCCACCAGGCGGTCAACCACCGCCCCGGCACGGGCTTCGGAAAGTTTTTGGTTAGTCTGGGCCGAGCCTGTGGCATCGGTATGGCCTTCCACACTAAAAATCAGGGATGGATTTTCATTCATCAATTGTACAATCCGGTTCAGTTCGCCGGCCGATTCGGGTTTAATAAGGCTCTTGCCCACATCAAAAGTAATCCCGTAGCTGATGAATTTGCCGTCCTGCATCATCCGGTCGTACAGGGGTACGGCCCCTTTGGCCAAACGCACATTGCGGATGAATGCGGTATTAGGATGGGCCCAGCCCTGTCCGATAGTAACCCGCTGTGGAGCGGCAACATTAGGGACATTAATAATACGTGTTCCGTTGATGTATACCTTTAGTGCTCTTTTATTGAATGAAAGGGCAAAATGGTTCCATTCCCCGAAATTAAATTCGAGATTGGCCGTAGCACTTCTGTTTTCATAAGACGCAGTGCTGTAATGGCAGTCAATTTCTCCGTAGGGCGAAAACCAGTCCAGATCTAATATGGTGTTATCGATATTTTCATATTCACCAGCCTTGTTGTCAAAAAACAACACACGGTATCTGCTGAATCCCGAGTCTGAATTTTCTTCGGTCATTTCATTAAGGAAGAAATCGAACTCCAAAGTAAAAATGTCCGGCAGAAAAGCCGTCGAATGCTCCATCAAAGGCGTCAACTCGGCATCGTCCGCCAACAGAATGGCGTTGGCCCCGTTAATTTGTGCCACTTCTGCATTGCCCTGAAGAATATCCCATTGGGAGGGAAACTCTCCCAATTTTTCGCCCGACAGATTGTCCTCAAAAAAGATTTCGTCACCGGCCACAAAGTCAGATTTGGCCCAGGCCATCTCGGCTTTCCGGGTTTGAGGGGCTTGTCCGGAAGTGTTCTCGGCTTGTACGGAAGCGTTGTTGCCAGTGTTGGCTTTATTACCCGGTTTGACCCTGGTTTCAGACTCTTCAGTCTCTTCCTCGGATTTTGTTAAAGCGTCATCTACGGTTTTTGAAACAGCCTCTTCCACTTTTTCTTCCGTTTTTCTTTCAATGGTGCGCTCGGCGGCTTCTTTCGCCGTTTTTCCAATGCGGTGAAGAATAGATTGTGCCTCCACAGGAAAGGCAGATATGATTAATAGTGCAATGGCAAGGAATAACGATTTCATGATCAGTCCTCCAGTTTTTCAGATGATGACAAATATAGGTATTTCTTTTTTGTTTTTTTATCTTCGCAAAATGAAAAAAGCGCTGGTATTACTGAGTGTGTATATGCTGGGAGCATGTACCGTCAACACTGAAAATCAAATAAACGATCTTATTTCACAGATGACCCTGGAAGAAAAAGTAAGCATGCTTCACGGACAAACCATGTTCAGTTCGGGTGGCGTTGAGAGGCTTGGTATTGCTCCCATGAAATATGCAGACGGCCCGTTTGGCGTAAGAGAGGAGCTGGAACCTCATTCCTGGGCTCCAATCGGCTGGACTACGGATTCAGCTACGTTCTTCCCAACAGGATCTGCACTGGCTGCCACCTGGAGTGAGGACATGGCATATAAATATGGTAAAACCCTTGCCGCAGAAGCCCGTACCCGGGGTAAAGACATGATATTGGGACCGGCCATCAATATCCAGCGAATACCCACAGGCGGCCGTACTTACGAATACCTGAGCGAAGATCCTTTCCTGAGTGCCAGGCTGGCGGTCGGATATGTCAGGGGCGTACAGGAAAACGGGGCTGCAGCCTGTGTGAAGCATTATGCGCTGAATAACCAGGAAAACAGCCGGGGCATTGTAGATGTCATTGTGAGTGAACGCGCCATGCGTGAAATTTATCTGGAGCCTTTCAGGGCCGCTGTAATGGAGGGCGGTGCCCTGGGTGTGATGGCTGCTTATAATAAAGTGGGGGGACAGTGGTGTTCGGAAAACGATTTGCTTCAGAACAGAATATTGCGGGACGAATGGGGCTTTAGAGGGATGATTGTTTCGGACTGGGGTGGCACACACAGTACTGTTGACGCTGCAATGAACGGCCTGGATGTGGAAATGCCCATGGGATGGTTCTTTGGTAAAGCGTTACTCGACTCGGTTCAACAGGGAGTTGTCCCCGTTGAGGTAATAGACAAAAAAATAAGGAATATTCTGCGTGTACGGATGGCAGTAAAACCGATACCCGAAGCAGAGGCGAATATTGCGCCGGTGAATACCCCGGAAAACAGTGCTGCAGTGTATGAAATTGCTACAAAATCCATTGTTCTGTTAAAGAATAAAGGAGAGATACTTCCTCTTGACCCAGTCAAGTATGGCAAAATAGCTGTAATAGGGGAGAATGCTTTATCTGCCAATGCTTTGGGAGGAATCGGTGCCGGTGTTAAAGCCCGGTACGAAGTGACGCCGCTGGAAGGCCTGAAAAACAGGATCGCAGACAAAGCCGAGATAGTATATGCCCGTGGATACAAAGGATATACCCGTCAGGACCGGGAGCGCGGCGGTGTTTTGGGCGGTGTGGTTCTTACCGGAACGGGCGGAATGTTGGGCGGAGAAGGCATACTGGGCGCCGGTCTCGATTCTGTGTTATTAGCCGAGGCTCTTGAAACAGCCCGGTGGGCAGATGTGGTGCTTTTCTTTGCCGGAAATAACCGTGAGGTGGAAACCGAAGGGGCCGACCGAACCAATATTTTCCTTCCTTCCATGCAGGATGAACTGATCAAGGCCGTTGCCGCTGTCAATCCAAATATTGTAACAATTGTGGTAGCCGGTGCACCGGTTGATCTGACCACGGTTGAAGCTTGCTCGCCCGCCATGCTCGTCTCGTGGTTCAACGGTTCCGAAAGCGGGAATGCCCTGGCCGATATACTGCTGGGTTCCGTTTCTCCTTCGGGACGGCTTCCCTTTACGTTCCCGGTGAGACTGGAAGATTCACCGGCTTATGCACTTGAGTGTTATCCGGCCTCGGAAAGAGCCGAATATAAAGAAGGGTTCTACGTGGGTTATCGCTGGTTTGACCGGCAGCAGATACGTCCCCTGTATGCGTTCGGACACGGTCTTTCCTATACCCGTTTTGAATATTCAGGTATTAAAACCGGGAAAGATGCCTACAGTGCGGATGAAAAAATAGATGTTTCGTTTGTTCTGGCAAATACAGGAGACAGAAAAGCAGAAGAGGTAGTCCAGCTGTATATAAAACGTACCGGAAACAACGTTGAGTTTCCTGTTAAAGAATTGAAGGCGTTCAAAAGAGTGGCTCTTAATCCGGGAGAAAAGAAACCGGTGAAACTGACCGTCCCCGTTTCTTCTTTACAATACTGGGATGAAGCTACTCATGCGTGGAAACTGGAAAGCGGTGTGATTGAACTTTGCATAGGATCTTCGTCGGACAATCTGAGTCTTTCAAAAAGCGTAGCAGTATACCTGTAATATGCTTTTTTTTCGTACTTTTGCCCGATTTAAGATTTCACTAAATGACGATAAAAGCACGAATTATTCTTGAAGACGGGACGGTTTTTGAGGGCAAATCCTTTGGGTATGAGAAATCTGTTGCGGGCGAGGTGGTTTTTAATACTGCCATGATGGGCTATCCCGAATCGTTGACCGACCCTTCCTATGCCGGACAGATTTTGGTTATGACCTATCCGTTGGTGGGCAATTACGGCGTTCCTGAACGCGTTTCTCTTCCCAACGGACTTTCCAGGTTCATGGAGAGTGAACAGATCCATGTGGAAGCCCTGGTGGTTTTCGATTACAGTAAAGATTACAGTCACTGGAACGCAAAGGACAGCCTGGCGGCGTGGCTTGCCGCGGAGAAAATCCCCGGGGTGTACGATGTGGATACCCGGGCGCTTACCAAATTACTGCGTGAGAAGGGATCCATGAAAGGTAAAATTATTATTGGCGACGATGCTGAAAGTATCGTCGATTTTGTTGATCCCAATCTGATAAACCTGGTGGACC